>ULJB01026768.1_pt1 | contig 23234 bp, 17 predicted proteins | sample 1950771 | NCBI WGS metagenome assembly ULJB01 (sample SAMEA4835461, study PRJEB28245) | human gut metagenome | biome: gut microbiome; material: fecal sample | place: Denmark | collected 2008
GAAAGTTTAAATGCATTTGAAAGGAAGAGACATTATGATTGTTTTCTTCCTTTTATTTTTTTGTAAAAATCCCTTTGGAAATTTATAAAATTGTGTTTAATCGTTAGTTTAAGTTGGTCGTAGAAATCTTGTTGGATATCTGTGTGCTTGTGCAATCCTAAAGAGAAAGACTTTTGTCCGTTGTTTCATGAAGATTTGCTTTGAAAAGTTTGGCTTTAGCATCAAATTATTTTGATGGCGTATTGGGGCAGTAGGAATTTGATGGGGATATCCGTAGAGCTTTGCGATTTTAAAGAGGAAAAACTTTTTATCTGTCACTCCATGAAGATTAGCTCTGAAGAGTTTGATTTTAGCATTGAATGATTCAGCAGCTGTATTCGTGGAACGATTGTTATAAAATTTCAATATTTCATCATTATACTCATAAGAGAAAGGTTGCCTTTTCCTGATATGTTTTGGTTTGAATATATTGATTAAAATTAATGTGTGTATTTGTTGTCTGCAATAGTACTCGCTATTGGTCGGCTAAATGCAAATGTAAGTTTGTCGTTTGGAGAAAAATGAAAGGACACATAAAAATGCGCCCTTTCATTTTTTCCTTCTATCTGATTTCAGATGAAATTGCTTTGTTATATGTGATAGTCTTTGTTTGTTCTTTATTGCCTGTCGTGTTGGGTGATAAATTCTTCTGCGCGCTTTAAGTCTTCGGGAGTATCAATTCCTATGGTTTCAACGCGGGTAATGCCTACTTTTATGCGGTATCCATTTTGAAGCCATCTGAGTTGTTCCAAACTTTCAGCAAGCTCTAGGCTTGATTGTGGTAATTTTGTTATTTCTGACAAGACATTAGCCCTGTATGCATAAAGTCCAATATGCTTTAAATATGTGAATTTGTTTATCCAATTTGATTTTTCTTCTCCGCGTATATAGGGTATTATATTCCTGCTAAAATACATGGCAAAGCCATTGTTGTCGCAAATGAGTTTTGGGGAATTGGGATTCTCTAAATCGTTTATAGAGTCTTTTTCAGTAAATGGCCTGCCTAAAGTCGCAATCATAGTTTCTGGGTCATCGAAACATCTGCGTATTGTTTCTATTTGGGTCTTGTGGATAAATGGCTCATCACCTTGGATGTTGATTATGACGTCAAATTTTTTTTCTATAATATTTACTGCTTCTTCTATTCTGTCAGTCCCACTTTTGTGATTAGGGGATGTCATAATAGCATTTCCTCCAAAGCTTTCCACCGCGTCCTTAATCCTTTCGTCGTCAGTGGCGACGTATACGTCGTCAAGCACTTTTGAAACTTTTTCGTAAACATGTTGAATTACGGGTTTTCCGCCTAAAATGGCTAACGGTTTTCCGGGAAAGCGTGTTGACGAATATCTTGCTGGTATGATTCCTACAAAGTTCATAGTATTTCTGTTTTAATATTTTTGCAAAGATACTAATATTTATCAATAAATATATTCGTAAAACCGATTTTAAAAAAATAATTTTGCAGTATGGTTATTTTTTATTACTTTTGGTGATAAATTTAAAAAGAAAAATCGTGAAGAACTATATATTGCTTTTATTTTGTGCTGCTTTGCCTCTAATATGTAGTGCGCAAAAGATAACATTAGGCTCATGTGAGACTAAAGATGGTGGAACATACCAGGGTGAAATGGCTTCAGGGAAACCTCACGGGAAAGGTAAAACTGTTTATAAAAACGGGGATACTTATGAAGGTGAATACGTGAAAGGAAAGCGTCAAGGATATGGAGTTTATACTTTTTCTGATGGGGAGAAGTATGAAGGAGAATGGTTCCAAGATCAGCAACACGGTAGAGGGACATATCATTTTATGAATAATAACAAATATGTTGGACTATGGTTTCGTGATTATCAGCAGGGTCATGGCGTAATGTGGTATTACAACGGTGACAAATATGACGGCGATTGGTATCAAGATAAACGTACCGGAAAAGGAACATACACTTATAGCGGTGGTGCCTATTATACTGGTGAATGGAAAGATGACAAGAAAACGGGTAAAGGATTCTTTGATTGGGGCGATGGGACAACATATGATGGTATGTGGCTAGATAATTTGCGCTCAGGAAAAGGAACCAATCATTATGCTGATGGAGATGTATATATCGGTGATTGGCTAGATGATGTTCAAAATGGGAAAGGTATATATAAGTTCCAAAATGGCGATATGTACGAGGGTGATTATGTTAGAGGAAAACGTACGGGTGAAGGTATTTTTACTTTTGCTAATGGCGATAAATATACTGGACATTTTACAGAAGGAGATAAGGACGGCCATGGAGTCTTACGTTGGAAAAACGGTGATGTATATAATGGATATTGGAAGGCTGACAAACAAAACGGTCTAGGTAAGTTAACGAAAAAAAATGGAGATGTCTTTGAAGGTAATTTTAAAGACGGCGTTTTTGATGGTGAAATTATAATACATTTCTCAGACGGAAGTAAATTCAAGGGTATTTATCGTCGCGGTAAAAGAAATGGTCGAGCTTTAGAGGTCGATAAGGACGGACGACGTTTTGAAGGCTCTTATAAAGATGATAAGCGTGATGGTAAATATGTTGAGAAAGACAAAAATGGTAACATCGTTTCTCAGGGTATGTATATTTTAGGAAATAAGGTTCAATAATTAATTAAAATAATATTTATGGTTATAGATACATTGGAAAATTTAGAGAAATATGTTTCTTTAAATCCATTATTTAATGATGTAGTTGATTTTTTGAAATCAAATGATTTAAATAAATTAAGTGAAGGAAAACATCTGATTAAAGGCACAGATTTATTCGTAAATATACAAGTGGCAAAAGGTAAATCATGTGAAAGTGCTTTGCTGGAAACTCATAAGAAAATGATTGATATCCAGATACCTTTAAGTACGTCAGAGACGTATGGATATACTCCATTAAAGGATTTGCTTGAAGCAGAATATAATGAAGAAAAAGATATAACAAAATATGAAGGAGCTGCTGCTACGTACGTTACCTGTAAGCCCGGCGAGTTTGCTATATTTTTCCCTCAAGACGGTCATGCTCCTTGTATTTCTGAACAGGCAGAAATAAAGAAGGCCATATTTAAAGTCTTAGCATAATTTTGCTGAGAGTATCAAACGATAATGTTATTATAAAAAGTTTTTAAGGAGGTATCATGGTTACCAGAAAAGCCAAATCATTAAATAATAAGGCTAAAACGGATAGTAAAGCGGCAAATGAGCCGAAACATATTGGCTTAGTTGTTAATGATGGTTATCTCGCGCCTTATGAAGATGCCATAAGAGGGCGGCATGATCATGCCTTGTGGAAATTAGGCCAGCTGACTCGTAATGGTAAAATATCATTAGAGGATTTTGCCAGTGGGTACGATTATTATGGCTTGCATAAATTATCAAGAGGCTGGGTCTTTAGAGAGTGGGCACCTAATGCGACAGAAATTTATCTTGTCGGCGATTTCAATAATTGGCAAGAGACAGAAAAGTATAAAGCCAAGCGTATAGAAGGAACCGGAAACTGGGAATTGAAAATCTCAGAGAAAGGTATGAAGCATGGCGATTTATACAAAATGCATGTTTATTGGAATGGCGGGTCTGGAGAACGTATCCCGGCATGGTCTCAGCGAGTTGTGCAGGATGAAGAAACAAAGATATTCTCAGCCCAAGTCTGGAATCCTGAAAAGCCTTATGTGTGGAGGAAAAAGAAGTTTAAACCAAATAAGAGTCCGCTTCTGATATATGAGTGCCATATAGGAATGTCGCAAGATGCGGAAAAGGTTGGTACTTATACTGAATTTAAGGAGAATGTGTTGCCGAGAATAATTGAGGATGGTTATAATTGTATACAAATTATGGCAATACAAGAGCATCCTTATTATGGTTCTTTCGGTTATCATGTAAGTAGTTTCTTTGCTGCTTCAAGCAGATTTGGTACTCCTGAAGAACTAAAGTCCCTTATTGATGAAGCTCATCGCAATGGCATTGCAGTGATTATGGATATTGTTCATAGTCATGCTGTTAAGAATGAAGTTGAGGGATTGGGTAATTTAGCAGGTGATCCTAACCAATATTTTTATCCAGGTGACAGGCATGAGCATCCCGCATGGGATAGCTTGTGTTTTGACTATGGTAAGGATGAGGTTATGCATTTCTTGTTGAGCAATTGTAAATATTGGCTTAAGGAATTCCATTTTGACGGCTTCCGTTTTGACGGCGTTACTTCCATGCTTTACTATAGTCATGGTTTAGGAGAGGCTTTCTGTAATTATGGTGATTATTTCAACGGGCATGAAGATGATAATGCAATATGTTATCTTACTATTGCTAATAAACTAATTCATGAAATTAATCCTAATGCTATAACAATTGCAGAGGAAGTAAGCGGTATGCCGGGGCTTGCAGCTAAGTTTGAGGATGGCGGATACGGCTTTGACTATAGGATGGCAATGAATATTCCTGACTATTGGATAAAGACGATAAAGGAGCAAAGTGACGAAAACTGGAAGCCTAGCAGTATTTTCTGGGAAGTAAAGAACAGGCGTCCGGATGAAAAGACTATAAGTTATTGTGAAAGTCACGATCAGGCTTTGGTAGGTGACAAAACAATTGTTTTCCGTCTTATTGATGCGGATATGTATTGGCATTTCAAAAAAGGCGACGAAAATGAGGTCGTTCATCGTGGAATAGCTTTGCATAAAATGATACGTTTAGTAACTGCTGCTGCAATTAATGGCGGATACCTTAACTTTATGGGAAATGAGTTTGGGCATCCTGAATGGATAGACTTTCCTAGAGAGGGTAATGGTTGGAGCTACAAATACGCAAGAAGACAATGGAATTTGGTAGACAATAAAGATTTGTGCTATCATTATCTGGGTGATTTTGACCGTGAAATGCTTAGCGTTATCAAGAGTGTGCGTAATTTCCAACGGACGAACGTACAGGAGATTTGGCATAATGATGGTGACCAGATATTGGCTTTTATGCGTGGCGATTTGATATTTGTGTTTAATTTTAATCCTACACGATCCTTTACTGATTACGGATTCTTGGTTCCTACAGGATCTTATGATGTTGTATTGAATACTGACGCTAAAAAGTTTGGTGGAAATGGACTTGCTGATGACAGTATGACTCATATGACAAACTTTGATCCTCTTTATGTAAAAGATCATAAGGAATGGTTAAAACTTTATATCCCTGCTCGGTCAGCCGTGGTCTTAAAGAAAAATTAATATGACACAAGAAGTCAAGACAAACAATAGCACATTAGTTAATTCTGTATGTGCTATTGTTTTCATATTATTTACTTTTGTATATTTATATTTCTTCCAGTCTGATATTATTGCTATGGAGCAACATGTCTTGTCTGGAGGCATTACTCATTACAACAAAACCATAGGTGCGGTATTGCTTACAGTGGTACTGTTTCTTGTCAAACTTGGCGTGAGTAAGTTAACGAGGTTTGATGGATGGATTAATATTCTGAATTATTTGCCATCATTAATGTTTCTCGCTGTTTTGACATCCGGGAATCAGGATTTCGATGTTAGTTTATTTCCAACCAATGTTATAGTAATCGTATGCATTGTTATAATATTGTATGCAATTTTTGCTGTTTTGTCTAGACAGAAGTCAATATTCTATATTGATACGTCTTATACAGGAAGTTTGACCGGAGGATTGTGGAAGAGTCTTTTGGCTTTGTCTGCTATGTTGTTGATGGTATGTGCTTTGGGAAATACAAATGAGATTTTTCATTATCGTTTAAGGATAGAGCATTTATTAGAGTCAAATGATTATGATGATGCTTTGAGCGTAGGCGAGAAGTCTGATGATACGGATCCTGATTTAACTATGTTGAGAATTTACGCTTTGTCGCGTACAAAGCAATTGGGTGAACGTTTGTTTGAGTATCCTATACCTATAGGTGGTTCTGATATATTATTGCCTGATGGGGTGAATGTCAAATGTATGATGTTTCCTGAAACAGAGATATTCAAGCAGCTTGGTATACGAAAGATGGGAAAGATGAAGCCTCTTGAGTATCTGTTGTATCTGGAAAATCATGGTCTGGCAATGAAGTCTGTAACAGACTATATATTATGTGGTTATTTGTTAGATAAAAATTTAGATGGATTTGTGAACATAATTAAAAACAAATATAATCTAAGCTCACCTGCTTTGCCAAAGCATTATAGAGAAGCGCTCACATTGTATACACATTTAAGGTCGAATCCTGTTTTGGTCTTTCATAGCGAGATAATGGATGCTGACTATGCGGATTTTCAAAAACTTGAAGAAAAGTACAATAACAAGTCAGAGCGTTTTTCTTATGTTAAAGACACTTATGGAGAAACATATTGGTTTTATTACTTTTACCAATAAATTTCACTTGGAGTAGATGACCATCGTAAATGAAAACAGAAGGATACAGCATAAAATGTATCCTTCTGTTTTTTGTTTATATAATTATTTAGTTTTAATTTTTCGTTATAATAACTTTTATGCTGTCTGCTTGAAGTCTTGCCTTTAGCCAATCTGTGATTTTGCTCCTTTCGAGTTCTTTCATATTGGCTTTTGCTTTAACGCCAATAACGGCCAATGTGTAATGTTTAACCTTTAATGAATCTGTGTTTACATAACTGGCATTAGACAGGCTTATGTCGTCAACGTTGTCGAATAATGACTTAATTTCCTTTGCTACTGCAGGTGCCATAATGTCATATTTTGTATATTGGTCAAGGCTTTTCTGAAGTTCAGATATTTTTGCTGTTTCTTCACGAACCATATCTGAGTAGTTATCGTTAGATGTTCGCATATTTGTCAGTCTGTTGTTGAGCATCATTAATGATGTTGACTCAGAGCCTTGTATTACCTCAAGTTTATACTGCCGGATATTATAATTCTGCATTTCTTTCTCAGCTTTTGCAATAGCACTGTCTGACAGTTCCTTTCCTACGGCGACAACACGTAATGTGAGACTGTCGTTGTTGGCTTCATATGAAATAATCCTTGTGCCAGTACTGTCTAATTGTTCTTTTACAAATTTGCTGAGATTGCTTTTAAATACACTTGTTTTTACAATACTGTATGTCATGAAGCCTGCCGGTATCATTGTGGCAACTACAATGATAATAATGTATTTCTTTACTGTAGTTTGTCTTTCATGGTCGACAAATTGTTTTTCCTTGAATTTAAGCATTCTTACGCCAATATATGTGGCGAGGGCAATGAATACCGTATTAATAAAAAACAGATAGAAAGCGCCAAGAAAATAGAAAATGTTACCTGTGGCTATTCCAAAGCCGGCTGTGCAGAGCGGCGGCATCAAGGCTGTAGCAATTGCGACTCCTGGCAGCACATTTCCTTTCCCCTTTGTGGCCAGGGCTACAATGCCGGCTGCACCACCGCATAATGCTATAAGTACATCGTATAGTGTGGGGGATGTGCGGGCCAAGAGCTCCGACTGGGCTTCGTCAAGTGGTGTCAGTAAGAAATAAAGTGTTGCTGTACATACACTTATTATTGTTGCCACGAGATAGTTCTTAAGTGACCGCTTTAGTAATTCAAAATCGTTTATACCAACCGCTAATCCCATTCCAATTATAGGTCCCATAAGTGGTGATATCAGCATGGCGCCGATTATTACTGCGGTAGAATTCACGTTGAGGCCCAATGATGCTATGAATATTGCAAAAACCAGAACCCACAGATTGGCCCCGTGAAATGATACTCCATTACTTATGGCCTTGATTGTATTTTCTTCATCCTCTTTGTCGGGCATGGCATTAAAATACTTTTTTAAAAAAGCCATGATGCTTACAGACATCTTTTTTACGAATGATGTTTGTGAATCAGTCAGTTTTTCTTTTGTCATATTTTAAGAGATTTAAGTTTTAACTATTATAGTGTTTTGGTTGTATACGTAAACAAAGTTAAGTATTTTTATCCAATTATAGATGCTTTTTGTGAATAAATGTATAATTGTGTCTAATATTTTTTATTATGTAATATCGTTTACAGTTTGCATGCCAAAGGCTGAAGTGGAGAGATTGTTGTATTTTGGCATTATATTATAAATAATTTGCTGTCAGTGTGCAGTAAAATAATATTACAATATTAAATTGAAAAATAGATATTTTCTTGATGTCACACAGCATGAATCATGCTGAATGTTATAGCTTTTGCGGTGAAAGTAGTTATTATGTTTTATAAAACCAATGCTTTTAATCAATAAAAGCATTGGTTTTGGAGACAAATTCTTATGGTTTTGTCTCCAAAAACATGCGTATTTTAGCTGGATTTTATATGTAAGACATTATCTTGAATTGCATTATTGATATAATAATTCAGTTTAAGGTGTTGATTATGAGTCGATTACGCTTTTGTTGCGTTTTTGAGATTATTTTCTCAAATTCTTGATCTTTTATGGAAATACTTTACGCATAAAGCCTTAAATTTCTGAATTTTGTAAAGAAAGATGAAAGTGTGCAATTAATTTGTTCGCATTTTAGCGATAAGGTTATTGTTGATTATATTTGTTGTTTTTACCCCAAAGTTGTCCTTGGTATATATTGTTCTTCTTTAGATAGTTGACAAACTTATTTGTAAATTCGTAATTTTTTAATCCCCAGTCTGGCGCTATCAGCAAATCTTTAGGAGATTGTGATGTGAATCTGTCTATTATTATATTACTTCGAAGATGTTGTATATATTTTGCAAGCAATTCTATGTATTCGTCTACGTCATAGGTGTGGATTCCTCCTTGGTAGTATTCGTTTTCAAGTTTTGTTCCCCGTATTATCTGCAACTGATGTATTTTTATTATGTTTAAGCTTGTTTGGGATATAAGTGATGCTTGTTTTATATTTTCATTTGTATCCTCTCCAGGAAGTCCTAATATTATATGCCCTCCGGTTATTATGCCTCTTGAAGTCGTTTCCTCAATTGCATTTCTTGAACATTCAAAAGTGTGTCCTCTGTTTATGCGTTTAAGTGTATCGTTGTTGGCTGATTCAATGCCGTATTCAACAATAACAAACGTTTGCCGTGAAAGGCTTTGAAGGTAATCAAGTATTTCGCTGTTAATACAGTCTGGTCGAGTGCCAATAACAATGCCTACGATATCCTCTGTATTTAGTGCTTCTTCATACAACCTTTTAAGCTGCTCTATATTCCCATACGTGTTTGTGTATGCCTGAAAGTATGCCAAATAGCGCATTTCGGGATATTTGTTGCGAAAAAACATCTTTCCTTTTTCAAGCTGCTCCTTAATAGTTTTGTTCTTGTCGCAATAAGCAGGATTGAATGTGCTGTTGTTGCAAAAGGCACATCCGCCGTAACTGATTCTGCCATCCCGGTTGGGGCATGAGAAGCCTGCATCAACAGAAATCTTTTGTATTTTGAACGGGAAAATAGATCTTATCCAGCTGCCAAAATCATTATAAGGTAATGTCGTTTTTTTATTTAAATCTTGCATTGTATAATTACGCTTAAATTTTTGCCATACGGCATTAATATCTTTTAAATCAATTGAGATGCAAATGTAGTGAAAATTATGTATCTTTGTGCTCAAAATAATTTATAAAATACAATGAAAAGACTTTTTATTATGTGTGCGGCTTTATTGTTTGCTGCTAGTAATATGATTTCTGGAAATCTGCTTTCTTTAAAAGATGTTGCAGGCAAAACTTTTGCTGCTGAATATCTTAGTGCTGTCAGCCCCATGTCCGACGGAGACTGCTATGCTATGATAAGCAAGGACGGGAAGAGAATAATAAAATATTCTTATAAGACTGGAAAGCAAGTAAGTGTGTTGTTTGACGTAAACAATACTGTCGGTGAAAAAATTGACAAGCTTGAAAATTATATAATGAGCCCTGACGGGAAGAAGATGTTGGTTCAGACTAACTCTAAGAAGATTTATCGCAGGTCTTATACAGCTGATTATTATATTTATAATATTGCAGACCGTAAGTTGGAAAAACTTTCGGATAACGGCCAGCAGCAGTCGCCTGTATGGTCGCCGGATGGAATGAAAGTAGCTTTTGTACGTGACAATAATATTTATCTTGTTAAGCTGCTTTATGGCAATTCGGAGAGTCAGGTTACTAAAGACGGCAAGCGTAATGAGGTTATTAATGGAGTGCCGGATTGGGTTTATGAAGAAGAGTTCGGATTTAATTCTGCACTTACATTTAATGCCGACGGAAGTATGCTTTGCTGGATTCGTTTTGATGAAAAGGATGTGCCTACATATTCTTTACAAATGTTTAAAGGGCTTGAGCCGGAAATGACAGAGTATTCAGAGTATCCAGGACTATATTCGTATAAATATCCAAAAGCAGGCCAGAAAAATTCAACTGTTTCTGTTCTGAGCTATGATATTCAGTCGCGTCAGACACGCACCATGCAGCTGCAGATGGACAAAGACGGATATATACCCCGTATAAAGGCAACTTCAGATCCGCAAAAGATAATTGTTTACACAATGAACAGACATCAGGATCAGCTCTGTCTGTATGGGGCTAATCCGAGAAGTACAGTATGCAAGTTGCTGATAAAGGAATCAGTGCCAAAGTATGTGAAAGAAGAAGCAATGGCTAATATATTGATTTCTTCTAATCATATATTAATGCCAAGTGACCGAAATGGTTATATGCAATTATATCTTTACAATATGAACGGGCAGTTGCTGCGTAAGGTGACTGATGGCCAGTATGATGTAACAGATGTTTATGGATACGACGAGCAGACCGGTGCTACATACTATCAGGCTGCAGGCAAAAATCCTATGAATCGTGAGGTTTATGTTACTTATAAAAATGGCAAGACTGAATGTCTGACTTCACGCGATGGTTGGAATATAGCTGTGTTTAGTGCTGATTATAAATATTTTGTAAATCAGTGGAGCGACAGAAATACACCATATGAATATGGTATCTTTAATAATTCAGGCAGAGAAACCGTGTCATTGATTACTAATAGCGAGTTGAAGAAAACTCTTGCTGAATATGATTTGCCTTCAAAAGAATTTTTTAGCTTCAAGACATCTGAAGGTGTTCAGCTGAATGGTGTTATGATTAAACCTGCTAATTTTGATGCAAGTAAGAAATATCCTGTAATTATGTGGCAATATAGTGGTCCCGGCAGTCAGCAGGTTGTCAACTCATGGAATATAGGTTCAATGGGGCAGGGCGCTTTGCTTGACCAATATTTGGTGCAGCAAGGATTTATTCTTGTCTGTGTTGACGGCAGAGGTACAGGAGCGCGTGGTGCTGATTTCGAAAAATGTACTTATTTGAAAATCGGTGATCTTGAATCTAAAGACCAGGTTGAAACTGCCATATATTTAGGCTCATTGCCCTATGTCGATAAAAATAATATCGGTATATGGGGATGGAGCTTTGGTGGATTCAATACATTAATGAGCATGAGTGAAGGACGTAAAGTCTTCAAGGCAGGAGTTGCTGTTGCACCTCCTACAGACTGGAGATTTTATGATACGGTTTATACTGAGAGATATATGCGTACTCCAAAAGAGAATCCTTCTGGATATGATGTAAATCCGATTAAGCGTGCTGCAAACCTGCATGGCGAACTGCTTATTTGTCAAGGTTTGGCTGATGACAATGTTCATCCACAGAATGTGTTTGAATATACAGAGGCACTCGTGCAGGCAGACAAAGACTTTAAGATGAATGTATATACAAACCGTAATCATAGTATATACGGAGGTAATACGCGTAATCATATCTACAGGCAGATAGCTCAGTTCTTCATCAAAAATCTCAAATGAGAATAAATGTATGAATATAATAAACTAAAATAAAACTATATCGTATGAACTTTTTGAAAAACTTTAGGGTATTATCTTTATTTATGTTTGCAATGCCGTTGTCAGCGATGGCAGATAATGTTACTGTGACAGTTACAAATCCATATGACGTTCAGCGTCAAGAGCTTATAGAGGTTGAGCTCAAAGATGTTTATTCGAAATTAGGAATAAAGAATGGAGAAAGTTTTATTGTAAAGAATGCATTGGGACAGCAGGTGGCTTACCAGATCTCATATGACGGAAAGTTGTTGATTGATGCCAGTGTGCGACCTGCAGGGTCAGCAGATTTTACTATTACTCCAGGAACTCCTAAAGAAATGAAGACCATTGTTTGTGGTAAGCAATATCCCGAGCGTGTAGATGACATTGCATGGGAAAATGACCGTACTGCTTATCGTGCTTATGGTCCTGCCTTACAGCGTACAGGCGAAAAGGCTTTTGGAATAGATGTCTGGGTTAAAAATACGCCGGATTTGGAGGTTGATAAGAGGTATGTAACAGAACTTTCAAACCATGCTAAGATTGAAGAGTTAAAGAAAGCAGGAAAGACAGAAGAAGCTCATGAAATGGAAGAGGCAACAACATATCACTTTGACCATGGATACGGACTTGACTGCTATAAGGTTGGTCCGACGTTGGGTTGTGGCGCTCCTGCGCTTTTGTCTGGAGGGGAGATGGTCTTACCTTATTGTTATAAGACATATAAGATATTGGATAATGGACCTTTGCGCTTTACAGTCCAGCTTGATTACAACCCATTTTCTATAGGAGGTGACAAGAATGTTGTTGAACATCGTATTATAAGCCTTGATAAAGGTAGCAACTATAATAAAATGACCGTATGGTACGAAGGACTTACTAAGCCTTGTGATATGGTGGCTGGAGTTGTACTTCATAGTGAAGACACAAAGAGTGTAGCTTGTGGAGATAATTATGTGCTTTATGCAGATCCTACAGATAATCCGGCAAAGCAAAATTTCCAGATTTATGTTGGAGTGTTGTTCCCTAATGGTGTTAAGGCAACAAAAAAAATGATGTATGATAATCCTGTTAATGGAAATGCCGGACATGGAGTAGGGCTTATTACATATCAGCCGAATGAGAAATATACATATTATTTTGGCTCAGCATGGAGTAAGAATGATGTTCGCACATTTAATGAATGGAACTTACGTTCTAAAGAGTACTTGAAAGCACTTCATTCACCATTAAAGGTGACTGTTAAATAAAATTATCATTTTAATAACCAATCTTGTTAAATTAAATCTGATATTATGAAAAAACTCTTATTAGGAGATGAGGCTATTGCGCAAGGCGCGATAGACGCAGGTCTTAGTGGGGTGTATGCCTATCCTGGTACACCTTCTACAGAAATAACAGAGTATATTCAGAATTCTAAAACGGCAAAGGAGCGCAACATCCATCGCAGATGGTCGTCAAACGAGAAGACTGCTATGGAGGAGGCACTCGGTATGTCGTTTATGGGAAAGCGTGCTCTTGTTTGTATGAAGCATGTGGGTCTTAATGTTTGTGCCGACCCATTTGTCAATTCTGCTATGACTGGAGTTAATGGAGGAGTAGTCGTATTGGTTGCAGATGATCCTTCAATGCACTCTTCTCAAAATGAACAAGATAGCAGGTTCTATGCTAAGTTTGCCATGATTCCATGTTTTGAACCGAGCAGCCAGCAAGAGGCATATGACATGGTAAGGTATGCCTTTGATTATAGTGAGAAAATACATCTTCCTATTCTTATGCGAGTTACAACCAGAATGGCTCATAGTCGTGCGGTTGTTGAGATCTGTGATAATTCAAGAGAGCAGAATAATATCAATTATGATTCCAAGGCTGCTGATTGGATCTTATTGCCAGCTATGGCACGCAGGAAGAATGATATAGTTACTTCGATGCAGCCAGAACTGGAAAATGACGCTAAGAATAGTAAGTATAATCAATATATTGATGGCAGTGATAAGTCTTTAGGAATAATTGCAAGCGGAATTGCTATAAATTATTTGAATGAATGTTATCCTCAGGGATGTCCTAATCCTGTAATAAAAATAAGTCAATATCCATTGCCAAAGGATTTGATAAGACAGATGACTTCTGCGTGCGATTCTGTATTGGTTATTGAAGAGGGACAGCCTTTCATTGAAGACATGCTTCGCGGCATAATGCCTGGCAATGCAACAATAAAGGGTCGTCTTACCGGTGAACTTCCGCGTACAGGAGAATTAAATCCTGATCTTGTAAAGAAGGCTTTAGGTCTTCCTGTTGATGAATGTTATGCTCCAAGTGAAAATGTAACACCTCGTCCACCTGCATTGTGTCAGGGATGTGGACATAGAGATGTCTATTCCGCTCTTAATGAAGTTTTGAAAGATTATGAAAATGCAAGAGTCTTTGGTGATATCGGATGTTATACGTTAGGAGCTCTGCCGCCATTTAGAGCTTTGCATTCAACAGTAGACATGGGTGCAAGTATAACCATGGCTAAAGGTGCAGCAGATGCCGGCTTATGGCCTGCAGTTGCGGTTATAGGCGATTCAACATTTACGCACTCTGGCATGACAGGCTTGCTTGATGCGATTAACGAAAATGCAGATATTACGGTCATTATTAGTGACAATCTTACAACAGCGATGACTGGTGGACAAGATTCTGCCGGAACGAATAAGCTGGAAGCTATATGTAAAGGCTTAGGACTGAATAATGAACATTTAAGAACAGTTGTTCCTCTTCCAAAGAATATGCCTGAAATAACAAACATGCTGAGAGAGGAAATTAATTATCATGGCTTGAGTGTAATTATACCATGTCGTGAATGTATGCAGACATTGCAGAGACATTTAAGAGAAAAAAAGTTAAACGCAAATCAATCAAAATGAAAACAGATATAATACTTTGCGGTGTAGGAGGACAGGGTATTCTTTCAATCGCAACAATTATTGGTGAAGCTGCAATAAAGGACGGACTTTATATTAAGCAGGCAGAGGTTCACGGAATGTCACAACGCGGTGGCGACGTGCAGAGCAACTTGCGTATATCTTCTGAACCAATTAATAGTGATTTGATTGCAGAAGGTCAGGCTGACGTTATTATATCAATGGAACCAATGGAGGCATTACGATATCTTCCATATCTTAATAAGAAAACGGGATGGATTATAACGTCAAGTGTTCCTTTTGTCAATATTCCTAATTATCCTGATATGGATAAAATAAAGGAGGAATATTCAAAACTGAATAATGTCGTTTTCATTGATATCGAGCAGTTGGCAAAGGATAATAATGTGCCGCGTTCTGCTAATATGATATTATTAGGAGCTGCTCAAAAGTCATTGGGTATAGGATACGAAGAGATAAAGGCTGCTTTGGGCAGAGTGTTTGCACGTAAAGGCGAAGAGGTCGTTAATGCGAATATTAAAGCTCTTAATATCGGAATAAGTGAAAGTAAATAGAATTTCAAATTATCTGAAATATGAAAAATACACCAATAGACAAGGTTCTTGTTGATAATACAATAAGAAGTTTGGGCATACAGGACTTCGAAAAGGCTACGATACGTGAGGTAAAGTCTGTTGCTGCTTCTGTAGAAAATGAGTCTGGTGTGGAATTCATTAAGCTGGAAATGGGTATACCGGGCTTGCCTGCATCTGAAGTAGGTGTTAAGGCACAAATCGAAGCTTTAAAAAATGGTATTGCACACACATATCCCGATATTCAGGGATACCCTGAATTGAAAAAACAGGCATCACGTTTTGTCAAAGCTTTTATTGGCATAGATATTATGCCGGAATGCTGTGTTCCTGTATGTGGTAGTATGCAAGGTACGTTTGCAGCTTTCCTGGCATGTTCACAATGTGACCCAAAGAAAGACACCGTATTATTTATTGACCCGGGATTTCCTGTTCAGAAGATGCAATTGCAGGTCATGGGTGTCAAATATGAAACTTTTGATGTCTATGATTTTAGAGGTGACAAACTTGCTCAAAAATTAGAGGGATATTTATCTAAGGGTAATATTTGTGCAATAGTATATAGCAACCCGAATAATCCATCTTGGATTTGTTTTAATGATGACGAATTACGTATTATTGGTCAGCTTGCAACTAAATATGATACAATAATAATGGAAGACCTGGCTTACTTTGCCATGGATTTCCGTAAGCAGTTAAGTGTACCGTTTGAGCCTCCTTATCAGGCAACGGTTGCAAGATATACGGATAACTATATGCTTTTTATAAGTGGAAGTAAAGCGTTTAGTTATGCAGGTGAACGAATTGGAGTGACATGTATCAGTAACAAGTTGTTCCATCGTCATTATGATAATCTTGGGGCAAGATATGAAGGACTCTCCTTTGGTTATGTCTTTTCTACAAGAATGCTTTATGCATTATCTTCAGGAACAAGTCATAGTGCACAATATGCGATGGCAGGGATGTTTAAAGCAGCATGTGATGGCGAATATGATTTCAGAAAGGATATAAGTATTTATGGTGAAAGAGCTCATAAACTGAAAAAAATATTTACAGATCACGGCTTTTACATTGTATATGATAAAGATCTAAGTGAACCTATAGCTGATGGCTTTTATTTCACTGTTGGTTACCCAGGTATGACTGGTGGGCAATTGGCACATGAACTTATGTATTATGGCGTTAGTGCTATATGTTTAGTAACAACAGGTAGTTGTCAAAATGGTTTGCGTGTTTGCACTTCATTTATTGAAGACAGACAGTTGGAAGATTTAGAGCGTAGAATGGCTATCTTTGAAGAGAATAATGCCGTATAATTTCGCGTAAATTTTGATGCATCAGCCTTTCAAGTTTTGTATATTAATACATATTTGAAAGGCTGATATTATTTCAAATTGGGACAAGAATTTATATGTGTGAAAGCGTGAATTAAGTGAAAGTTACTTACCGATGCAGTTTTTAACTATACTTGATTATCAGTAAGTTACGTTCTAAACGGTTCAAGAGCGATATTTTCAGATGGTATACTTTCTTTCAGATGGTCATTTTAACGCATTTAACTTTTGTTTACGGTTGGAGTAATGGCTACTTAGTTGCTGAATAGTGTGAAACGTATTGTAAATCATATGTTTAGTATAATTACAATAAAAATGAGATGATATATTGTGAACGTCACGATGATGGATGTTGGGCATCAAAACCTCGTCATGACGCTATTCCTTCTTTGATGAAAGTTTCATCACACTTTCTCCAAAAGAAAGTATTGAATATATTTTCCAAGACTTCATCAGGTGTGATTCCACCGCCAACAATTTCAGCGAGGAGAAAGAGATATTCACGGATAGACTGGTTTTCAGATTACGGAAAAGACGAACGGCAGGTTCAGCTTGCATACGCTTGAAACCAATATGTAATTCATTTTTTCAGCAGAGAAAAAAGAGTTCACCTACCTGTTTTAGGAATGAAGTTTATAAATAAGTTTATCAATTCATATACATATATATGAGTTCTATTAAACTTGTAAACTCAATTGCTAATCCTGTTGTATGGCTGAATCAGTCAAGTAAGTTGAGTTTAAAATACATGTATATACATGGGTAAACCAAAACTTTAAACTTGCAATAAGCCAAAGTAGGACCGAAGTCTGCTTATGGACCGATAGGCTTTGCTTTTTTCTCCTTGCTGAAAATATTATCGTAACTATGGTTTTGGAGATTAGTCCTCGATGTAGATTATCTTCGGAAAAAATACCTATCAACATATCATAAAATAAATAGAATTTGTTATATTTGCATATTATATGATAAGTTGATATATGGTTAAGACAACGATGGGCACAAAGTTGCCGAGGAAATTAGAGCAGAAGATGCAAATAGTTGGTGAACAGATTAAGCTGGCCAGACTACGCAGGAATTTCAGTGTCGCTCAGGTTGCCGAACGTGCCACCTGTTCGCCTCTCACGGTTTCACGTATAGAGAAAGGCGCGCCAACTGTAGCAATCGGTATTTATCTCAGGGTACTTTATGCACTTCAGCTGGATGATGATATTCTTCTGCTGGCAAAGGAAGATGCCATGGGAAAGGCCTTGCAGGATTTGAGCCTGAAGAAGCGGGAAAGAGCATCCAAAAAAGAATAAGCGATGAAAAAGCTATATGTATTTGCCGATTTCGATTGGCTGAAAGAACCAAGGCTTATTGGAGAGCTGAGTTACGAATCACTTCGTGGCTCAGACAGCTATGGATTTTGCTATAGCAATGAGTGGTTGAAGGATTATGGTAGTCTGTTTTTTAGTGATGATTTGAACAATTATCCTGGTCAGCAGTACACGACTCCTGATAAAGATATATTCGGATGCTTTTCTGATGCTCTTCCAGACAGGTGGGGACGAACCTTGATAAATCGCAGGGAACAGATTCTGGCAAAGGAAGAAAAGCGTCCTGTGCGTAGGCTTTCTTCGTTTGACTATCTGATAGGAATTGAAGACTTTTCTCGTATGGGAGGTTTCCGTTTCAAAGAATCCATGGATGGAGAGTACATAAATGCAAGTGAAACCTTGCGTATTCCCCCACTGACAGACATACGGGAGTTGATTGCAGCAAGTTCTGAAATAGAGAAAAGCGAAGAAGAGAACCAACTTCCTGAAATGCGATGGATTGCACAGTTAGTACAGCCAGGCTCTTCGCTTGGTGGAGCGCGTCCCAAAGCGAATGTGATGGATGAAAACAAGAATCTTTGTATAGCAAAGTTTCCATCTCGCAAGGATGATTATGACGCTGGTCTTTGGGAACATTTCTCGCATCTTTTGGCAAAGAACGCTGGGATTAATGCTGCGAAAACAAGAGTAATCTCCACAAATGATAAATATCACACTTTGCTCTCCCAACGATTTGACAGACGAGCAGATGGCAAGCGCATACACTTTGCTTCAGCAATGACTCTATTGGGATTGACTGATGGGGATAATGCCAATACCGGCCATGGCTATTTAGACATGGTAGATTTCATACTTCAGAACTGCACCAATGTGGAAGACAATCTGAAAGAGTTGTATCGTAGAGTGGCATTCAACATTTGTATCGGTAACACAGATGATCATTTCCGTAATCATGGTTTCCTCCTGACTGCCAAAGGATGGACTCTTTCACCGGCATACGACATGAATCCGACTTTAAATGAATATCAGAGTCTGTTGATTAACAGCCATACCAATAAATCGGATTTGAATGAGCTGTTGGATTCTTGTGAGGAGTATATTCTTCCAAAAGAGACAGCCTGGCAAATCATCGCTGAAGTACTGGATGCTGTTAAGGAATGGCGAGCATTGGCCACGCGACTGGTCCTTGCGAAAAGTGAGCAGGATCGCTTTGCGGCTGTTTTTGAGAGACAAAATTCCCTTTAATGAACGTACTAACGTTGCATCGGAATTTGAAAGATGAGGATTTAATTGTGGTGTTTGATGGAATAAGAAAAATGTCTAGAGCAAGAACTGAGCTGTAAATTGTATGAATAAGTATTTGTTTGGTTATGTTCGATATAATTTATAGATTTAAAGTCATATTGTTAGAAATGTTTAAAAATAAAAAATATTATGGCAAATAATGAACAATTTCCTAGGTTTATTCCTGATAAACCAACCGGAGATGACGTTTTTGAAGGTCAATCTCAGACCAATCTTGCAAAGAATATTTGTGAGTATATTCGTTCTAATGATTTAGCATCCTCTCTTAGTACGGGAAAGATGCCTAGGATTATTGGCCTAGAAGGAAGTTGGGGATCTGGAAAATCTAATGTGGTAGAGAAGATAAAGAAAGACCTTAATGAAGAAGGATATTATACTTTCACATATGATGCGTGGGGACATCAAGAAGATCTACAACGTCGATCTATATTGGAAACTCTGACTAATACTCTTATAGAGAAAAATATTCTAAGGGGAAAGGTTACCATAAAAATGCGAAACGGAAAAGAAAATTTGGCAGAGTGGAAAGATCAACTTTCACTATTACTATCTAATAAAACAACCACAATTATCAGATCTCAGCCGAAACTTTCTGGAGCCGCAATTTGTGGTATTATATTAATTGGCTTATTTGCTATATTGAATATTGTAATTGGACAAATGCTTGACGGGGATGATTTTAAATTATGTCTAGGTTGGGCTATTTTTATAGAAAGTATCCCGATTATTATAGGAGTTGGATTGGCTACATATTTTCGAATAATTGATAAAAATTGGGATCGAGTGATTACTCTCTTGACACAAAATGAAGACAATAAAGTGGATGAACAATTTACATCAAGTGAAGAACCCTCAGTAATGGAGTTTAAGAACTGGATGCATGCTATTTCGTCTCATCTTGGTAATGCAAAAAAATATAAGATAAAGAAGGTTATTATTGTTTTTGATAATATGGACAGACTGCCTTCTGAAAAGGTTATGCAGCTATGGTCTGCTATATATACATTCTTTGCTGGTAGTGAATTTGAAAATATATGGACAATTATACCATATGATTACAGGCATTTATGTGATGCTATTTATGAACGTGGAAATGATGACGATATTAAAGATAAGTCTAAATTCAAACGTTTCATTAATAAGACATTTCCCGTCGTATATACGGTTCCACAACCAGTAATAACTGATTACAATAAGTTATTTAACAAATACTTTGAGGATGCCTTTGGTAAAGAAGAACACGATCAAAAACACATATGTCAGGTATTTATGCTGTTTCATATTAATCCCAATCCTAGAACTGTAATATCATTTATTAACGAGCTTGTAACAATGCGTTTCCAATGGCCTGACAAAGAATACAGACTACAGAATATTGCTCTATTTGTCCTTAAAAAGGATCAACTTTTGTATGGAGGTAAATCTTTAGATGAGAATTTGCTGAGTGATGAATTGTTTAAAGATATATCTTCCTTCTATCCAGACCAAGAGTCTGTTAGAACTCAACTATGTCAATTTGCCTATGGGTTGCATGATAAATCATTAGCCGGAGAGTTGCCTTTAAGAAGATTGTTATCCGCAGCTATTAAGTCCGGTGATTCTTTGATTAACTTTGTTGACAAACCACATTTTATATCAGTTTTGGAGAATCTTCTTGCAAAAGAAGTGACGACAGAGTCACTTGACAAAGCGGTAAAAAGTTTGTCTACATTGGAAATTAATAGTTTATTAGAAGAAGATAAGGAAGTGATTCAGAAGAAATGGGATAGGTTGGCAAATATCAGATCTGTGGCACCATGCAATAGCATGCAATTTGATGAAACACTTGAAACTATCATCTATCATGCAACTGATTTGCGAGTAAGAAACATGTGTATATCATATGTAAAAGCCATTCAGAAGTGCAAGTTTGAGACAGGTTCCGCTTACTTTAATGTCTTAAACAAACTTAAGACCTGTTTGGAGGAGTCAGGTAAGGAGGTTAAGTTTGAAGATGTTATAAGACCTATTATACTTGAACCTAAACATTTTGTTGAGTTTGTTGTAGCTGCTGGAAAGAGCTATAATATATATAAAATTAGTGCTACTAATGAAAGTCTCAACGAATATGTATTTTCAGAAATAGAGAAAGGAACAGAAAAGATAGATGAATTTGTCGAATTGATATATAAAGATGATACATATGATTTATCAGATTTAAGAACTAAAATATCTAATATTATAAAGGCTGAAACTGATATTAAGGAGCCTAGAATTGTATCTTATGTAAACAGACTGCTTGATGAAGGTGATGGAATAATTACAACTCGTTTTACAAGTAATTTTATCACTCAGACTATTCAGAAAATAGATGCAACATCTACTGCAAATATAGAAAAACGAGGTGTCGAAGACTTATTTGCTATGTCATTAGCTGACGGGCATGATATTGCCAATATAAATGATACAATAATACCTCGAATCGCAGATTGTTTTGAGAAATATCTGGATTATAGTTTTCTGCTTAAACAATATGGGAATCAAGCTTCCGCGTATAGATTACTGAACATTTATGCTATAAAAAATAAATTGGGCCAAACAATTGATGTTGAATATACAGTTAAAAACATCATGGTGATTAAACAAAATTTTGGATTAGATTATTCTGAGCTATTCTCACATTTTAATAGGTGGGAACCAGAATGGAGTAATGAAGATGAAGCTCAATATTCCTCATATTGCTTGCAAGATTTGTTCAATATTTATAAAGAATATCCAGGCCTACTAACAAATAGCATAATAAATTTAGGTGTAAGGGCATTTAAGAAGCAATCCAAAGGCTTTTTATATAGATCTAATGGAAGTCTTAATATATATTGGAGCCAGTTTATTCAAACGTTTTTGGGAACAGATTTTTTGCCTGAATTTACAGATAATTTGTATGAAGAACTGAAAAGTCTATTGGATAAGGTCATAAATACAAATCGCGTAGAACATCAGGCTTTGTTGAATAAATTATTATCTGCCCATAAGGATATGTCGATATTGACTGAATATCTTCATGATAAGTTAAATAATACTTTCGCAAAGCAACAGTATCAACTTTGCGTATTTAAAGTATTTGGAGAATTGTTACCAAAGTTAGGCTCGGATATGGATAATAATACAGCACGAGGTCTTATATCAAATTTCATTAATCCGGCAGTGACTGATAAAGAATGTGCTCAGATTATTGTTAAACACAAAGACTTCTACTTTGGTATAATGGCGCATTGCAAGGAAATGTGTCAAGATATTCTTAATAGTATGAGAACTAATACAGCAGTAAAAGATGTTTATTCTACTGTTGCTAGAGATATTGATGTGCTTATTGTTTCCGATAATAAAAAATCTTAGTTGAAGACTCCTCTAAAATAATGGGCAATAGAAAATGAATTATTCATATTTCTTTGCCCATCTTTTTTCATGTAAAAGTTATTAATATCGTAAAGTTACCATTGGTCGTCTGTAAACTGAGTTAGAAAAGCATGTATATATACTTTAAACTTGCAATAAGCCAAAGTGGACCGAAGTCCGCTCTTGGACAGGATTGCTTTTGCCCTTCTTTTTTCCTTTGCTGAGTTTACACCTTTTCATCACTCACAAGAGTGTCATCAACCTTGTTGTGGTTCACCTCTGGACTCCATCCTCTTGAATAGCTTCCGTGTTCAGGCCTTTTGATACAGAGGCCGGAGATCCGTGTATCTCTTCTATGCCATGCCAGGTTCTTGGTGAAGTACGGGAGTTATTGCTCTTATAATGTCCGGATTGCTTGCCATGGAACTGTGAAACCTGTCGAGTCTGAATGTGAAAGCAGCATCCTTTACCATGACTGGCACACAAGAATATCAGGCCATTACCTTCATCTCTCATTCTGGACGAAGCTGTGACACTTACTTTTTCCTGTTGCGAAGTTAGT
>ULJB01011028.1_pt1 | contig 23041 bp, 22 predicted proteins | sample 1950771 | NCBI WGS metagenome assembly ULJB01 (sample SAMEA4835461, study PRJEB28245) | human gut metagenome | biome: gut microbiome; material: fecal sample | place: Denmark | collected 2008
AGGACGGTGATGGCTCCGGCGCTTGAGCCGCTGATGACAATTTTCTCAGGGTCAATGCCCCAGGCCTCCCGCTGCTGCGCGATGTACCGCGTCGCGTCGTACAGGTCCACTACGGCTGTGTCAATGGCAGACTGGAGGATATTCATGAAATCTACGGGGGAGGGGCGTCCGTCGAAGGTTATCCGGCCCAGCATGGTGCGGTAGTCTATCGAAGCGACCGTGCAGCCGTGGCGGGCCAGAAACTCGAAGTAAGGCACGAACATTTCGGAGTACCTTTCACCGAACCTGAAACCTCCGCCGAACACGAATACTACCACAGGGGAGTCAGTCTGCTCTATTCCTGACAGAAAGTAGCGGTCGAGTCTCAGCGTGTCGGCACCCTTGATGGCGAATATCTCCGTTTCCATCAGGATTTCCCGGGTGCTGTCAGCGGCATGGGCAAGAATCTCGGTACCTTCGTAAGAAGTGACGGCTTCTGCGGCTTCGGCATACGGATGAGTGTCTGTATCAGATGGTTGTTCTGATGAACCACGGCAACTGCTAAGGACAAATGCAGCGAGGGCTATGAGGATGATGCGTTCTGCTGTTTTCATGTTTCCGTAAAATAGTCATGCAAAGATAAACTTATTTTACGGATATGTGCTTGATCACCTTTGCCGGGACGCCAACTGCGACGGTATTGGCCGGTATGTCGCCCGTGACGACCGCCCCGGCACCTATCACGGCATTGTCGCCGATGGTCACGCCTTGCAGGATAGTGGCGTTGGAGCCTACCCAGACGTTCTTCCCCAGGACGATAGGCGCGGAATGGGTCATCTTGCGCTTCTCCGGCTCCAGGAAATGGTTTAGTGTGGCAAACACCACATTGTGCCCTATCTGGCATCCGTCCCCGATGCGCACGCCGCCATGGTCCTGGAAATGGCAGCAGGCATTGATGAACACATCCTCGCCCACCTCGATGTTCTTGCCGAAATCGGTATAAAACGGCGGGAACACGCGGAGCGTGGAGGGGACAGTTTTCCCGAAGAGCTCTGAGAGGATGTCCCTGATCTCCTCCGGAGTATGATAGGCGGAGTTCAGCCGGAAAGTGATTTTCCGCGCCTCCCCGCCCATTCTGTCCATAAACCGATGTATCTCTTCTGTGTCAAGCGGCTTGCCCGTCCTCACGAAATCCTTGAATTCTTCGAGTGTCATGATTATTCTTCCAACCGGTTGTATTCTTCATCGGTTACGGGCTCCAGCCATTCGTTGGACGTGTTTTCTCCGGGAACCTCAAAAGCGAGATGCGCGAACCAGCTGTCAGCCGCTGCTCCGTGCCAGTGCTTTACATTTGCCGGGATGTGAATGACATCGCCCGGAAGCATCTGCACGGCAGGCTTCCCCCATTCCTGATACCAGCCCTTTCCGGCTACGCAGACCAGCATCTGTCCGCCGCCTTTGGTGGCATGATGAATGTGCCAGTTGTTGCGGCACCCCGGCTCGAAAGTAACATTGCTGAACGGTATCTGCTCCTTGGATATCGGAGCAAGATAGCTGTTGCCGATGAAATACTTGGCGTAAGCGGTGTTCGGCTCGCCGATGGGGAATATCATTTCCCGCTGGAAAGCAGCCTTGCCGTCCGCATCCGCCGTTTCCTCCTTGATGATGCGCAACGCCTTGATGGCGGCGGGGAAGCCGATGTAGGGCAGGCACTGGATGACGGCAGCGGTCAATGTCTCGGGCGAGTTGCCCGCGTTGATGTTACCATGATAGTGCGAATGGAGCTGGCTCTCGGCTTCCAAGGTGGTCAGTACGCAGTAGCCCAACAGCTCGCGCGTCTGCAAGTCGAGTGCGCCGCGGCTGTAGATGTCGCCGAAGAAATAATCCGTGAGGAACTGCTCCACATCTTTGCCCATGTTGCCGGGCACGCCTTCCATCACCGAGGCGATGCCGCCGGGATAGAGCTTGTCCTGAATGGCTTTGCCCGTCTCGTGGCGTGTTTCCTCTGTTACCTTGCCTTGCTTCTCCAACGGCAGGGAGATACCCCGCTCCGTAAATACTTCATTGACCGTCGCCACGGCATTCAGCATCCTCGGAAAGCCGATGAACGGGGCGGTGAGATACATCACCTCGCGCAGCTCCTCGGGGGTAACACCCACATTGAGTGCCGCTCCGGCATGGGCCTTCAGCTGAGGGAGCGTCTGCATCGTGGCGAGGGTGATGCAGGTAATCATTTCCCTCTGTTTAATAGTCAGATCACCCGTCTGAAATACATCGCCGAAGATGAACTTCTGAAGGATATCCATCATCTCCGGGTCCGTGCCCTGCCCGGTCAGGGCCTCGCCGCCGAACAGGGTGCGGTAATTCTGTTTGCATGCTTCGATTCTGTTCATATTTTCCTCTGTTTGTGCCGTCGCGGACAGGCTGCATACCAGTGCGACGGCGGTGATTACGATTGCTTTCCTCATGGTTATTCTCTTTTATCCGATGCAAAATTACACAGGAACAAAGCGGAATGCCGTAACCATAAATGGGGGAAGCGTACCATTTTCACTGAATTTGCTTTATTTTGTACCGTCTGAAGTCCCGTAATTGCCAAACAGCTTTTCCGAATTCTTCCATAGAAACATATCCGCATATCCGGCAAGCTCCTCGTCCGAAGCCAGCGTCTGTTTCAGCCTTTGCAGATTGGCTTTCAGTACGGCATCGTGCTTGATGTGAGCAACAGCATCAATGGGATTTTTCATATATGCCTCCTTTCTATAAACTTGTCAATATCGGATTTTCTTGATAATCTTTGCCGGGACTCCACCGACCACTACATCGGCCGGTACATCTTTAGTTACGACAGCTCCAGCAGCCACGACCGCATTGTCGCCGATGGTCACGCCCTGCAGGATAGTCGAGTTTGAGCCGACCCACACATTCTTGCCCAACACAATCGGTGCTGGATAAGTGTTCTTGCGGTCTTCGGGCGACAAACCGTGGTCCAGAGTGGCGAACACGACATTGTGTCCTATCTGACATCCGTCGCCAATGACAACGCCGCCATGATCCTGAAAATGGCAACAGGCATTGATAAAGACATTCTCACCGACGGTGATGTTCTTACCGAAGTCTGTATAGAACGGTGGAAAAACACGCAGCGATGAAGGCACCTCATAGCCGAACAACTCCGAAAGGAGTGTGCGTACTTCTGCCGGGGTGTGATAAGCCGTATTCAACCGGAAAGTGATACGACGTGCGGCATTGCTCATCTCGTCCATAAACAGATGTATTTCCTCGGTACTAAGAGCATGTCCTGTCTTTACATAGTCTTTGAATTCATTGATTGTCATATTATTGCATTTTAATGATTGCTTTAGTATCAACTTATTATTTCCCCTTCTTACTTTTTATTTATCCAAACCTATCAGCCGTGCCGGACAGCCCTTTTAGAATTTCAACTTCGTTAGCCTCCAAGGGTATGGAAGTCTCTCCGTAGATGAAACAGCGCAAGAGCTGCTGCGGCGTAACGTGGTGGCGGTCTGCGATGAAGCACCCCGCCTCGTCCGCGCACAAATTTTCAGGTAATGCTGTTTTCTGCTCCATGCTGTTCTTCTCGTTTTTATCCGATGCAAAATTACACCGGAACAATGCGGAATGCCGTAACCATAAATGGGGGAAGCGTACCATTTTTACGGAAATTGTATTCTGCGCAACCTATTGTCCGTGAAATGCTTTATCTTTGTATCACTTTAACAGACAGAGCAATGAGCAAGATACTGAAAGTAAGGAACGTCAACGACTATGCCCGCTACGTTGGATGCGTAGAGCAGCATCCGTTGGTCAGCGTCATTGACTATGCCGGGGTGTCGCCCGTGCGCCACAGCCTGAATGATTACGGTGTGTACGGCATCTTCTTCCACGATGAGGCGGAGATAGACCTGGCATACGGCTGCGGCAAGTATGATTACAAGAAGGGTACGGTAATCTGCGTGGCTCCCGGACAGGTGGGCGGCAAGGAGGACAATGGGGAGGAGGTGATGCTGACGGGCTGGGCACTGCTTTTCCACCCGGACCTGCTGCACGGCTTCCCGCTTGAAAAGCGCATCCGGGAGTATTCTTTCTTCGATTACCGTATCAACGAGGCCCTGCACATGACCGAAGAGGAGCACGACATCCTGGCCTCCCTGATGCGTCAGATACGCGAGGAACTGGGCAAGAAGCCGGACGAACTTCAGCGGGCCATCCTCGTGGGCTACATCGAACTGGCTCTCAACTTCTGCCAGCGGTTCTACAACCGCCAGTTCGTCACCCGGAAAATAGAGAACTCCGACATCCTCGTCCGCTTCGACCGCCTGCTCCGCGACTATTTCGAAGACAGCCTCCAGTATACCATTGGCCTGCCCACAGTGCAGTATTGCGCCGACAAACTCTGCATGTCGCCCAACTATTTCGGCGATGTCATCAAGAAAACCACCGGAGACACGGCGAGCAACCACATCCGCCAGTTCGTCATCCAGCTTGCCAAGAACGGGCTGGCGGCAGGGGAAACCGTCTCCCAAGTATCCGACCGCCTCGGCTTCGAATACCCCCAGCATTTCAGCCGGATGTTCAAGAAGCAGGAGGGGGTTACGCCGTCGGAGTTCTGCCAGCGACTGCGGAACTGATATAAAAAGTCTTGCAGAAACGGTAAATCATACTTGCAGGATCTTTCACGGAAGATATCCAAAAGATTCCTGTAATATCGGCAGTGAAATCAGTATATTTTGCCTAATTATCGGCAGTTTAATATCGCGAATAGTAGCGATGCCTGTATGGGAGTGGATTGTCAGTAGAAATTAAGACCCGTCAGACGGCCTTTCCCATCCTGTATGCCGTCTCCACTGCCGCATGTCCTTCTATTTCTCCCGGGGCATTCACGCCTCCGGCAAATACAGAATCAGCGAACCTGGCGTTCTCAAAGCATTCGATCCAGCCGCTTAATCCTGTGACGGCGCGTTCTGGAGTCTTGGGGTCCTCCTCGGCGGCCGAACTCAGGAAATAGATGTCCCGGAAATGATAATCCGTGGTGAACAGCGGGTTGGCACGGTCGAGGAGAGTCTTCAGCTGGCCGCTCATCTCATAGTAGTAGATGGGCGTAGCAAAAGCGATGACATCCGCCGCATACATTTTATCCACGATGGCCGGTGCATCGTCTGCGATAACGCATCTCTGAGTTTTCTGGCAGGCCAGACAGCCCGTGCAGAAATGCAGTTCCTTTCCCTTTAATGTGATAGTCTCAACTTCATTGCCGGCCTCAGCCGCACCTTTGGCAAAGGCCTCTGCCAGTGCGTCGGAGTTACTGTTGCGGCGCAGGCTCGATGATATTACCAGTATCTTTTTCATGCTGCAAAGATAGCGGTATATGTTTTAAAACGGATACCTGTTTTACTGGGGTAGGTGACGGTTTTACGGATGACTGCCGCTGCTGCAAAAAATGGTTAGGTTTTGCATCGGAAATACCAACTTGTTGTGATTGTCCGCCTGAGCGGCCGGCGGTACCTTTGCAGCCGTAAATTCTGTAAAGGCAATAAGTATGAAATTAAGGACAATAGTTCTGACAATCACAGTCTTGACAGCCGCCGGTATGTGGGCTCCGCAAGTCTTGGCCGAAGCATACGCAGCGGCGGATACGTCTGCAAGGCAGGAAAGCAAGTGGACCAAGGCATTTTCCCGTCTGACAGTAGGCGGCTACGGTGAGGCCGTGGGAACATATAATTTCTACAGTGACAATGTTTTCCGATATCAGTTCCCTGACAGTTACCGCGATTCGAAGGGTCATGCACGCTTTGATCTGCCGCACGTGGTAATTATGCTGGGCTATGATTTCGGCAAAGGATGGACATTGGGAACTGAGATTGAATTCGAGCATGGGGGTGTAGAGGCTGCAGTGGAGATGGAGAACGAGGAAGCCGGTGAGTTCGAGAGGGAGATAGAGAGGGGAGGAGAGGTGGCTTTGGAGCAGTTCTGGATACAGAAGGAGTTCATGCCGGAACTCAATCTGAGAATGGGACATATCGTGGTGCCGGTCGGTGCGACCAATAACAAGCATCTGCCGACGGAGTTTTTCACAGCTTATCGTCCCGAGGGCGAGAACACCATCATTCCTTGCACCTGGCACGAAACCGGTATCAGTCTGTGGGGCCGCGCAGGGGACTGGAGGTATGAGGTTCAGCTGCTGCCGGGACTTAACTCAGTGTTTTTCAGTAATTCAGAATGGGTCCACGGAGGCTCGGCCTCACCCTACGAGTTCAAGCCAGCAAATCATCTTGCCGGAGCGTTCAGAGTGGACAATTACTCGGTAAAGGGTCTGCGGATGAGCCTGAGCGGTTATATCGGCAACAGTTTCAACAATGATATAGTGACTGAGGAGCGTTCCCGCTATGCCGGAGTAAAGGGCATGGTGATGATAGGAGCCTTCGATTTCGAGTATCAGGGACACGGACTTGTAGTCAGGGGCAATTACGATTACGGATATCTTAAGGACGCACAGCTGATAGGCGCCTGGAACAGTTCGTCAATGAACAGTACGGAGTCTCCCTACAAGCATACTCTTGTGGGGCAGGCCGCAATGGCAGGCGGGGTAGAGGCCGGTTACGACATTTTCTCTGCTGTGAACAAGCTTTCCGGGAAACAGAAATTCTATGTCTTCGGGCGGTACGAGTATTATGATTCCTATATCCCGGCTCCGGCCACTACAGATTATCCGTGGACTGACAAGCACCGTATAGCGGTGGGTATCAATTATTATCCTATCGACGAGATCGTCATAAAGGCCGAATATTCCCACCGCTTCCTGAAGAGCCAGTATATTGACGAACCGTCGGTTTCGATAGGCATAGCCTACGCCGGATTTTTCAAATAGCAGATACATTAACAAACAAATAACGTAAAGGAAAAATGAAAAAGTTTATCTATTTCGCGGCCGCTGCATTGGTGTTTGCCAGCGCCGCATCCTGTGAGCAGAACGGAGGAGAGACGGACATCGCCAACCCCTACGATGAGCAGTTCGCCAAAATAGCAGACCGTTTTGTCAACGAAACTGTAATTCCTACCTATGAGGCTCTTTCTACATCAACGGCCGAGCTGGAAACTCTGCTGCAGCAGCTCAAGGAAGACAAGTCCCAGGCCACCTTGGAGGCCACCTGCGAGAAATTCCTTGAAGCCCGCGCCTGGTGGGAAAAAAGTGAGGCCTTCCTTTTCGGACCGGCCACGGATTTCGGAGTGGACCCTCATATCGACTCATGGCCTCTCGATGTGGACGCCCTCAATATGGCTCTGAGCAACACTGACCAGATCAATGCCATGAACGGCGAGGGCGGCGATCAGTTTGCCGGTGACAATCTCGGCAACACCGTTCTGGGTTTCCATGGCATCGAGTACATCCTTTTTGAGAACGGCGGTCCTAAGAATGTAGCCGATATCAATGAGCTGCATCTCATCTATGCCGCTGCTGTGGCAGGCGACCTGCGCAACCGCTGCTGGCAGATGGAACTTGGCTGGGCAGGTGAAGACGGAGTCGCTGCAGAGCGTCTGGAAAAAGTGGCTGACCAGCTTGAGCTCCCTTACACTGTCAACGGCGGTACTTCCTCATACGGAGACAATATGCTCAATGCCGGCAAGCCCGGAAGTTCCTACAGCAGCATGACCTCGGCTATGGAGGCTATTATCGACGGCTGCAAGACCATCGCCGACGAGGTGGGAACTATGAAGATAGGCAAGCCTTATTCGGGAGAGGATCCCAACTACATCGAGTCTCCCTACAGCCATAAGTCGATTCAGGACTTCTATGACAATATAATCAGCATCCAGAGCGTCTACATGGGCGGCATCGAGGGAAACCGTGACGAGGCCAATTCCCTTCACGGCTTCCTGGCAGAGCACAACAAGACAGTGGATGATGCGGTGATGGCCGCTATAGACAATGCTCTCGCCAAGATTCAGGCCATGAAAGCTCCTTTCGTCAACAATATCAACGACCCTTCGGCCGGTGAGGCAAGCGAGGCCTGCAAGGCTCTTGACGAGGTTCTCGGCCAGGCCAAGGATGCCGTACGCAACGCAGAGTAACAGACTATGAAATTCAGATACCTTTCATTACTGGCAGCCGCAGCCATTGCCTTGACAGCCTGCCATGAAGACCCCAACGGCAAGGATCCTGACAACAACGGAACGGATCCTGATGTTAATCCCGAGATATACGCCGGAGGTCTTCTCGGAACTACATTCAACTCATCTGCATCGGCATTTGAGGACCCTGCTCCTGCCGTAGAAAAAGCCGGTCTCACTGACCGGTTCAAATACGGCGAGTATTTCTTTGAGCGCTCCTATACCCAGACCGCCGAGCCTTTCGACGGTCTCGGTCCGCTCTACATCCGCAATTCCTGTCAGGCTTGCCACCCCGGATACGGTCACGGCAAGCGCATGGAACGCTACCGCTGGGACGACTGGGGCAACGGCTATCTGCTGGTAGTCTATGACAAGAGCAACGATGCTTATCTGTCCTCCCTCACCGGTATGCCTCAGACTGCGGCGGTGGAGCCTTTCAAGGCCCCTCTGGACGAGGACCAGATAACCATCCAGTGGCTCACATACGTGGACGAATGGGGCAACAAGTTTCCGGATGGGGAAACATACGAGCTTATCTATCCGGAAGTGACCATACCCGAGAGCGCTTTCTACGTGCCTATCCAGTCCGGCGGCAAGGACATCCCTCATTCCCAGGTGGGCGTGCGGCTTGAGACCACTATCGGAATCTACGGTACAGGTCTGCTGGACGCTATCCCCGACGATTCCCTGAAGGCCCAGTACGCAAAGGAAGAGGCGATGGGCATCCCTATCAATCCGGCATTTTTCTCCGGAGGCGAGTGGGTGAAGCAGTATTCAAACACTGTTCAGGGTGATGGCGAGCAGCATCCATTCCGCTTTACCTATGCCCTCTCCCGCGGTGCTCTGCAGGATGGTCCCGGAGCCAATGCTATCTGGAACATAACCAATGTCACCCGCAGCGACCGCCGCTACCACTATATGACCGCGGCATACGCCACCACCGCTTCCCAGGATCCCGATGTTCAGAACGGCTTCTATGCCTTCCTGGATAACTTCGAGGCCAAGTATCCCGAAGCCAAGGACAGATGGCGCACCGGTGACGTGGAGGCCGATATCTACAATTTCCTGATGGCCCAGGACCTTCCCGTTGAAATGAGCGATGAAGAGTATACCGACCTGATGATCTGGCACCGTGGCCTGGCCGTACCTGCCGCACGAAACCTTGATGACGAGGATGTACAGCGCGGCCGTCAGCTTTTCCGCGAAATCGGCTGTGCCACCTGCCACCGTCCTTCATGGACTACCGGACCTGACGAGTTCAACGATCCCAATAACTTTTTCGCCCGCGGCGATACAGAGCTGCCGAAATATCCCAACCAGACTATCTGGCCTTACAGCGACTTGATCCAGCACCAGCTTTTCATGCAGAACGATATCCGCGGCGGATGGTGCCGCACGACCCCTCTCTGGGGCAGAGGTCTGTCCCTGATATGCTCGGGACACAGCGACCGCCTGCACGATGCCCGCGCCCGTAACGTGGTAGAGGCCATCATGTGGCACGGCAATGCGCAGAGTCACGCACGCCAGTCTGTAGAGAAGTTCCGCGAGTTGAGCAAGGAGGACCGCGATGCTGTTGTAAAATTCATTGAAGCCATCTAAGCAATTGGACAAGATAGTAAAATACACTGCATTCGGGGCAGCTGCAGTCCTGACTGCAATTCTGATCCTCGCTACCGTACTGGAGAAATCCTGCGGTAGCGGGGTTGTTTTTGAGTATGTATACCGCTCGCCGGTATTTGCCCTGCTGTGGGTGCTGGCCGTGGCTGCATGCACTGTTACCATTGTACGCTGCGGCCATACTCTTCCCTTGGCGGTCAGCGCCATGCACCTGTCATTTGTCTTCATACTCATGGGGGCACTCATGACATTTCTCGTGGGGGAGAAGGGGACCCTGCATCTGCGCACGGACGGAGAAACTGTAAGAACATTTGATTGTGATGACGGGAGCACCAAGGCACTGCCATTCGATGTCTCCCTGAAGGAATTTAAGATAGACTTTTACCGCGGGACAACCGCCCCTATGGATTACCGCAGCCTTATCGTCATACACGATGCCGGGCAGGAACTGGAGCGGGAGGTGTCGATGAACCGGATATGCCGTCACCGCGGATACCGTTTCTACCAGGCGTCCTACGATACCGATCTGCATGGGACGACTCTGTCAGTGAGCAGGGACACCTGGGGCATTGCATTGACCTATTCCGGATTTATTTTACTGATAGGAAGCATGATACTGCACTTCTTCAATCCCTCGGGGAGTTTCCGTACTGCACTGAGGAGAGTCTCTAAAGGGATAGCTGTCTGTGCCGGAGCAATTCTGCTGGCATCCTGCTCATCGGAACGCGAAGATGTTCCCAAGACACTTCCGAAAGACCTTGCAGAGGATTTCGGAGAACTGTATGTCTATTACAACGACCGGGTTACCTCCGTCCGGACTCTCGCCCGTGAATTCACTATGAAACTTACCGGACGTCAGTCATACAGGGGGCTCACTCCGCAGCAGGTGCTTTCCGGCTGGATGTTCTACTACGACAGCTGGAAACGGGAACCGATGATAGAGGTGAAGGGCCGTGGACGGCTGCCTCTGACGGATCTGAATCCGGAGGAGGAACTGTTTCAGGTGGTGAGTATGGTCGCTACATGGTCTATAATCAGGATTTTCCCATACGTAGGAGAGGATGGGACAGTGATGTGGTACGCATCGACGGATACGCTTCCATTTGACATGGACAGCGGAGAATGGCTTTTTGTCCGCAAGGTGTTGGGACTGGTGCGGGAAGATGTGGTTCTCGGGGACTATGACGGGGCTTCGGAAGTGCTTGCGAAGCTACGGATGTGGCAGGAGGAAAAATGCGGAGCGGACAATCTTCCCACCAATACCGTATGGCAGGCGGAGCAGCTGTACAATACCGTTGACCGTCCCAAGCCTGCGGCGGTGGCGGCCCTCACCGCAGGGATTCTGCTTTTCGTTCTGACTTGTGCAGGTATGACGTCTCCGGCCTTGCGCAGAGTCTGCAGCAGGAGCGTGCGGCCCTCGGCGATACTGACTGGCGTGTTCTTTCTATATCTGACCCTCCTGTTGATACTCAGATGGGTGGCTTCGGGGCACGTGCCCATGAGCAACGGATTCGAGACCATGATGATGATAGCATGGTCATCATGCGTGCTGTCCCTCGCTTTGTTCCGAAAGCTACCGGTAATACAGCCTTTCGCCATGCTGATGTGCGGTTTCGCACTTCTGGTAGCATCGATAGGAGAGTCCGATCCTGGGATGACGTCGCTGATGCCGGTACTGTCCTCACCTCTGCTTTCTGTCCATGTGGCATGTATGATGATATCCTATTCTCTCCTTGGGCTGCTGGCCCTCAACGGAGTGATGGGTATATGGGCCGGACGCGGCTCTTCTCCTGAAGCGCAGGAAGCATCCTCATCCCTGGCGGATGTAGGCAGACTGCTGCTGTATCCGGCGCTATTTCTGCTGGTTACCGGTACTGTCATCGGTGCGGTATGGGCCAATGTATCATGGGGGCGCTACTGGGCCTGGGATCCAAAGGAGGTGTGGGCCCTGATTACGATTATCGTGTATGCGGCCGCGCTGCACTCCCGTTCCCTGAGGTTTCTTGCTGCCCCTAAGGCGTTCCACCGGTACAGCGCAGCCGCATTCCTGTGTGTGCTGATTACCTACTTCGGAGTCAACTTTTTTCTCGGCGGTATGCATTCCTACGCTTAGCGGACGGATTGCTCCGTTTGGGTATTGTTCTGCAATTTCCATCCGGATGTGTTTTCCTGAATGTCCCACAGATGAGCGTAAAGCCCTTTCTTCTGAATGAGTTCGTCATGAGTTCCCTCTTCCTTTATCCGGCCGTCCTCCAGGACGATGATACGGTCGGCATCTTTTATGGTCTTGAGCCTGTGAGCTATGGCAATGACGGTGCGTCCTTTAATCAAAGAGTCGATGGCTTTCTGCACCTCCACTTCATTTTCTGGGTCGAGCGAGGCGGTAGCTTCGTCCAATAAGATAACAGGCGCGTCTTTCAATATGGCGCGGGCGATGGATATGCGCTGCTTCTCACCTCCGGACAAGGTACAGCCACCTTCGCCCACCATCGTGTCGTAGCCCTGCGGCAAGCGCATGATGAAGTCGTGGCAACAGGCTTTCTTGGCGGCGGCAATGATTTCCTCGTCCGTTGCATCCGTCTTGCCGAAACGGATGTTGTTGCGTATGGTGTCTTGAAACAGATAGACATCCTGGAACACCATAGAGATGTGGCTCATCAGACTTTCGGGGGCTATTTCGTCCATCGGCACGCCGCCAAAGGAGATGCGTCCCTGCTGTGGGTCGTAGAAACGGGCGCAAAGTTTCATCACCGTGCTTTTCCCGCTACCCGAAGGGCCTACAAGAGCCGTCAATGAATTTTTGGGGAGCGTGACGGTTATATCATGCAGCACTTCCTTGCCCTGATAGGCAAACGATACGTGCTCAAACCGGATGTCGCCTGCCGCCGGGGATTGCCGTTCTCCTTTCATTTCCGGCTCGTTCATCAAGGATAGGATACGTCCTCCTGCAATGGAAAAGTATCGGAACTCGGTGAAATTGGTCAGGGCGGAAGTCAGCGGGTCGAACACACGGGAGCCGACTACGAGGAACAGCACGAACACAAGGATGGAAAGTTTCCCTCCCAATAGCAGATACGTTCCGCACAGCACCATCAGGGTCAGCCCTGCACGTACCAACGTGATGCTCAACAGGACAAATGGCCCTAACAGGGCTTCCTGACGGATGCAGGCACGGCGAAGTTCGGCAAAGGCATCGCGCAGCCGGACGAAACGGTCGCCCAACAGATTGTAGGCTTTCATTACCCGGATGCCCTGCAAGTATTCCTCCAATCGGTTTCCTGCATTTATCTTCGCTTGGATTTGCCTACCGCTCAGACTTCGCTGCGCCTTTGTGCTTGCCCATAGGACGAGCAAGGCAAGCGGCAACGCGGCAAACATACTGACCGCCATTCTCCAATCTATCCATACCAATGAAGCAAGAGCCAGCACTGGCATTACCACTGCGCCCATCAATTGGGGCAGATGATGTGAGATTCCCGTTTCCGCCATCATGAAATCCGTAATCAGCATGGAGGACAAGTCGCCGGGGTCGCGCCTTGACAAGAAACCCAATGAAAGTTTCCGCAGGTGTTCCGCCAGCGACAAGCGTCCCGAAGCACTCATTTCGTATGCTCCACGAAAATTGGCACGGTAAGATGCCCGTTCCGCCAAAGCCATGACCAGCATATAAATGGCCATAACGCCGAATATCCACCAAAGACGGGTCGTGTCGAGCGGTTGTCCGCTTCCGTCAAACGCATTGAAAATAATGCGTATCGCTTCTATGGAAAGGCAAAACGGCACAATATTGACCAAGTTGGAAAGCATGGTGTAACCGACAGGCTTGTAAAGCCGTTCAGTATGTCCTATTGTAATGTTTTTGATTGCGTTCATATATAGTTCTCCTTTTATTTAGTTTTTGTTCAACGTCCAATGGTATGCGCTCGTATAGGCATCCCACATATTTTTATATACGCCCTCTGTCACTGACAGTTGTTCATGTTTTCCGCGCTGCACGATGCGCCCCTCTTTCATCACGACAATCTGGTGTGCGGAAATGATGGACGAAAGGCGGTGGGCAATCACGATGACCGTCTTGTCCTTTATCAGCGACTGCAAAGCCATCTGCATTTTATGCTCGTTTTCAGGGTCGGCAAAGGCTGTGGCTTCGTCCAGCACCAGTATCGGCGCATTCTTCAATATGGCACGCGCCACACAGATCCGTTGGGCTTCGCCGCCGGAGAGGTACACGCCCTTGTCGCCAATCCTTGTTTCATAGCCTTGCGGCAGACGCTCGATGAAGTCGTGGCATTGGGCAGCTTTTGCAGCGGCTACCACCTTTTCTTTCGTGGCATCGGGGGAGCCGACGGCAATGTTCTCATACAGCGTGTCGTAGAAAAGGAAAGTGTCTTGAAATACGAATGAAACCATGTCCATGAGCTTTGTTGTAGCTATCTGACGTATATCCACATCACCTATGCAGATTTCCCCTCGCTCCACATCCCAGAACCGGGGTATCAGGTTGGCAACCGTTGATTTGCCGCTTCCCGACGGGCCGACAAGGGCGGTTATTTTTCCCTGCGGAGCTATGAAACAGACATCACGCAGGGCTTCCGTCCGTGTTCCCTGTTCCGTGTTTTCGTAGGAAAATGACACATGACTAAACTCCACATCGTAAGCGGTCGGCACTTGCGGATGTTCCGGCTCCGGCACAGGCTTCTTTTCCAATATGCGGTCAATACGGTTTACCCCTTCGTTGATGTCGCGTGTGTTGCCTCCTAAAAAGGTCAGTTTGTAAACAGGTGAAGCCATACCCGGCCCCATGATGATGAAGAACAGCCACACCACAGCCAATGAAAGCGATTGCGGACTGGCCTGCATCAGCAAGATGCCCATAGGAAGAACAAACGTTACCATCGAATTGAGCAGGACGGTAAACGCTATCATCCCGTTCTGATACGTGTCACAACATTTCAAGGCGAATGTCTTGTATGCCTGAATCTCGGCATTGAACTGACGGAACGAGCGGACACTTTGCCCGAAAATCTTGACCACGGGCATTCCACGCACATATTGCACAGCGGATGCGCTCATCTTTTCCTGTGCATCGTAATAGATAGACATGAACTCCCTTGCCCGTTTCCCCATGAAATTGGAGAATTGCAGGAAGAGGCTAATCACCACGACCGCCAGACAGACCACCGTCAGCCACACATCCAAAGAGAAAAAGATGACCAGCATCACCGCCACCGTAGCCGCTACATTAACCAAATCCGGGATGGTATGGGCGATGAAGCCTTCTATCTTTTCGATGTTCTGGTCCATCGTTTTCTTGATGGCTCCCGTGGAAGTATTGTTCAAATATCCCAAAGGTAACTTGCCGATATGCTCGGACAGGTGGACACGCAACCCATACAGGATGCGGAAAGCAGCCACATGCGAGGACATCAGGGCTGCATATAGCAATACCAATCCGCCAACAAGCCCCCCGAAGGCTATCCATCCCCAGCGCATCATATACGCCCCGTCCGAAGCGGCAGGATTTGCGCCATGAGATAACAGCTCTTTCAAGATTTCATAAACAGCCCAATAAGGCACAAGCATACATACGGCACTGCCTGCCGATAAAAGACCTGCCAGTATCAACAGACCTTTTCTCTGACCCGCTATCTCGAACAGGCGGGCCAGGCCTTTTTTCTTTTTTGGTTTTACTTTCATAGAAGAATTATGATTTAATAGTGAACGATATTCAGATTTGTTCATAAAAAAAGGAGGAAACCTCCGTGAAGATTTCCTCCCTGCCAGCCGTCCTGACGCGGCTGATTGTCTGTATGTGCGTTGCCTGTATCTCATATCTTGATGATTGCCCTCCAACCTTGAATCTCAAACAGGATGTAATCGTGCAGGATGGCCTCCATTTCCTGCCGTGACACGGAATGCATCAGCAGTTCCTCGAACATCGTGAACATCCATACCGTATGCAGGTGGATGATGAAGTCGGACACCGCCGTATTGATTTCGGGATGCTTCCGCTGCATGGACGCGAACCACGCCTTGACCAATTCCGTAGAGCGGTCGGTATAATTCTCGCGGAAGCGCTCCAACGAAGAACCTTGTGCATGGAACAGCAGGATTTCCATCAGTGCGCGGTGCTTGTCAATCAGCGAAACATATTCGTCAATGCAGGATTTCAGGTATTTTTCCGACCGCATCATCATAATATCTTCGCCCCGTATGCCGTGGTGTTCTTGCAGCATGGCTTCCAAAGCACACAAGACAGGACGGACTACTTCACGGAACAATTCATCTTTATTCGTGAAGTAGTTGTAGATGTTTCCGACACCAATCCTAGCCAACTCCGCTATTTCGCGCATGGAAGTCCTGGAATAGCCTTTCCTCTCGAATTGCTGTCTGGCAACCGCCAATATCCGACCCCGTATGTCATCTTTCAACACTTGCATTTACAGTGGTTTTACCTTTGCAAAGGTACAGGGCTTAAGGCTGTCCGGCAATACCTATTTATTGGGATTATCCACTTGCCGGAGTGCACAGCAAGTGGAAAATTCCTACCTTTGCAGTCCAAGAACTGTCAGAATATGAATTACGCGGGTATTGTCATCGGCTTAGGCACCTTTTTAATCATAGGGATGTTCCATCCCATAGTCATCAAGGCTGAATATTATTTCGGAAAGCGGTGCTGGTGGGTTTTTCTGCTGGCCGGAGCGGGTGCGGCGGCAGGCTCGCTTTTTATCAGCAACATCATCGTATCCACCCTCGTCGGAGTAGTAGCTTTTTCCTGCTTCTGGTCCATCCTCGAGCTGTTCGAGCAGGAAAAACGGGTGGCCAAGGGCTGGTTTCCGCGCAATCCTAAACGGAAGCAGCAGTCAAAATAGACGTTTCATCCTCAGAATAGGGAAGGGGTTGCCCTGGTCATCGGTGCTGTCCCGGCGGAATATGAGGAATCCCATCCTTTCGTAGAATCTAACGGCCGATGGGTTCTGCTCATTGACATCGACATACTGCACGTCCAGTTCTGAAAACGCCTTTTGGATCAACATTCTACCTATGCCTTTGCGAAAATAGTCCGGATGGAGAAACAGCATCTCTATCTTGCCGGACTGGATGCCCATGAATCCGATGCGGACATTCTCTTCTTCAACCACCCATAAGGTCTCAATCTGCCGGATGGCCTCCTCCGCCTGAGGGCAGAGGCTCAGGATATCGTCCTCCGTCAGAAAATGGTGGCTGGCGCGGACGGATGCTTCCCATATTCCCAGCAGTACGGCTATGAGCTCCTGGGTCCTGGAGCCTTTTTCAATGCTGTTGATTTGCACCATGCCGGACAGTATTGTTTTGAATCCTGGCCGGACCGCCTTTCCTGGCACTCCATATCAGAAGCAGAATGCCGGTCAGGATGAAGGGCACGCTCAGCCATTGTCCCATGTTGAGAACCATGCCGGCCTCGAAGTCCGACTGATCCTCCTTGATGAACTCGATCAAGAACCTCATGCCGAAGAGGACGATGAGGAAAATGCCGAAGATGGTGCCGGTGTGCAGCCTGTCAAGCCTGGTGCGGTATAGCCACAGGAGGATGAGGCCGAGGATGCAGTAGCTGAGAGCCTCGTATATCTGGGTGGGGTGATGCGGCAGACCGTCTCCCCAGGGGTCTCTTACGAAGATGAAGCCCCACGGTAGGTCCGTATAGGTGCCGTATATCTCAGAGTTCATGAGGTTGCCCAGGCGGATCATCATGCCGGCGAAACAGACGGGAATAACGAGGCGGTCGATGATCTGGATATATCCGAAGCCGTATTTCCTGCCGTATTTGTGCACGTACCACCACATGGCCAGCAGTACGCCTATAGCTCCTCCGTGCGAGGCCAGGCCGCCTTCCCTGGTCATCAGTATCTTCCATGGATGGGACAGGTAGTATTCCGCGTCGTAGAACAGGCAATGCCCCAGCCGGGCTCCGACGATGGTCCCGATGAAGAGTGCTATCAGAAGCGAGTCCAGCGTCTCGGTCGGCAGGCCCTCTCTTCTGTAGAATGAGCGCATGATCCAGTAGCCGATAGGGAAGATGCCGGCAACGAAAAAGAGGCTGTACCATCTTATGCCGAAATCTCCGATGGTCAGGATGAAGGGGTTGACGTCCCATGTGACTGTGAGCAGGTTGAGCATACCGGTCTGTTTTATGTCTGTGTGCGTGAATGTTCTGACAAAAGTACTCAAAATTCTTTAATGTGGCGGGAATTGGATGGTCAATGGTTGAAAAATCATCCACTTTATCGTATGTATATTTGTCATAAAGATGGATATTGTCTTGCAATAATCAATACATTGTATTATATTTGCCCATACAATTTAAAATAGACTATCATGGGACAAGCTACACTATCAATGAGGGTGGATGACACCCTGAAGAAAAAATTCGATATGATATGTGATGATTTCGGCTTCACAAGCACTGCTGCAATCACCGTATTCATGAAAACGGTCGTGCGTGAGAGGCGCATTCCGTTCGAAATAAAGGCATCCGGCAGGGAACAGATAAATAAAGAAGCATGGGAGGCATTCCTTGAAATGAGGACACAGGCTGCTGCCGCAGGAGTGCAGGATCTTACACTTGATGAAATTAACGCCGAGATACAGAATGCCCGCAATGAAAGATAAAATTTTCGCTGTCATCGACACCAATGTTATTGTCTCTGCACTCTTATCGAGTAACCTTGAATCCAATCCTGTCAAAGTCTTCCGTGCGATCGTGCAGGAACGAATCGTTCCTCTGTACAATGATGAGATACTTGAAGAGTACAAGAGCGTGTTATCAAGACCGAAGTTCCATTTGAATCTATCATTGATAGAGACAGTCATCAAAGCCATCATTACCGATGGATTGAATATAGACAGGACTCCGACAGCAGATATCGAATTCCCAGACCCGAAAGACATCGTATTCTACGAGGTCGCTCTTTCCGTTGAAGATTCTTATCTTGTCACGGGTAATATCAGGCATTTCCCTGTAAAACCATTCGTTGTTACGCCTGCCGAAATGGTCCGTATCTTAGAAGATTAGAATTTTTTGCCCTCCTGATGTCTGATAGTAGCCTGCTTTGATGCAGTTTGTCAAGGTGTTGCGTGACAAAGGCGTATAATCGTGCCGGCATTAGATTCGTTTCTGGATTTTTCATACATTTGTAACTGTTGATTATTAACGATAGGCAATGACTGACATTAGTACATATATTCAAACTAATGGTACTTGAGTTCTACGAATAAGTTTAAAATAATATCATTACATATAGCCATGTCTTATTTTTACAACAGAAGCAAACATGTAATCAGTATCATCCGCAGATTGCCAGTGTTGACTGCAATAGCCTTAGTTGCGCTTGCTGTTGGAGTATGCTGTCTTATGTACGAGTATTTGACAGCGGGCCTGTCTTATTATTTTGCGGCGTTCTTCTTTATTTTACTGTATTTCGTACATTCCAGGAGAAAGGACTATCGGTTTTATCTGCTGATACTTGACAGGCCCAAGGCGGTAATGGCGACAGAGTATATGCTGGCCTCACTTCCTCTTACGATTATCCTATTGTGCACGGGAAAGTATATCAGCGGAGTCTTGATAGCCGTTTTACCGTTCCTTATTGTCATCCTTCCACGTGTACCGTCAACATACGGAATGATGCGGTATAGAATAACCTTTAACATCAATTCTATAGAATCAGTCTCGTTTCTTCGGAAGAACTTCTTTCTCACAGTTGTTCTGCTGCTTGTGGCCTATGTGTTCTGTTTTGATCCTGGACTTTCAATTGCGGCATTGTCCCTGCTCTCATATATTTTCATTGGAACATCCTATTCGGAGAATGAGCCGCTGTGCCTGATACTGCTCGATGAGATGCCTGCCGGGAAATTCCTTCGGAGCAAGATCTTCAAGCCGTCAGTGTTGTGGACAATGCTGTATGCTCCGGCACTTTTGCTGTACGGGATATTTAACATCAGAACATTCTACCTGATTTTTGTCCCCTTGCTGATATTGTTTATAGGACTGTGCGTCAATGCGTTCATAAAATACTCCCTGTATGAGCCGTCTTTGAGGCACCGGCAGACCACTATGGTTGAAATACTTGCGAATGCGGGAATCATAGTGCCGTTCCTGCTGCCCTTTACCATATTTGTGACAGCCTTTCATTACCGTAAGGCCAAAGCCAATTTAAATAAGTACCTGTATGTTTACGATAAGTAATCTGTCCGTCAGTTACGGTAGGAAAAGCGTACTGAGGAATCTTAGTCTGGAGATACCTGAACAAAGCATAACCGGCATAGCAGGATATAATGGTGCCGGCAAGACTACTCTGCTCAATGCCATGTACGGCCTTTTCAGATGTGCGAAGGACTGCCTGAAACATAATGGGACTCCGGTAACGATGAAAGAAGTAGCATTTTTGGAGGCGGAGACCTACTTTTACTCCGGTATCACCGGCAGAGACTGGCTAAGTTTCTTTATGAGGAAAAACCGGAAGTTTGACTATGAGAAGTGGAGCAGTCTCTTCAGTCTGCCGCTTGATGAGGCGGTTGCCGATTATAGTCTTGGGATGAAGAAGAAACTGGCGCTGCTGGCTGTCCTATCACTTGACCGGAAATTTATAATTCTGGATGAGCCGTTCAACAGTCTCGACCTGGAATCGGTCACGATGCTTGAGATAATTCTGAAAAGGCTGGCGGAAAAAGGCAGGACAATCATCGTGACTTCCCACATGATAGAGGTACTTATGAGTTGCTGTGACTCAATCTGTATCCTTCGGGACGGTTCGATTACCGGTCGGTATCCGAAAGAGCAGTTCGGCAGTCTGTCAGACTCGATACGCGAGGAGGTTTCTGCCAGATGCGGCGGTATTCTGGATTTTTAGTTTATTATCAGCGGTGTGCTTGCTGTAGGCGCTGGCTTGCGGAGTGAGGACGGTGCACGGCTGAGGCTGCTCTGCACTTGAAGCAAGGCTCCGGACGGCTTGCCGGCGTTTGTCCGCAGGGAGGAAAAGCGGCTCGCTGGCACCACTGGGATGGGCGGGTGGGTTATAGGTATGCGGAGAAAAAATGGAGAATCTGACATATCGTTGGAGAATATTCGGTAATTTTGGGTGTCAAAGTTTTATTTGCTATGGACAAACAGAGTATAATACAGTACAAGGGAGCATTTGATTCTATTGCTACCTATATTGAGAGTGATAACGGCAAGGAGCAGGTGGAGGTCTGGTTTGCCCGTGACTTGCAGCAGGTACTTGGATATGCCAGGTGGGAGAACTTCCTGACGGCTATCAATAGAGCCGTGGAATCCTGTAAAAGTCAGAATATCAATATGGATGATCATTTTCGTGAGGTCACGAAAATGATAAAACTTGCCAAGGGTGCTGAAAGGGAAATCAAGGATTATATGCTTACCCGATATGCGTGTTATCTTATTGCTCAAAATGGTGACCCGAAAAAGGAAGAGATTGCTTTTGCCCAAAGTTATTTTGCCGTACAGACCAGAAAGGCGGAATTGATTGAGGAACGCATCAACTATGTTGCTCGATTAGAGTCTCGCGATAGGCTAAGGGCTTCAGAGAAGCAGCTTTCACAGAATATTTATGAAAGAGGCGTAGATGACAAAGGCTTTGGCAGAATCCGCTCAAAGGGTGATGCAGTCCTGTTCGGCGGTCATACTACGGAAGACATGAAGAGGCGTCTTGGGGTTAAGGATAACAGGCCATTAGCAGACTTCCTTCCGACACTTACCATTGCCGCAAAAAACCTTGCAACGGAGATGACCAACTACAATGTAGAGGGCAAAGATCTGTATGGTGAAAATGCTATCACCGTAGAGCATATGCAGAACAATAAGAGTGTGCGTGATATGCTTGGTCAGCGCGGCATTCGCCCTGAAGAGTTGCCGCCTGCTGAAGATATAAAGAAACTGGAGCGCAGGGTTGCTTCCGAGCACAAGAAAATAGAGAAGTCATCCTCGAAATTGCCGAAAAAGAAATAATCGCTTTTCCGGCATCACAGATCATTGTGGTGGGAATTTTTACAATCTCAACACTCCATGTTTTTGTCGGCACACAATCTCAGCATCCAGCGCAGATCCTCGGCTGCCACCAGCTGCCATGTACATCTGAACAGGTGCGTCCTGACAACTTGCCCTGAATCAAAAGCTTTACGGAATGATGACATGGAGGGCCGTTTCAGACGAATGCCTGCCGCCCAACGCATCATTGTGTATTCCTGGGCCTGCAGCATCCCCATCCATGCGACCAATTCATGGATGTCTGACATTTGCGGATTAACCAATTGTTGATTCAATAGTCTTATGTTCGATATGTTCATATATTGCTTTTTGCAGGAACAAAGATACTTATCTTGTGTCGTTATTCGCAAATGCAGCAGGCATTATGCCTGAAACTGTTCCGGTATGAAAAGTTTTGTTTCTCTTGCTCAGGTGATTATCGCCGGTGTCCTGATTATCAATATTATGTCCAGGATGTCGGTACGTTGAAACAGCAATGGGGTTTTGTAAAGATTGGCAAAATGAACATTTATGGCAATAAAAACGGTGCTGCTGAAAAGCCTAAGACTTTGGGGCAGCACCGTTTGTTCAGATGTATTGCTCTCTGATTTTTATCTCAGATATTTTCTGAAAAACGCTTCAATCCGGTCGAACGGGATGATGTCCGTCCGGTCGTATAAGTCGGTATGGCTCGCACCGGGAATGATCATCAGTTCCTTGTTGTCTCCTTTCAATTTGCCGAAAGCCTCCCGGGATGCCGGAAGCGAGTAGGCCTTTTCTCCATGCACGACAAGCACGGCGGAACGGATTTCGTCCGCATGGTCGAGTAGGGAGAATGTGAGGAAAGGCAGGTCGGCTATCTTTTCCCAACCTCCGTTGGAGTTCACCGAACGGGGATGGAAGCCGCGCGGGGTCTTGTAATAATCCCGGTAATCCTTCATAAAGCCGGGCGCGTCGTCGGGCAGATTTGCCGGCACGCCGCCGCTGCGTCCGTTGGTCCGTCCGGCAAGGAGATCGGCGGTGCGCTGTTCGTTGAGCTGCCTGCGCATTTCATACCTCTGTTCCTTGTCGTAAGGGTCGAATGCTCCCATCGTGGATGAAACGGTGGCTTTGATGCGGGTATCCTGCACGGCAGCGTTGATGCTGATGCCTCCGAAGCCGCAGATACCCAGAATGCCGATGCGCTCCCTGTCTACCTCCGGCTGGAGCATGAAGAAATCCACCGCCGCGCTGTAATCTTCGGTGTAGATTTCCCCCGATGATATGTATCGGGGCTGTCCGCCGCTCTCTCCG
>ULJB01030842.1_pt1 | contig 22943 bp, 29 predicted proteins | sample 1950771 | NCBI WGS metagenome assembly ULJB01 (sample SAMEA4835461, study PRJEB28245) | human gut metagenome | biome: gut microbiome; material: fecal sample | place: Denmark | collected 2008
TAAAAATATAAAAAATATTTTGAACTTGAATTAATATATTATATATGCTATAATAAAAAATACAAGGAAGTTATATATTTTTGAGAGGTTGATTTGAAAAAGAACATTTTTGACTTATTTCTTGAAAAGATCCTGAATGTACCCCTATGGATTAAACAGGTAATCTATCTCAGACTTGCAAAAGAAATGCAGGAATATGAATGCGAAGATTTTTTAAGAAACAATCCAAATGATACTTATTCTACATTTGTGCCGACATTGACTTTTAAAGGCAAAACAGAATTGATGGAAAGAAAATGCGGTCTTGATAACAATATATACAATTTTCTTCAGGCCTGCGCCAATGAATACAGTATGCTTGAGATATCCATTAATACTTTTCTGTCAATGGAAGAAGTTTCAAAATACTATGAACTCTGTCTTGAACAAAATTTTATTAAAGTTCCTGATTCAAAAGAAATTCACGCTATGGCAGGCTACATAGCAGGAAAATTTAGAATAGGCGAATACTTCAAGCAAAAAGGCGTGTTATCTGTTGATCAGTTACAGCAGGCAATACTTGCCAACAGAGATGCCTCAGAAAAAGGACAGCCAAAAAAATTCGGAGAAATTCTTGTTGAACTCGGATATGTAAAAGAAAATGACTTGAAAGCAGTCTTAATTTTGAAAGAAGAAGCCAAAAAACGCTTCATTCTGGATTATAACACTGTGCCACAGCCGGAAACAGCATACACAAGCGATAGCCAGAAATTTGAAGACGAAATCAATAATCTTAAAGATGAAAATACAAAATTAAAACGTAAATTACTTCAGCTTTTAGAATTGGTAAAGAGAAATGCCCCGCAATAAAACAGAACCGGAATTACTTTTAGAATATGTAAGGGACGGACTATGTGATGAAGAGCATTATGGCTTTATTGTGCTTGCTGACAAAAACAGAGCATTTGACTTTACCGGAGATTCAAAAAATTATCCGTTTTATTTAAGATCCTGCGCGAAACCTTTGCAGGCAAGCTTAATTATCGATTACGGGATGGACAAATTTTATGATATGACAGAAGATGAAATTGCAATCTGCTGTGCATCTCATGCAGGCGAAGAAATTCACGTTAGCATTGCCCGCAAACTTCTTAATAAAATTGGACTTGATGAAAGTTTTTTGAAATGCGGACTGCATAAACCGCTTTCTAAAACGGAACAAGCAAAAATGCTTTTAAACGGAACAGCCGTAAATATTTTGCAAAACAACTGTTCAGGCAAACATATTATGATGCTTGGTTTGTCTAAAATGAAAAATTGGGATTTAGAAACTTATTATTTGCCTGACCATCCGCTGCAAAAAGCCATTAAAGAAAAAATATATGGCTTATGCCAGCTTCAAAAAGAATATCCGGTAACTACAGATGGCTGCGGTGTTCCTATTGTGTCTATGCCTTTGACAAATATGCTTCACGGATACTTAAATCTGTTTTGCAATCCAAAATATAAAAAAATTAAAAATGCATTCCTTAATCACCCGTATCTTATAGGCGGAGAAGACAGAACTGATACCAGAATTATAGAAAACTCCGAAGGTATAATTGCCAAAGTCGGAGCAGGCGGATTATGTATTGTAGTCAACACCAAAACAGAAGAAGCATTTGCTGTAAAAATTTCAGACTGTGATATGAAAGCCCGCGAACTTGTTGTGATACAGGTTCTAAAAAATCTTCACTGGGCAGATATAGAAGCTGACGCTGATATAAAAACAATTAACGGCAAAGTAGTCGGTAAGATTAAAATATTAATATGAGCATCCTGTGAAAATAATTCTAAAAACTTAACGGATAATCACTAGGGATTTCAAAATTATTTTGCATTATTAAGAAAGTGCATACATCCGGACGTAGCCAATCTGTTGTTATTGGATGCGCATTTGGACTTACACAGCCTTCAATTAACTTATCTCTTGAACTATCAAGCGATTGAGAAACAAAGAAAGCTCCTCTATCTCTTGAAAGCCTGAAGGCAAAAACATCCCTGCCGTCTATTTTATTTTTCTTATCGGGCTTTAAATAAACAAGAAATTGTCCCCTATTTCCGTTTTTCGGGTAAAAACATAATGCAGTTCCGTTAGCAAGCTGAACACATTTTGCATAATTTGTTTCATCAGTTGCGGTACTATTTTTAGCAAATCCTTTGGAAATAAAAATTTCATTGTTTTTCGGATAATCTTTAATAATTTTAAAATATTTTCTAAAATATGTATTGAATACAGCTTCGCTTTGCTCAAAAGAATTATTATTTACATCATTTTCAAATTTACCTCCGACACTGAACTCAAAGCCTTCTCCATTTTCAGTTTCAGCCATTTTGACAGCATTTGATATCTGAGAATACACTGTCTTCAATTGATTTTCAACAACATTTTTTCTGTAATTTTGAATTAAAGCAGGCAGTGTCATTCCAGCAACAATACCTATTATTCCTAGCGTAATTAACACTTCAGCCAGAGTGAATGCGCACTTTTTACAAAGTGAATAAGTTCTTTTAAAACAAATATCACTGTCATCAAACTTATTTGCTGTAGGAATTTTAAACATAAACCTCCTTCTTATATTTTGTCAGCTTCCAAAAATTGCATATACCAGCAATTTACAAACTTGATTTAAGAGTATCAAAATTCACCCTTGATGTCAACTATTAGTATATTTATATAACTCTACTTGTAAACTTTAATTAAATACAATATGTTTACCGGAAGTTTACAGGAGTTAACCATGATTGAATTCGGTAAAAGAGTAAAAAATTTAAGAAAACAAAAATCGCTGACACAGGAGCAGCTTGCCAAGCGTTTATGGGTAACAAAGTCAATTATCAGCGCATACGAATCAGGTATTAAATACCCCTCACTTGATATGCTGATTAAACTTTCTTATATTTTTAACGTATCAACTGATTATCTACTCGGCATAAGCAAAAAACAATATCTTGATATAACAGGATTGCAGGATAATCAAATTAATATATTAAAAAATTTAGTAGAAGAATTTAATAATAAAAAAAACTATTGATATAATCTTGAATATGGTATAATATTATTATAAGAATTTGAGGAAGTTTATGGCAAAAATAAAAATTACTGTTTGTATGGGAAGTTCCTGCTTTGCCCGCGGAAATCAACAGAATCTTGCGTTTATAGAAGCATTCATAAAAACTCACGATCTGGAGGCAGAAATTGATCTTGCCGGCGCACGCTGTGAAAATAAATGCGCTATGGGGCCAAATGTGGTAATAAACGGAGTTGAATACAATAGTGTAGATGAAAAAAAACTGGAAGAAATTCTTACAAAATTAATAAATTAAAGTTAAGCATCTTAAAAATGGAGAATATAAAATATGGATAGTCATTATCCGGTCTATACATTAATCAATGAATGTCATGACTGTTACAAATGTATAAGGGAGTGTCCCGTAAAAGCGATTAAAATAGAAAACGGGCACGCATCAGTTATTCCGGAAAAATGTATTGCATGCGGGAACTGTGTTAAAACCTGTCCATCCAATGCAAAACGCGTGCGAAATGATATTGCACAGGCAAAAAATTTAATCCTGGCAAAAAAACAAGTATTTGTATCCCTTGCGCCTTCCTGGAGCGGTGTTTTTGATTATTCTCCTAAAAAAATGATTTCAATACTGAAAAAACTCGGGTTTAGTGAAGTCTCGGAGACAGCTCTCGGCGCTCAGGAGGTTTCTATTAAAACTGCAGAAATTTTAAATGATTCCGAAAAAGGACTTTTTATATCAAGCGCATGCCCGGTAATTGTTGACTATATAAGACATTACAGGCCGGAATTTCTAAACTGCATAACTCCTATCGGCTCTCCTGCCATGACGCATGCAAAAATTTTGAGAGAAAAATACGGCAATGATATTTCAATAGTGTTCATAGGACCCTGTATCGGCAAAAAAAATGAAGCCTCTTATACTGACTTGATTGATGTTGCACTTACCTTTGACGAACTTAAAATCTGGATTCATGACGAAGCGCTCGATATTTCGGGAATTGTGTCCGATGACAAAAACATGTTTGTTCCATATTCTGCATTTGAAGGAAGCCTTTACCCGATAGACGGCGGAATGAACGAAACATTAAGACGCATCGGAGTCAAACGAGATATACAATTAATAGATGTATGCGGACTCCATGCTTTTGAAAAGGCATTGAATAATCTTGACCCAAAATCAATTCAAAAAACTATTTTTGTAGAAGCATTAGCCTGCGAAGGCGGATGTATCGGCGGGCCTTGTATTTCTACTAAAAAAGCCAGCCTTTCTATTGTATCTGATGTTTTATCAAAAGTAAAAAATAGAGACTGCATCCCCCAAAAACCTTCAACAGTTGTTGATTATGAAATGAAACCATGCAAAGTGGTTACAAAAGAATATCCGCTTGAAGATATTCTGGCAACACTTAAAAGAATAGGCAAACACACTGTAGATGATGAACTCAACTGCGGCGGCTGCGGTTATGCAACCTGCAGAGATTTAGCAAAAGCTCTCCTTGACGGTGATGCAGAACCTTCTATGTGCGTCTCTTATATGAGAAAGATTGCGATGAGAAAAGCTGCTGCAATGATTAGATGTATGCCGGCAGCAGTTGTTATGGTAGATAATAATTTGAATATTCTTGAAGCAAATGACAGTTTTATGAAAATGTTTACAGGAGACATGTATGAAGTATTTAAAACACGTCCTGATGGACTTGCAGGCGCTGCAATAGACAGGATTGTTGATTTTGCAGACATATTCAAAACGATTCTTAAAACAGGTAAAGATATTCATAAAGAGCGTTATCATGTAAAAAACAGACTTTATGACATTTCGGCCTTCACAATTGAAGAAAACGAAATTGTGGGCGCTGTAATCACAGATGTAACATCTGTAGAGACTAACAGAGAAAAAATTTCGCAAAAAGCACATGAAGTTATTTCAAAAAATATTTCAATAGTTCAGGAAATTGCCTGCCTGTTGGGAGAACACATGGTAGAAACAGAAACGCTTCTAAGCTCCATTGCTGAGGATTATGAAGATAATGAAACTACTACTAAGCAAGAAGGAGAAAAAGTTGAATAGTTGAAAAATTAAATTTTTCAGCCATTAAACAAATTATTATGTTCATAGACATTGATTGCAGCCAAATGAAAAAATATAATCAGAATGCCTACGGGGACTATTTTATATCTAAAAGATACCCTGATGAGGCAAAGCTTATCGCTGTCCTTTCAGACGGCCTTGGAAGCGGAATCAAGGCCAATATATTATCCTGCATGACTGCAACTATGCTTTTAAAATTTATTGAAGGCGACCAGATTCCGATAAGCAAAGCTGCAGAAATCATAATGAATTCACTTCCAGTTTGCCAGGTAAGAAAAATAAGTTATTCAACATTCTCTGCAATAGAAGTTAATGATGACGGTGATGCAAAAATCGTAGAAGAAGGAAATCCCGAATTCATCTGGATAAGAGATAATGAAGTGATGAAACCCGAATTCAGATCAATACCTTCTAAAACTTTTAAAAACAGATGTTTAAAAGTTTATAAAATAAATTTGAAACTCGGAGACAGACTGATTTTTTGCTCTGATGGCGTAACCCAGTCCGGGCTTGGTGGCGGACGATTGAAACTGGGTTTAAGAAGAGAAGGCTTAATTACTATTTTGCGCGATAAATTAACTGAACATCCTGATATTTCAAGTACAGAACTTTCTCAGTATGTTATCAATCAAGCCCGAAATATTGAAACAGACAGACTGCCGAAAGACGATATTTCAGCGTGTGTGTTATATTTTAGAGAACCTAGAGAAGCACTGGTATTCACAGGTCCTCCTTATCATCAGGAAAAAGATTCAGAATATGCAAAAATGTTTGCTAATTTTAAAGGCAAAAAGGCAATAGCCGGCGGTACAACCGCAAATCTTATTTCGCGGGAATTAAACCGCCCCATAACGATGGATACAACAATAAGTATAGGAAAACTTCCCGCGTGCTCTTATATGGAAGGTGTTGATCTTGTAACAGAAGGAATTTTAACCCTTACAAAAACGCTGGAATATTTAGAAGCAAATACACCTGATATTGACAATGCGGCAGGAAAGCTGGTAAAATTCTTATTAGATAGCGACTGCATTACATTCATGGTGGGTGCAAAACTAAATCAGGCACATTACGATCCTGCTCTTCCGATAGAAATTGAAATCAGGAAAAACATCATAAAAAAAATGGCAAATGTACTGCAGGATAAATATTTCAAAAAGGTCAATATACAGTATATGTAAGCAGGGTAAAAAAGAAGGCAAAGCCTCTGGTGAAAATATAGAAAAGTATAACAAAGGTTAATAGAAAGGGTAGAAAGAAAAATGAGTGAAAAAGTAAGTGTTAAAGTATGTTTGGGAACAACATGTTTTGTGATGGGTTCATCAAATTTGCAGGAATTGATTGAAACTGTTCCTAAAAAATATGGTGATAAAGTAGAAGTTTCAGGTGTTCCCTGCTTAGGTTTATGTTCAATTGACTGGGAATTTTCAAAAGCACCTTATGTAAAAGTCAATGACGACGTAATTAAAGAAGCTACTGTTGAAAAAGTTCTAAAAGCGATTGATGAAAAATTAAAATAATCAGTCTTAAAATAATTTGTTAAAAAGCCATTTTATATTGAGATTCTGAAACGAGTTCAGAATGACATAATAAAATGGCTTTTTAAATATAGTTAACAAAAATTTTTTGAAAAATTTCATGTTCATGCCATAATAAATAATATATGGAATAGTAAAGAGGTATAAAATATATGGCGATGAATAGCAACACACCAAAACAAACATCACATTTAAAAAGGGAAATTCTGGTTAGATTAATAAAAGCTTATTTAAATGATAATTTTGAAGAAAACACAAGGTTAATTCCTTATGCAATGCGCCCGAAAAACAGTGATGTTCCCAATTACAGATGCTGCATTTTTAAAGAACGTGCTATTTTAAGAGACAGAGCGATTGCGGGTCTTGGTTTTTCTATTGAAGAAACCGATGACAGCGTTCTGCTTTCAGACTTGGCCGAAAAAGCAGAAAAAAGAGAAGTTCCGGAAGAACATCCTTTGACTGTTTTAACAACTGCTTGCAAGGGGTGTGTTCCTTCCAGAATTTATGTAACAGATTTATGTCAGGGATGTGTTGCACGACCCTGTGTAAATACCTGTAAATTTGGCGCTATTTCAATCCAAAACGGCAAATCTGTAATTGATCCTGAAAAATGTAAAAATTGTGGAATGTGTGTTCAGGTTTGTCCTTATCAGGCAATACAAAAAATTATTGTTCCATGCGAAAGTGCCTGCCCTGTCGGAGCTATTGCAAAAGATGAAAACGGTCATGCAAAAATTGATTTTGACAAATGTATTTCATGCGGCAAATGCGCATCAGCCTGCCCGTTCGGCGCAGTCCACGAAAAAAGTCAGATTATTGATGTGCTAAAAAATATCAAATCAGACAAAAAAGTTATAGCAATGGTTGCTCCTGCAATGTTCGGTCAACTTCCCTGCAAACCCCAGCAGCTTAAAGAAGCTATAATGCAGCTCGGTTTTACAGATGTTTATGAAGTTGCTCAGGGGGCTGATGTTACAACAAAAACCGAAGCACATGAATTTGTTGAAAGACTTGAAAACGGAGAAGAGTTTATGACTACTTCTTGCTGTGCAGGATACAATGAGCTTGTAGACAAACATATTCCGGAAATGAAACCTTTCCGTTCAGATACAAAAACTCCAATGTACTATACCGCAGAAATTGTAAAACGTGAAAATCCGGATGCAGTTACAGTATTTTTCAGTCCTTGTGTTGCAAAAAAACGTGAAGCATTAAATAATCCTAACGTGGATTATGTACTGAACTATGAAGAAATCGGTGCCTGGATGATTGCTCTGGGAATTCAAGTCGCTGAATGTAATGAAAGCGAATTTAAAACACAGGCTTCAGCGGAAGGAAGAAATTACTGCGTAACAGGCGGTGTTGCCAAAGCTGTTGAAACTATGCTTCCTGAAGAAATTCCTGCACATGTTGTTTTAGTTGACGGACTTACAAAACAATCTGTAAGAGATTTAAAAAAATATGCTAAAAACGGCATGTGTGAATTAGGTAACCTTATTGAAGTTATGGCTTGCACTGGCGGATGCTTAGGCGGTAATTCAACAATAAACGCAATGAAACCTGCCTTAAAACAAGTTAATACATACGTAAGTGAAAGTAAATCAATTAAAGAACAGATTGAATAATTAACAAAAAAGCGGGACATACAATCCCGCTTTTTATACTATAATAAACTTATGGGAAATAAGAAGAGAAAAATAAGTATAATTGGTTCCACAGGTTCTATCGGTCGTCAGGCACTGGAAGTTATTGAAAAATTAAAAGATAAATTCGAAATTATTGCTCTTGCCGGCGGTAACAATGTAGAACTTTTAAAAAAACAGGCTGAAAAATTTAAACCGAAATATATCTGCTCAAATGCGCCCTTGTCCAGTGCAGGAGAGAGTTGGAGTGAGGAAGTAACAATCCTTCATAGTACAGAAGGCTTAGAACAAATTTGTTCAAATAAAGAAAATGATATAATACTTGTAGCCTGCTCAGGTAAAATCGGACTCCGCCCGACATTAACCGCTATCAAAAACGGTATTGATATCGCACTTGCAAACAAAGAAACACTTGTTATGGCAGGTGATATTGTAATGGGAGAAGCAAAAAAACACGGAGTAAAAATTATTCCTGTGGATAGTGAGCATTGCGCAATTCATCAATGTATTAAAGATATAAATCTGGTTGATAAACTTATCATTACAGCATCAGGAGGCCCGTTCCTTCACAAATCTATTGAAGATATGAAAAATGCCACAGTGGAACAGGCTCTTGCACACCCAAGATGGAATATGGGCAAAAAAATTACTGTTGACAGCGCAACTTTGATGAATAAAGGATTGGAAATAATTGAGGCTCATCATTTATTCGGATTTGACTATGACAACATAGATGTTGTTGTTCATCCTCAGAGTATTGTGCATTCCGCAATAGAATATGTTGACGGAAGTGTTATTGCACAATTAGGTCTTCCGAGCATGCACATTCCTATTCAGTATGCAATTACTTACCCTGAAAGATTTGAAGGAATTAAATCAAAGAGCTTCAGCTTTGCCGAAATTGCAAGACTTGATTTTGAAAAACCTGATTACGAAAAATTCCCCACCATAAAACTTGCTTATGATATGGGAAAAACAGGCGGAACTGCAACTGTATGCATGAACGCAGCAAATGAAGAAGCTGTATTTGCATTTTTGGCCGGAAAAATAAAACTTTATAATATCTATGAAATTACTAAAAAAATGTGTGATGAACATAAAGTTATTGAAAATCCCTCCATTGATGAAATTTTTACAGTTGATGAAAATATTAGAAATAAAACAAAAGAATATATATTAAAGATGATATAAATATAATAAATTATAAAGAAAAAACCGGCATTTCCGCCGGTTTTTTGCAAAATATACGATAATATAAAATTATCTTTTTGAGAATTGGAAACGTTTTCTTGCACGTTTGCGGCCGTATTTTTTACGTTCCTTAACACGCGGATCGCGGGTTAAAAGCCCTTCTAAACGTAATACGTTTCTGTATTCTTCATTTGCTTTAACTAATGCTCTTGAAATACCATGTCTGATAGCTCCGCACTGGGCAACAACACCGCCGCCTACTGCTTTTACCTTTACATCATATTTTTCCTGATTATCAGTTAAAACCAGAGGTCTGTATACTAACATTTCAATAGCAGGTCTGTTGCCGATATAATTTTTTAATGTTTTACCGTTAACAAAAATTCTGCCTTTGCCTTTTACAAGTTTTACAACCGCAATAGAGGTTTTTCTGCGGCCTGTTGCCATAATTTCTTTATCTGCCATTATTTAGCCTCCTTTTCAAGCACAATCGGTTTTTGTGCTGCATGCGGATGTTCAGGTCCGTTGTATACTTTCAATTTTGTAAATTGTGTATCGCCTAAAGTGTTGTGCTGAAGCATACCTTTAACTGCTTTTTCAATTAAAAGTCTTGCATCTTTTTCACGTAATTCTTTTACGCTTGCACTCTTTAAACCGCCGGGATAACCGGTATGATGATAATAGATTTTATCTGTTTCTTTTTTACCTGAAACCAGAACTTTGTCAGCATTGATTACTATTACGAAATCACCTGTGTCAACGTTTGGTGTATATTCAGGTTTATTTTTTCCTCTTAAAATATTTGCCACTCTGGTAGCCAATCTGCCGAGAATTTCTCCTTCAGCATCGATTAAATACCATTTTCTTTCTACTTCAAGAGGTTTTGCTGAATATGTTTTCATGCTTAGTCTCCGTTGTTTATCCCTGTTTTGTCAGGGTTAATATGTTACTTCAATTAAAGTCAATCCGTACGGACTGACGGTTTGTCCTGCTTTACGCCTGTCGCAGGCTTTGAGAACCTGTTTCATGTGTTCTGCAGGGAGATTATGCCCCTCTATTTCAAGAAGGGTTCCGGCGATTGTTCTTACCATATTGTAGAGAAATCTGTTCCCTTTAATATCAATAATCACTTTATCACCGTCTTTTTTACATTCGGCTTTTTCTATAAAACAGACTGTGCTCGGGTTTAGCGTACCGGAACTTTTGAAACTCGAGAAGTCATGCTCACCCAAAAGGTAATTTAAGGCTTTTTGCATTCTTTCAATGTTGATGTCAAATTTTATTCTCATTAAATCACCGTCAAATGCATTTTTGCATTTACGATTGATAAAAATATACCTGTAAAATCTGCATTTCGCCGATTTTTGAGCGTGAAAACCGTCATCAACAAGTCTCAAATTACTGACAGAGATATCTTTCGGGAGAATTTCGTTCAGTTGATAGACAAACTTTGAAGCAACAATCGGTTTATCAGTATCAAAATGAACTGTCTGTCCTATTGAATTGACGCCTCTATCAGTTCTTCCGGAAAAGACTGTTTTAAATCGCCGGTTATTATTTTCGGTATCACCGAATATCAATGTACTGATTGCTTTTTCAAGTTCGCCCTGTATAGTCGGAGTTTCTATTTCTTTGCCATTTCTAAATTGTATCTGGCTTCCGGCATAGTTTTTACCTATATACTGAACTTGAATTGCGTAACGCATAACGGCTTATACCAGTTGGATTAAAGCCATTTCGGAAGCGTCTCCACGTCTCGGCGGAAGTTTGAATATTCTTGTATATCCGCCTTGACGGTCTGAATATTTTTTGCCGATTACTACAAAAAGTTTTCTAAGAACTGTTTCTTCTGCTAATTTTTTGTCGGCAGAAGGAGCTTCAAAAACTTCTCCTGTTGCTAAATCCATATATTTCCCTGTTTCTTTGTCAAAAATGAATTTAGCAGCTTGACGGCGTGCGTGAAGGTCGCCTCTTTTTGCAAGGGTGATAATTTCTTCAGCATACGGCTTTAAAGCTTTTGCTCTTGCCATAGTTGTTTTGATTTCACCGTGTACAAAAAGTTCGGTTGCTAAAGAGCGCAACAAAGCATCTCTTTGATCCTTTGCTTTACCGAGCGTATGTTTTTTAGTTTGGTGTCTCATTTTTTTATCCTTTATTTTTTGTAATTAGTTTTAATACTTTGAAGATAAGAAGATAAGATGGTATGAGGGTAGGCCGTTTACGGTGCTTCGCACTTAGTTATTTAATTATTAAAATTGCCTATCTTCCAATCCTCTTACCTTCCAAGCTTCCGATTACCCTACTTCTTCTTCGGTTTCGGGATTTGGAGCCAAATCCAGTCCGAAGTGGTGAAGTCTTTCTATTACTTCATCAGAAGATTTCTTTCCGAAGTTTTTTATATTTAATAAATCATGTTCTGATTTTTTCAATAATTCAGCCATAGAATTAATGCTTGCACGTTTCAAGCAGTTGTAAGCTCTAACTGAAAGTTCCAATTCTTCAATAGTCATTGTAGGAGCATTTGAATCATCTTCAACTTTTTCTTCAACAACCATTGAAGGAGCAACTACAGGCTGGCCTGTAATCGATGCAATCTGCATAAAGTGGTCAATCAACAGATTTGAAGCCTGACTTAAAGCATTTGTTACATCAATTGAACCGTTAGACCAGATTTCCAGAGTCAATTTATCGAAATCAATTGAATCTCCAACACGTGTGCTTTCAACATTGTAGCTTACACGTTTGATAGGCATAAATGTCGCATCTATCGGAAGTACATCGATTGAAACTCCTTTAGAATCTCTCGGTACATCATGTGCAACATATCCTTTACCTGTTTCAACAACTATATCTGCATGGAAGCTTCCGCCGTCTGCTACTGTGCAGATTAACCAGTCAGGGTTAACGACTTTAACGCCTGCAGGAAGCTGAATATCACTTGCGAGTACAGCACCCGGACGATCAACATCAATTCTTAAATGCTGAGGATCTTTGGAATCAGTTTTTACAACCAATCCTTTAAGGTTAAGCATTACATCGATAACATCTTCCAAAACACCGGGAATTGCAGTGTATTCGTGAGTAATACCTTCAATTCTTGCAGAAGTAACAGCTGTTCCTTCAAGGCTTGAAAGAAGCACGCGTCTTAAAGAGTTACCGATTGTTGTACCAAACCCTTTTTCTAACGGTTCAATTACGAATTTCCCGTATTGTGATCCGTCAGAACTTGTTGTTGTATTAACACATTTAATTTTTAATTCCATATTTTTAAATCTCCTAGTTGTTGCTAACTAATCTTTGAGGGTAGGAAGCTAAGATGGTAAGAGGGTAGGCTGTTTTGTTTTATAAAAGCATATCTTCCTATCTTCTTATCCTCCTATCTTCCATTATTTAGAATAGTACTCGATTACAAGTTGTTCTTTAAAGTCAGGGTCTAATTCTTCTCTTTCGGGAATTCTGTCGAAAGTGATTTTTAGAGCTTCTTTATCAATTGTCATCCAAGCTGGAGCACATGCCATATCAATCATTTCAGTAACGCCTTTTAAAAATGCATTGCTTTTTGATCTGATTGTAATGATATCACCTGCTTTTACAAGGTATGACGGTATATCAACTTTTTTGTCATTAACAAGAACATGTCCATGGTTAACGATTTGTCTTGTTTGTTTACGTGTAATACCTAAACCTGCTCTGTACAGAACATTGTCTAATCTTGATTCAAGAAGCTGCAAAAGAATTGTGCCCGTTACGCCTTTTCTTCTGGCTGCTTCTTTGTAATATCTTGCAAATTGTTTTTCGCTTACCAGATATGTAAATCTGATTTTTTGTTTTTCTGCCAAATGAATTGCATATTCAGAAAGTTTTTTTCTTACAGCGCCATGCTGGCCTGATGCAGTTTGTCTCATAGAAGAAGTTAACTTCCTGTTAGACAAATCTTTAACTTTCTTATTTCTGAATAATTTGTTTGATGGTCCTGTGTATCTAGCCATTTTGTTATTTTCTCCTTTACTTTTGCAGGGCGTCTATGGTTTACTTTTTGGCTTATAAAGCAAGCCCCTGCACTACATTGATGATAAGAAGCTAAGATGGTAAGAGGGTAGGCTATTTAATTTAAAGGGCTTATCTTCCTGCCTTCCTAGCTTCTTATCTTCTTACTAAACTCTGCGTTTTTTAGGCGGGCGGCATCCGTTGTGCGGGATAGGAGTTACATCTTTAATCAATGTAATTTCCAAACCTGCAGCCTGAATTGCACGGATTGCAGTTTCTCTGCCTGAACCCGGTCCTTTGATGTGAACTTCAACTTTTTTCATACCCTGGTCGATTGATTTCTTAGCTACAAGTTCTGCTGCAGATTGAGCTGCAAACGGTGTGCCTTTTCTTGCACCTTTGAAACCTGTTGCACCTGCTGTTGCCCAGGCAATAGCATTACCCTGAGTATCTGTTGAAGTTACGATTGTATTGTTGAATGTTGATTGTATGTGTACAACACCCTGCAATACGTTCTTTTTTTCTTTTTTCTTAGTTTTTACTGGTCTTGCCATTTTCTACTTTCCTTTATTTTTTGTTATTTTGAATTTTCATTTTGTCTTGGATTATTGGCCACTCGAAACTTTTCAATTAAGTTTCTCGTTAGGACGTGCTGGGTTCGCTTTGTTGTTGCTCGCTGTTAAAATTATACCAATTTAATTCGTATTTAACGGCTCGCTTAAGCTCATGCGGTGCACTTACCAAAATCCGCTATACTGTTTTCTTCTTAGTGATTGCCAAACCTTTTTTACCGCGTCTGGTTCTTGCGTTTGTTTTAGTTCTCTGACCGCGGCATGGGAGGTTGCGTTTGTGTCTCAAACCTCTGTAAGAACCGATTTCCTGAAGACGTTTGATGTGTAATGAAACTTCACGGCGCAAATCACCTTCAATATGATAGTTTGCAAGTTCGTTTCTTAATAATTTGATATCTTCATCTGTTAAATCGTCTGTTCTCAAATCCGGTGAGATTTTAGTAGCTTCAAGAATTTTTTTTGCTCTGGTCGGTCCTATGCCGTAGATGTATGTTAATGCTACTTCCATTCTTTTGTTACGGGGTAAATCGACCCCTGAAATTCTTGCCATTTTAATTTTTCTCCTTTTCTTGGCTTTTGGTACGGACAGGGAGTTTCACTATAACTTGGCATCTTTTTTCTATGGTGCTTCAAATTTTTCGCGGGTTCCCTTATTTCCGCCCACTTGTTGTTAGATTTTTTTTGTTATGAGGCTTAAATACTTCCTCACCATTGACCGCTTAAGTCCGTCAATTCAACTTGTTTTGTAAATTTTATTAGTTTATTCGGCTATCCTGCTCCTACTTTTCACTTTACAAATTCATAAAAATTTGTAGTCGCTCAGTCGGAGCTGCGGATGTGACGGGTTTGGTTCGCTTCGCTCACCAGCAGCACCCTACCGAAAAACTAACCTTGTCTTTGTTTATGTTTAGGGTTTTCACAAATTATTGCGATTCTGCCTTTTCTTTTAATACATTTGCATTTATCGCACATTGGTTTTACTGATGATCTGACTTTCATTTTTCTTTCCTTATTATTTTGTGTACGTAATTATTTTAGTCTGAATGTAATTCTGCCGCGGCTCAAATCGTATGGAGTCATTTCAACTTTTACTTTATCACCCGGCAAAATTCTTATGAAATTTTTTCTAATTTTGCCTGAAATGTGGGCTAAAATTTCGTGGTCATTTTCGAGTTTGACGCGAAACATTGCGTTAGGCATTGCCTCCAAAATGGTACCTTCTAATTCTATAACGTCTTTTGACATATATTCCTTTCAAATTCGGCTGTTCAGTATACACCTATTCAGGCGTTACCATAATCATACTTGGAAAATATTCAATTGCAAGGGGTTTGACATGTTTAAAAAGAAAATAATTTATAAATATGATTTTATTGTTTTTCTAAAAACGGCACACTAACAATATTTGCTTGCGTCTTAAAAAATCTTTATTCAAGCAACTTTTCGCTAATTTGTAAATTTTTCTTAATATTTTTAAAACACTTAATTTTTAATTAAACATTTTATCTGCCGGCAGTATATCACATATATGAACATTATAGCTCATTGTTTATAAAAAATATAATTAATAAAATTAATGTATGATTGAAAATAGATTAAAGGTTCTAATGAAAGAAAAGAAATTAACGAAAAGAGACATTATATGTATTACCGGTATGTCTTATAAAACGTTTAATAATTTCTATTATGGTAAAACCAGGATAATAACAAATAGAACTTTGAATAATTTATGTTTCGCTCTAAATTGTACTACAAATGATTTATTAGAATATAAGCCTGATGAAATCTAGTTTACAAAAATTTTATAAATTACATATTATTGAACTTGGTAATAAAATAAGACTTGAGCGGATGAAAATGGATATTTCGCAGGAAAAACTGGCAGAAATGGCTAATGTTTCAATACGAACTATCAGCGATATTGAACGCGGGATAACAGATATCCGATATACAAATCTTTTGCAGATTTCAGAGGCCTTAAATATGACTTTATCTGAATTATTGAATTTTAAATTATAATTGTTAACTTTTTTTACGAGTTTTTTATATTCTGAAATCTTACGGGAATAATATACTTAATATATATAGAGAGGTATATATTAAGGAGATGTTCTATGGCAATAAGAGTTGACGGTATAGAATCGGAAGACGAATTAAGAAAAGCGCAGGCTGCAGCTCAGGCGCAGGGGACATCTATTACAAATTATAACGAATGGGCGCAGATTTTGCAGGAGTTTCAGGATAACGGTATTGAATCAACAGGCTCCTATGCAGGCGATAAGGCTCTTATGCAGGAAATTCAAGCAACAATGGAACAATATGCGGAGCAGATTCAAGAGCAGGAAAAAATTCAGCAAAACACGCCTAAAAATAAAGAAACAGAAAAAGTTCAGGAGGCAACCGCAACAGATAAAGACCAGACTATAAAAGCTAATGTTGCCAATGCTACAAGTTCTGCAATTATGGCAGATTATATGAAGTATTATCATATGTTGATGTAGTTTGATTTGATAAGTGAATCCGTGAATAAGTTCTTTACAAAAGCAATGTTTTTAAAATTTAAAAAATAACTACTTTATGAAAAGACTTATTTTACTATTCACTTATTCACCTATTCACTTCAAATTCCCAAACACTTTCACTCTGTTAAAAGGCCAGAAAAGTATAACTGCACGCCCTATAAATCTGTCTTCCGGCAAAAATCCCCACCATCTGCCGTCAAATGAGTTGCCTCTGTTATCTCCCATCATCAAATATTGATGCTCCGGAATTATTACAGGTCCGCATATCATATCCTGAGTGCAGGGTTTATCATAGTATTCGCTTCTTATATAAGGTTCATCAAGCGGTTTATCGTTAATATAAACAGTGCTTCTTCCCTGTTTATCTGTTTTTATCTCGAATTTATCTCCGGGAATTCCGATTACACGCTTAATATATGCAACATCTTTGCAGAAAAAACCTGTAAGACGTGAAAATACTTTCCAGGGTGTATTTCTTAACTTTTCAAACGGCGGGTAAAATACCATAATATCTCCGCGTTCAGGGGTTCTGTAAAATCTGGAAAATCTTTCAACAATAATTCTGTCGCCTTCTATTAATGTAGGATGCATTGAAGCGGAAGGAATCCAGCGGATTTCTCCTATGAAAAATCTGATAATTATAACCATTACAACAACAAAGACAACAGTTTCAATAATTTCTCTGGTCATAGGGTTAATTTTGAGATAATTTTCTTTGATTTTTTTTATTAATTCTTTTATTTTATTCATTTGCAATAAGTTCCAAAAGCTCTTTTAATGCTCTACTATACTTATTATCTTCTAAAGTTTTTATTTCAAGTAAAGCTTTTTCAATGTAATTATTTAACAAAATATGCGTTTTTTCAATACCGTTTTCGCAACTTTCTACACTGCCTGCAAAAATTACAGGAGCAGTATAAATCCCTTCATTTATATCTGATTTTGTTGTTTTGATATTAATAATGTCATCTCTGATTTGAAAAGCAATGCCAAAATTTCGGGCAAATTCACGACCGTTTTTAGATGAATTTGCAATTGATAAACTCCCGCAAAGAGCTGTTTCGAATAGTTTTGCCGTTTTTTGCTCTGTTTTTTCAATGTAATCTTGAAGTATAGGAATTTTAAATTTATTCAACTGCTGATTTATTTCTCCGTTTGTCATAGAGGCAAGAGTATCTGAAAACATTTCTATTAGAGGAATTGAGTTGAGTCTAGCAAGATTGCTTAATGCCGCAGAAAGCAGATAATCTCCTGTAATTATAGCGAGTTTATTATCAAATTCCTTATTAATTGTTTTTACGTTTCTTCTAACCAGACTTTCATCAATCACATCATCATGGATTAATGACGCGTTATGCACAAGTTCAACTGCGGTTTGGAGTAAAATTTGTTTTTCATCAATTTTTAAGCCTGATGCTTTAAGGTATAAAAAAGAAAGAAGTGGTCTTATATGCTTTGACGGGGCATTTAATAAGCCAAAAAGCCTTGATTTTAAAGGCTCCTGTATTTCGATATTTGAAGTTAAACCTGCCGTAACCTGCTCAATCTCTTCTTTTACAATATTAAGAATTTTGGTATATTTTTTACTAAAACTCATATATAAATAATATTAACATAAAAGAACCATATAATAAAAAAAAACGACAAACTTTGTGCTTGTCGTTGGAAAATCAATAGGAAAAAGGGAAAGGAAAAATTTTTTATTAAAATCTTTTTGTACTTTTGTGGATGGAGCGGTCGCGCTCCTTTTTTTGCTTTTTATTAAAGTCTTGCCAAACTTTAATGTAGCGGGTGGAGCGGCTACGCTCCTTCTTTAGTTTTTTATTAAAGTCTTGCCAAACTTTAATGTAGCGGGTGGAGCGGCTACGCTCCTTCTTTAGTTTTTTATTAAAGTCTTGCTGAACTTTAATGTGGTGGGTGGAGCGGCTACGCTCCCTAACCGAATGTTTTGAATGTTGATTCTGTGTTCTTTTCAATAACTTTTTGAACAGCATCCATTTCGGTTGAAATTGCATCCTGTTCGGTGTCAAGTTGTTTTAACCTTAATTCAAGGTTTTTATCCTGAGCCTGAACAATTTCAATTTTTGCGTTAATTTCTTGAATTGCCTGATCGTACTCATATTTTTCATATTCATACTGATTCATTGCATCTTCATAGGCATCCTGATCAGTTGCTGTTGAAGTTGTCAATGAGTAAGTAACTCCTGTATCTTTAATCGGATTTCCTTCATCATCATATTGCGGAATAGTTATATTTATATAACGTCCTGAGCTGTCTTTTTCTATCCGGCATCCTTCAGCAGCTTTAACTTCTTCTGTTTTAGTTTCACTGCCGATTGTGTAGCAGTTGATGTTAGACTGAGAATTGCCGGTGTTTGTATCATAAATAGCATTTTCTAAATCTGTTAATTTATAGAAATATGGTTCGTATTCCTCCGTAGTAGAATTTTTAACATATCTTACGAGATAATCGCTAACACCATATTTTTGATTGAGTAATTCTATGTATTCTTGTTCTTCTTTTAATAAATTATCAATCTGGCTTTCTGTTAAAGATGAAAGATACTCATCATTCCCTGCATAACTAAATTTTGGGATAGCATCTTTGTCTGTAACTTCGACTACATCTACATCAGAATCCTGATCCGGATTATCTGTAAACCAGGTTTTAGTTCCATCATCATTTTCCTGTAAATAATAATTCTGAACAACTCCATTATTAGTATAAGTATATTGAGTATATGCCATTCCATCAGTAAATTGTCCTTCACCTACTTCTTCAAGCGTTATACCATTCAATATATACTGTTTTTCAACATCTTCTGCCAGAGTTCTCAGCACTGTAGAACCAACCATATAAATATCGTCGTCAGGATCGTCCGTATTATTAGTATTCCTGTTAACAATACTTGTAGACGCACCGACAACAGAAAAATCATCAGTCCATTGTCTCAAATAGCTTACAGTATAAGTTCCGTCATTTTGAGCGATCATAGCTGTAATCTGGTTTGTTAAAGCTCCGTCTTCGAAAGTATACACCGTTTTTGTGTAATCGTCGACAGACGGCGGAACAGGTACTGACATACCCAACAAATCGTTGTAGTAGTTAGCAGACTGGTTTGACAATGTTGTTCTTTGCTGGTTAATCTGCTGACCCTCAAATTCAACATTGGTTTTTCTGGCTGTCAGTCCAAGAAATCTAGCTTGTGATGCTGCCATTCCCATTGCTGTCGATCTTCCTTTCGTTTACTTAGTATCTAGTATTCATGTTATCGACACATGAGAATGAAAACTTTAATCATGCGGCAAATTATGTTAAGATTTTGTAACATGTTATTTTTGCGGCTGATTTCTGAAACGGTCCGAAATGTAGGAAAGGATTGCACCTCCAATTTCTTCATTAGGATCAAAATTAGAAGTTTGCGGACGTAAAGAATTTTGTATAAGCATTTTTACAAGCGGTCCGAAAGCATCAGGAACTTGAGTTTTTCTATAAATACCGGCTAAATATGTTTGAATATTAGGCGATGTTGTATTATTAAATCGTGATAATACAGGATACATTTTATCAAAACCTTTTACTCCGTTATCGATCATTTCATTGACAATATGAAGTGTTTCGACAATTTGTGCTTCGTTGTTTGAATGCACAAGAATATCAGAAATATACGGGAGTGCAGCTTCTTTCTGCGAAACAAAGCTGTCTACCTTGTCCCGATCGACAATTGTGTAATTTCTATTGCCGGCAGGCAAAAGGCAGGGCTGATATTGTTTTATATTATAAGGCTGTACCGAAATTAAATTATACATTTTCACCTCTATGAATATACAAACGGCGGACCATTTTTAATTTCAAATAATATATTATCTGCAATAACTTTTAATTCTTCTTTAGGTTTACCGTTTTGCGCCTGCTTGTAGAATTCATCAACGAGAGGCTGAATTGCGGCTTCTTTTTTTGATTTAAAGTTTCTCAATTCTGTTGATACAAGGCGGTTTTGTAAATCTACTTCTGTCTGCGCATTCATTTTTTTTACCTGAACTTCTTTTATAGCATCTCCGAAAAGTTTTCCGCCATAACTTAAAGCCGTAAGCCCGGTAATTCCGAAAAACAGCTGCTTGAATTGTTTGTTATCTGTATCAAGAAGCCAGTTGTAGAAAAATGCCCTGTAATCATCAACATGCGAATAGAATGTTGGTTTCGGAGTCCCGTCTCCGCCTATTGTTTCATTTACCTTTGTGGTTGATGTTTTAGCTTTTTTGATTAATCTTTGAGTAAACTCATCAATATCTGTTTTATCCCATTTCAAACTTTTTAGATATGTATTTATGGTATCTTCGTCAGCGTCAATTGACTGAAAATAAGCTTCCAGAAGCTTTTTATCGTTTTCTTTAGTTTCAGCAGTCGAATTTTTAACAAGATTTTTTATCAAATTTTTTCTGTTATTTACGTAATTTTCAAGCAGATTTTTGCTCTTGCTGAGGTTTTTAAGCGACAAAAAACCCAGTCCTATAATAGCCCCGACAGTGCCTGCACCGAGAAGGAAGTACTCAAAGCTGTTTTTTTCTGCATTTCCGTTATTTTTACCTGTAAAATTAAGGTGCTTGCCGAAATTTGGGAGAATTTTTTCTCTGTCATCAGAAAGATATTTTTCAAATTCTTTAGCTTTTTCAGAAAGCATACTTCTTGTTATCTGAATTTTACCTGCAAAAGACTGCGTTTCTATGTTAATAAGTTGTTCCTGCATATTTTTTTGAATATCAGCTTCGCGTTTTTTTACCCAGACATCTTTAAATCCGTCAAAAAAAGTTTTGCCCATAAATGCCATAGCGCTGAGTGTAAGCACTCCAATCCCAGCATGAATTGTCTTTCTCGTAGGGCTTTGAATCATCTGGTATAATGCCTGATGCGTTTCTTCATTCAGTGCAACATTTCTTGTGGTTGCGGGAAGCCGTTTTTCATCGGTTATTTTAAGATTAATGCGCGTATTTTTTTTCACAAAAGCAGAAAGCAGCGCTATTGTACCCATAACTGCTATTGCAATTGCGCTTATAGGAATAATGCTTTTTTCGGGCGGATTATTTATTTCATAGAGTCTTGACGGCATCCTGGTGCTTTTTGATATAACCAGAGTATCGCAGGTGTCTTCAAGGTTAACATTATCATTGTTTATAAAATTGTTAACCAGAACACCTTCTCTGGTTTCCGTATTTGCACGCTTCTGCGTTGTTGTCAAATTCTTCTGCTGTCTTAAAGTTTCACTGTCTCTGAGAGGGCTGATTGTCATTTTCTTCTAAATCCTTTTCGTCTTGCATAAGCTTTTTATATAAATCATGTATAAAAGTTCTTAATTCAAAAGCTTTTTTGGTTTCATCAATTTGTTTGTCATCATTATCTGCATCCATCGGCTGGAATATCGAAAATAGAGATTTTATTTTCTTTTTAAAATCTTTGAAAGCTTCCGATATTTTTTTCTCGACAGATGCTTTAAATTCGCCGAGCATTGCCGTTAATTTATCCGATATATCGGCTAATTTGTGCTGAATATTTTGAATAGTCTGCGAAACAATAGACGGGAGATTTGCAGCTGCTCTTAAAATTCCGCCGAGAACCGTATTTAATACAAAATTCACCGGTTTTGCAATTATAGCGGGCGTGTTGTTTGAGAAAAATTGTGCGATATTTGCGAGTTTCTGGCTTGAATTCATCAAAGCATTTTGAAAAGCCTGAACATTCAGCGCGAAATTTTGAGCATCCTGTGCGCGCTGAAGTTTTGCCTGCTGTTGTGCTTTAAGGAAAGCTCCTATAGCAGCACATTCATTCCAGCTCATTTCACCCGGTTTGGCGGAAAAATCCGCTTTTTTCATTCCTCCTCCGCCCATACCGTTACATATCGGGCATGCTCCAAGAGGAAGTCCGTGCGGACAGGTTCCGACTCTTGAACTGTTTGTTTGCACCGCTCCGAGCGACATTAAAAAATCCTCCAGCTTTTACACATAAGAGGACAATCGAAAAAAATATATTTTACTTACCATGCTCGCAGTAAATAAATTTTTTCCGAGTGTTCCGGCTTTTACGGCTGCGGCACAGCTGGAGATCTCCACTCCATTTCCTCTTAATTTTTAGATTATGATAATAATAAACTTAAGTCAATTTTTTATTTATTAATATTAATATATATAAAGTTTTAAATGCTTGAAAAAATTTTAAAAATACTTTATAATAAAATAAACACAAGGAGTGAAAGTATGAAAAATTTAGTATGGAAATCGGGCGCAAATGCGCCTGAATCGGGGATGAATATTGTTAACCAGAAGGGCTTTACGCTTGCTGAAATGATGGTCGTAATGTTA
>ULJB01012539.1_pt1 | contig 22533 bp, 19 predicted proteins | sample 1950771 | NCBI WGS metagenome assembly ULJB01 (sample SAMEA4835461, study PRJEB28245) | human gut metagenome | biome: gut microbiome; material: fecal sample | place: Denmark | collected 2008
TACGAAGTGACTCTTTTGTGAAAACATCACTTTTTCCAACTTGTTTACTCATACCATTTTTACCACCAACTTTAATTGGTACACCTACAATATGAAGATGTGGACTTGTTTCGTCATAATGAATAATTGCACTTGCAATTTTAAAATTTGGTAGTATTGTTTCTAAATCAACAACTTGTTCTTTAAAAACATTTGTCATTTTTTTCTTAAATTTTAAATCTTTTGTATCCCAATATTTCTTGTTTCCTAGTTCAATAATAATTTCACAAGCTAAATCGTTTTTAGAATTATTACTAACGTGAGTAAAGTAATCTTTTATTTTTCTATTTTCTCTTGTTTGTTTAGAATTATATTCTTCTTTTGCTTCTTCAAATTCTTCAATATAGAGTTTTTTAACATCATCAACTAGAGAAGAAGTACCTTTAATAATTAAAATGTCTTCTTGCTTATTTTCATACTTTCTATAATTATGATTATCCACTTTTGTTAGTCCACCTGCATTTTGTATTGCATTATTGCTTTTAGATGTTGTTCCGCTTACATTTGATTTTGCGGTTGCTTTACTACTATTTTTTTTGTTTTTATCACTACCTAAATGAAATGAATATGCTAATTCTATAATAATCACACTCCTTTATTTTTTATACTTTGGTTAGTAGTTAAAACTTGGTTTTTGAGAGTATATTTTGTTATGACAAAATATTTAACCCCCTAGGTATTTTGACGCAAGGCATCAAAATAACCTCGTGGGCTAGGAGTACCTAGAACCCTTTCCTTTATTCCATATTGTTTTAAAACTTCGTAATAAAACAAAATTACATAAAGTATTGATGAAAACATTTTATATTAATAAAACATTTTCTTTTGTATAAAATGTTATCGCCACTTACAAAAATACTTTGTATTTTCATAACGTACCACACATTTTATAATCTTATGAAGAAATAACTTCCTCATCAGTTATTTCTTCTTCATCCTCTTCCTCATATATTTCTTCTAATCCCATTACATTTGCAGGTTTAACTAAGGTTGGTTTTACTTCTCTTGTGAGTATGCCATCAGTTTTATCAGGAATATATTTGAATACTGCTTCTTCATCTTCTAAAAGTGTTCCATCATCTTTTTTAATAAATAAAATTCCTAAATCATATTCTTTTAGTTTTCTATCAGGATCTGTATTACGATAATCTTCCATTGGGAACACTCTTACAATATCAATATTTCCATAATCAAAATTAAAGTGGAATATTTTATCTTCTACGTTATAAGTTGCCTCATAGAAACCTACATCATAAAATTCTCTTAATCTTAAAATATGTTGCCATACTTCTTCTACATTACGATATTCACTATATCTTAATGTTCCTATCATATTTCCAAATAAAGCATAATCAGTTCTATCAATATAACCTTTATCATAAAGTTCATTACAAGGATTTGCGATACTTTCTCTAAACTTAACATATTCAACCTCACACTTATTACTACTTGATTCAGTTAAAGTTATTTCATCAACATAACTCATTATTAAGTTTGATTTTTCTTCTCTTGTAAAATCTTTCCAACGTTTATTATATTCTTTATATTTTTGTGGATATTTGATAGAGTTGATAAAATCTATATCTCGTTTAATTAAAATATCTTCAGGTGTAAATTTTAATTCATCACATATTTCAGTTTCAGTTAATTTTGTTTCTAATTCTTCAAGTGTATTTTCAACTTTTTTTCGTTCTAAATCATATTCTTCTAGCGTAAATACTTCATTGATATATGCCTCTCTAATTCGTTTAAATTTATCTTTTTGTTTCTTAATTTCTTCTTCAATATCTTCTTTAGGATTTTCTATCTTTTCTTTAATCATTGGTAGAAAGAATTGATTAACAACACTATCATAATCTACAATATCATCAATAAATTCGCTTATAAAATTTTCTATTATGCTTTCTTTAATAGTTAATTTACAATCATTACAATAATAGTAAAAATACGAATTACCATTTTTCTTTGTTGTTGCTTTACCACCTAGAATTCTAGAGCATTTAGGACATTTAAGTTTTTGTAAGAATAAATAGTTGAGAGTTCTTTGATAACTACGAGAATTCTTTTTCTTTTGTACTTGGCATTCTTCCCATAACTCTTTTGAAACAATTGGCTCAACTACATCACTATAATAAGTTGGGTGTTTTGTTCTTTTACCATGCACGAAATCACCTTTATATATTTCATTTTCCAATATTCCAACAATAGTGGAATCTCGCCAATTAGTTTTACCTAATACTTTTTCTTCATTTAAGATATTACTTATCTTTTTATAAGATAAACCATTATGATACATTTCAAATATTCTAATAACTACATCTTTAGTAGTAATATCAGGTATTAATTTTTTATCAACTCTTTTATAACCTAAAGGTGCTTGATGTGGTATATGACCAACTTTAATTGCTCCTGCTAAACCTATTTTAGTTCTTTCACTTGTTCTTTCTATTTCTTGTTGACTTACACTTGTTAAAATTCTTGAAATCATTTTACCATTTGCATTGGTAGTATTTATATCATCATTAGCACAATCTAGAAATGCTTCATTTTCTTCAAGAAAAGTTAATATCTTTTCCCAATCTGCAACTGAACGAGTAAGTCTATCTAATTTTAAAACAACTATAGTATTACATTTTTTATCTTTTATATCTTGTAATAATTCATCAAATGCTGGACGTTTATTACCTGTTTTAGCACTTATTCCTGCGTCCTCGTATACTTTATATACTTCATAACCTTTAAACTCACACATAGCCCTTAATCGCTTTTCTTGTTCTGGTAAACTAAAACCCTCACGTGCTTGGTCTTCAGTAGATACACGAATATAAAGACCTGCTATTTTTTTAATATTATTATACATTACTATCAACTCCCTCTAATTCTTCCTTTGGTATTAGTGTTGCAAACCCTGTTGTATGTGGTTCAAATGAAAAATAATCTTTATCTGTTACCTCATCATTATATTTTTTAAACTTATCCATAGTATTTGTATCATTTATTATAATTGTTACTTTTTTTCCATCCATTGTTTGTTGTCCTAATATAATTCCTTTTATTTTTGGACTTTTTAATAATAAATCTCTAATTTCTTTACTAAATAAAGGGTTTAATAAACAAATATTTCTTTTATCATCAAAATAATAATTTCCTAGTGGTGTAACATCTTCTACGAAAAACCAAAAATATATTATTTTATTTTCACAATCAAAATCTTCAAGAATATGTTCATTATATTCATCTATTTTTTCATAATGTAGATTAAACACCTTAATAAAGTTTTTATAATAATTTTTTAAAGAGGAAGTACATTCAATTTTATCGTGTAAAATAACTGTGTCTTTTGTTTTTAAATCATTTTTCATAGCTTCTTTCATTTTATTATCAATGACTGAATGCTTTCTTTGAAAATCACTGCCTTTTCTATCATTTTTATAACTATCAAATTCAAAATGTTCGATACCTATTATTTTATTATCATAAATAGATAAAATATCAGGTCTTTCATATTTCTTCATATTTCTAATCATTTTATTAATTTCTATTTCATCAATTTCATACAATACGGAAGCATTACTATCTTCATAAAAATATCTATAAACAACTCTTTCTAATTCACTCATTTTATCAACTCACTTTTTCTAATTTTTCAAAAAAAGAGGAGTCAAAACTACTAGCACCAAAACTAATATTTTGACTTCTCAAATAAGACATTTAATTCATTTGATAATTCGTATATAAATTGTTTAATCATAGAAGTACCTCTCTTTCCCCTAAATAAAGACGATACTGCTTGTCATTTATTGACGAATATAATACATCATTTTATTTGATCTGTCTAGTATTTAAGGGCTAAATACCCTTAAATTTGGCTTTTAATATAGTTTTCTAGTTCTGATATTTTTATTTTTTTAGTTAAGTTATTGATATAAACTTCATTTGAATAATTAAATACAAGAAATATACTATTTTTAATTATTATTTTATGTGGCTCAATATAAGATAAATTAGTTTTATCTATTTTTCGAATACTACCATTTATAATAATTGGAGTAGTATTACAAAAATCACATATAATTTCTAATCTTTTCTTTAATGATTCTTCAATATCAATTTCTTGTTTAATAACCTTAATCATAGACACCAACCTTTCTTATGATTTTTTTCTAAATACGAAAAAAATCAATCATTACGATTGATTCCTATATCAAAAGTTCGAATAGTTCGAACAGATTCGTCAATGGTGCCCGAGGCCGGACTTGAACCGGCACGAGGTTTAACACTCGCAGGATTTTAAGTCCTGTGCGTCTACCAATTCCGCCACTCGGGCGTGGTGTCCTGTATGCGACTTGAACGCATGACCCTCTGATTAAAAGTCAGATGCTCTACCAACTGAGCTAACAGGACAGATGTAAAATAATAAGTGGTTGCCTCGGCAAGATTCGAACTTGCGCATGTCAGAGTCAAAGTCTGATGCCTTACCACTTGGCGACGAGGCAATTCTAAAGTGGTGGGGAGAAATGGATTCGAACCATTGAACCCGAAGGAACAGATTTACAGTCTGCCGCGTTTAACCACTTCGCTACCTCCCCAATTTATGGTGCCGAAAGCAGGACTTGAACCCGCAACCTACTGATTACAAGTCAGTTGCTCTACCAGTTGAGCTATTTCGGCATTAATGGTGGACGCTATAGGACTCGAACCTATGACCCCTTGCTTGTAAGGCAAGTGCTCTAACCAACTGAGCTAAGCATCCAAATTCACATACGTGAGAACGTATATAAATATATCAGTATTTTTGATAATTGTCAAGTAAGTTTTAAGAATTTTTGTTAATCTCTTCCATTTTTTTGTCAATCCAACCCGGCAAAGCTGATTTAAGTAAGTAAAATCCAAAAACAGTTTCCTTGATCTTATTTTTCTTATTCTTATACAAATTTGGATTAACATCCTTCGCAGACAATCTAAGCTGATTACTTTTACCATCGCAATTTAATATTTTAACGTTTATTATATCCCCTATACCAACGTAATCATTTATGTTTTTAACAAATTTATCAGTAAACTCAGAAATATGTATTAAGCCGCTATATTCATCATCTATGGCAGCGAATGCTCCATACCTTTCAACTGCTGTTATTCTGGCCTTTACAACGTCTCCTTCCTTATATTTATTCATAAATACACCTCTACTACCAATTATATCACAACTTAATATTTAAAACAAACAAACAATGCTTTACAACATAAATTAAGTGCTGTATAATTTATTTGGTGATTAAATTGAAAAAAACAGAAGAAAAAATAATGGAAGTTTTAAATAAAATAAGACCATATTTAAACCAAGACGGTGGTGACGTTGAGTTTGTCAAATTCGAAGACGGAATATGTTATGTAAAATTACAGGGTGCTTGTGCGGGGTGTATGTTTGCCGATATGACTATTAGTAATACCGTTGAAGAAATACTTACCGCTGAAGTTCCAGAAGTTATTAAAGTAATAAATTACGAAGAAGTTTAAATGAAACTTCTTTTTATTATCCAATCAACTGCCGGAATATATTTATTATATTTTTTTACTAAAAAACTATAAACCCAAAGTAAGAATTGTTCATATTCATCGGACATAGAAACAACCTCTTCTATTTTTCGCTCATCAGCGTTCTCATTTATTATTTTACCCTGAATATCAAAAAAATATGACGGATAAAGTAGTCTTCCATAAAATAATAAAGCTTCTTTATAACTTATATAATTGTTAGCAAAAAATTCGTTTACTATTTCTTTAACATCCATTTTTTCAAAGAATGCTTTTTTTACGTATTCAGATACATCCCTCACTCTATAATCACAAACAAAACCTATTGGATTATAAAGTTCAAATAATGTTCCTTCTGGATCAATTCTTTTATGACATATGCTAAGAGGTGCATCATCTTCTAATAAATTCGCCATTCTAACATATGATATGGCATTTTCTGCAAGTCCTATATAATAATTTGCAAAGGTGCACAAATTTGGGTATTTTTTTCCTATCTCGTTTATTTGGGTTTCTAAATAATCATTTTTTGTTTCCCAAAGATTTACCCAGTCATATCTTGCTATTATATTATCACACTTTACATTTATGGAATTATTATTAATATGGCATATTTCAGATAAAGTTATTCCAGCATTTTTATTTACAAATATTTCCATTAAAACATAAGGAATGTTATTTATGTATGTTAAAATTTTATTTTCATTATTTAATTTCATTTCGTGGATAAGTAAGTTTTGTTTAATCATTTGTTTATTAATTTGATATAAGCTTTCTATATCAGAAAGTGGTCTTTCAAACATCATAAAAACATACTCACTATTTAAGTAGTTAAAAAAGTAACTGTTTTTTTTATGTATTATTTCATCTGGATGAAGACTATAATAATAGGCAAGTATGTTATTCATAAAAAAGACCTCCTATTAATTATTATGTAAAGCTTAATCATAATAGAAGTTAAAAAAAGAAGCTTATTTAGCTTCTTCAGTTGCCCTAGTTTCTCTAATTACAGTAACTTTTACCGTACCAGGATATTGCATTTCATTTTCAATTCTTGTTTTTATGTCACGTGCCGTTTTATAGCTTCCAATATCATCTACTTTTGAAGGTTCAACTATTACACGTAATTCTCTTCCGGCTTGCATTGCGTATGCTTTTTCAACACCGTCAAAGTCTTTCGCGATTGATTCAAGTTGTTCTAATCTCTTAACATAGTTTTCTAATGAATCGTTTCTAGCGCCTGGTCTTGCTGCTGACAAGCTATCTGCAATTGCGACCAAAACGGATATTATATTGTTTGCATCTTTATCTCCGTGGTGAGATTCTATAGCATTAATAACAATACTATCTTCACCATATTTTTTAGCTAAGTCTGCACCTATTTCTACGTGGCTTCCCTCAACTTCAAAATCTATTGCTTTTCCTATATCATGAAGTAGTCCTGCTCTTTTTGCAAGTGCTACATTTTCACCTAGTTCAGCTGCCATAATTCCTGCTAAATGTGCAACTTCTTTTGAGTGTTGTAAAGCATTTTGCCCGTAACTAGTTCTGAAATTTAGTTTACCTACTATTGTTACTAATTCAGGATCAAGTTTTGTTATTCCAAGTTCGAACATAGCTTCTTCACCATATTCTCTTATTTTTACATTCATTTCTTTGCAGACTTTATCATATAATTCTTCAATTCTTGCTGGATGAATTCTGCCATCTTTAATTAGTGTTTCTATCGTTTGTCTTGCAATTTCTCTTCTTAAAGGATCGAAGCTTGATAATACGATTGCTTCAGGGGTATCATCTATTATAAGGTCAACACCAGTTACTGCCTCAATTGTTCTTATGTTTCTTCCTTCTCTTCCGATTATTCTACCTTTCATATCATCATTAGGCAAGGTAACTACGCTAACGGTTTGTTCGTTAGTTACATCGGATGCGTATTTTTGCATTGATTCAGCTAGTAAGTTTTTAGCCTTTTTATCAACCTCTAGCTTAGCTTCAGCTTCTTTTTCCTTGATGTAAGCTGAAATTTCAGCACTCATTGAAAGTTCAACTTGCTTCATTATTTCTTCTTTAGCTTTCTTTTTTGAGAAACCAGATATTTTTTCTAGTTTATCTATTTGTTCTTTAATTATGTTTTCAACTTTTTCTTCTAATTTTTGAATATCTTTTTGTTTCTGGATAATTCCATTTTCTTTTTCATCTAGCATTTGCTCACGGTTTTGAAGTAGTTCATCACGCTTTGCAATGCCGTCTTCACGTTTTATTAAACGTTCTTCATTTTCTTTTAAATCTTGTTTTTTTTCTTTTATTTCTTTTTCTGTTTCAAGTTTTAATTTATAAGATTCTTCTTTAGCTTCTAAAAGTGCATCGCGTTTTGATTTTTCTGCATCTTTTTTTGCTTTTTCAATTATATTTGAAGCCTTATGTTCTTCATTTTTCTTTTTTAATGCAGTTATTATAAAGGCTATAACCGCACCTATAAATATTCCAACTATTAGAAGTAAAGAGAAAATAAGTGCATTTCCCATATTTACCTCCACATTATTTATTTTACATCTGCATAAATATCTCTACTTATACAATTCTATTTTAATATTTTAAAAGCTCATAGTCAAGGTAAATAAGTTTTATAATTTATTTCTTTACTTTAATATACAGTTTTTCTTTATGCACTGTTTTTGCGCCAAGGTTAATTATTGCGTATCCTACCATTTCACCATCTTTGTATTTTTTCTTATCTTTTATTTTGTAGTTTATGTTTATTAAATCTTTTTCTTCTTTTGTTATTGGGTAATAGTAATCGTCTTTTGCATATATTTTTTTGTTAGGAAGATTAATTTTGTTTCGATCAAAAATTTTTTTCATAGAGTAATTTTTAAATGCATATTCATATAACGCTTTGTGATTTTTAAAATCATTTGGATCGTTTAAGGTTACTGCTATTAAATCTAAATTCCCATTGCTTGCTGATGTAACTAGAGTTCTTCTTGCTCTATCGGTGTATCCGGTTTTTCCACCTGTTGTATATTTATACGTGTATAAAAGTTTATTTTTATTAGTCCAAACATATGTTTTTTCGTCTGTTTTAACGGTATGTTTTTTACAACCTGTAATTTTTCTAAATGTAGGATTGGAATTTGCGTAGCGCATTAAAAGAGCCATATCGTATGCGGTTGAATAGTTTTTTGTTTTTTCATCTAACCCGTGTGGATTAGAAAACGTGGTGTTTTTCATACCGATTTGTTTTGCTTTTTTGTTCATCATTTTAACGAATTTTTCTTCTCCGCCAAGATAATCTGCAATCATAAGAGCAGCATCCCTGGCGTGAACAGAAAAGCAGCAAAAATTTGTTAAAATCAAATGTGTCATCTTTTGAATTTGACACATTTAATTTAGCGTGTAATATAACCTTTTGATCCGTTTCATCATCCTTAATTGACTCTACTCTTATATCTTCAAAAAATAATTGAGCAATTTCCAAAATCTTTTCATCATCATTTAAAACCATATCATTTATCTTCTTTTTAAAATCTTCATAATTTTTTTCACTAGACTGTTTATTTTGTTCTTCTTCTATCAGTTTTCTTTTATTTTCTTCTAATGAGTTAATTTTGTCATCTAAATCATCTTTAAGAGAGTTGTATTCTTTTAGGTCTATTTCTTTTCTCATTCTCATCATTATAAGTTCTTTTTTTTCATTATTTGTTTTGAATAATTTTTCATCAATCAGTTTTATTTCTTTTTTGTAATCTTTTTTTGTTCTAATATCACTAATCATATCATTTATTTCGCTTATTAAATCATCTTGACAAACAAGTATCATATTCAATATCTTTTTGCATACTTCAACTAGTTCTTCATAATAAAGTACAGGAGAATTACACCCTTCAGTTTTTTTCTTGCCGTGTATTCTATAATTATTACAAGCCCAAAACTTTCTTCTTCTACTTCTATCTCCTTTACCAATTTGGTAAGTACCTCTTACAAATGTAGCACCATCAAAAAAGCAATGCATTAAACCAGAAAATGGGAACTTATTATATTTATTATTTTTATTTATCTGATCGTGCTTTTTACTTCTAGCATCTAATATCTCATTTGCTTTATCCCATAATTCTTCTGACACTATTGGAGGACAAGTTTCATTATCCTTATAGACAATCCATTCATCCCTTTTAAATCGTTTTCTTTTTCTATCGTGATAGTCAACAGTAGTTTCTTTATGAGCACAAAAATATCCTTTATATTTGGGATTTCTAATTATGTTTTTTATGACAGTGCCTGCAATTGGTTTGCCAGAATAATTAGTTACACCATATTCATCAAATAATTTAAAACCCAATCTATGAACACCTATGTTTTCTGATACATAAGTTTCAAATATTAGTCTAATGAATTTAGCTTGTTCTTCATCAATAACTAACTTACCTTTATTTTTAGTATATCCATAAATATTATTACTGCCTGGAACTATTCCTTTTTCTACACTTCTTTTATATCCGAATCTAACTCTTTCAGAAAGTTTTCTTATTTCTTCTTGAGCAATTGAAGACATTATAGTAAGTCTTAATTCTGAATCTGGTTGAAATGTATTAATGTTATCACTTAGAAAATGAACACCAACACCATTTGAAAGTAATTCTTGTGTATATTTAATACTATCCAATGTATTTCTTGAAAATCTTGATATTTCTTTTGTTAAAATTAAATCAAATTTCTTTTTCTTGGCATCATCTACCATTCTTAAAAAGTCTTCTCTTTTTTTAACACTTGTACCACTTATACCTTCATCAACATATCCATCTACAAAAGTCCAATTTTCTTGTTCCTTTATAAAATTGCTAAAATATGTTACTTGGTTTTCTAATGAGTTTAATTGCTCATATCTATCAGTTGATACACGAGCATAGAAAGTAACTCTTAATGGTAAATCATAAATACTTTTTCCTTGACCTAGCATATTTCTTATAGCATATAAATCCACTTAAATCACCTCCATTTATTTTTATATTCTTATATCAACTTTCATTGGATAAGAATATTTTTCTTTATTTTTTTCTAATTGTTCATTTAATTTATTTATCTTTTCATCACACTTTGAAATTAATGCCTCATACTCACTAATAGTAATATCGTTATTTTGATATAAATAATTTATTATCTTTTTTTGAACTTCTTTTTTTACTACTTCATAAGTAATGTTGTTGTCCAAAGTACATTCTCCTCCTGATTAAGTTTATTAACATTAGAAGAAAAAAATTAATAAAAAAAGGAGAATGCACCTACACAATTCTCCTTAAAAAATATTAATTTTTTTCAAAGATCATTGTGTAGATATAAATTAATCATTGCCAAATATAGCACTACTAAGCATAACTGCTTATTTAAATTTAGTAATGTATAACATTACTATTATTTTATTTATTGTATGAATCATATTTATTAAACTTTCTGTTCTTGAATTAAATGTGCTATATCATATCCATTTGATTTTGAATCAAACGATAAAATTGTTATTTTTTCTTTAAAATAAGTTTCATTATCATATCTAATGACAATTTCACTAAACACATCTAATTTTTCATTGTATTGTAATTTTTCAAATTGTGAATCAAGTTTTTTATCTTCTTTATCATATACAATACCTAATACATTTCCATTATCTTCATATGCCTCTTTTGAATTAGTTAAGCCATTATAAAGCATAACAAAGTATTCTAACAATATTGTACAAGCGTTTGCAGACAAACCGACTGACTCTAATGTAAATATTTCTATTTCTTCATCTTCTATTAAATCAGGATTTGCCTCATTCTTATCATTTATTTGATTATTATTTAATAATCCAAATATATAAATAAGAAATTTTAATTTAGTAATATCGTTTTTATTTTCCAATTCTTCAATTAATTTTTTTACATTTTCAGTAGTTTCAGTAATATACATATAATCATTCCTCCCTTATATACTGTTTTTCACTTCATCAAATATTTTGTTAATTAATGTTTCACTTATTAAGTTAGACATATCACCACTTGCAGTATCACTATCCAATTCATTCAACATATTATTTACTGCAATAAATGTTGATATTTTGTTTGGCTCATCTTCTATGGTATCTTCAATAATATCCTTTATTACTGATGTTAACCAATCTAATAGCCGATAATTTAAAGTAATTTTTTGTTCCAAAAAAGCATCTCCTTTCAAACAACGAATTAAAGCCGTTTTAAGAGGTTTTATTTTTTTGTGCTTATAACTGTTCAACCCCGTATATCAAGTTTAATACCGATTAAATCAGATATATTTAACGGCTTTTTTTCTTCGTTCCATTTATCACTTAAAAAAGTAAATTTTGCAAGAGTTTTTTTACAAAAAATCTAAAAACTTTTATCTTTCTAATTCTTCTTCATTAACTTCTTCAACACTTCTAGTATTTTCTTGTTTATCTAAATCAAGTTCACTATCTATTCGTGCCTTTTCTTTTTGAAGTTCTCTAATTCTATCTTATTGTGTAAAAGGTTTATCAAGTTCATCTTTTATATCAATAAGTTGTTTTTCATTATAAGCAATTTGTTCTTTAACAGTATTTATCTTATTATCAAAACTTTTAAGCATATTTTCTAATTTGTAGATATTTCCTATTTCATCTAAATTACTTATTTCAACTTTATATTTACCTGCACCTTTTATATATATAATAGGTTTATACCATAAGTCATCTTTTGTTCCTACAATATCAAAACCACTTATTTGTCCTAATAAAGTTTCTGAACCTGTTTTCAGTAATGAAAAACTCTCATATAACTTTGTACTAGCATCTTTTCTTGAATCATATATTTTATCTCTAATCATTATCATAAAATTATCTCCTGATAAATCTTTAACATTTTTAATATCTTCTTCAAGTCCATTTAAGTATTGATTTTGATATTTTAATTGTCTTGGTATTTCACTATTATATTTAGATTCAAGTTCTATATGAGATTTATCATATCTACTTTTAGATAAATAAAGTTGCTTTAATTCATTTTCAACTTTAAATTTTTCCAATATTAATGGATTACCACTTGCAAGAGCTTTTACTTCGGCATAAGTCAAAGTATCTCTATCTAAATCTTCAGCAGTTCTTCCACCGCCATTACTATTAGCCATTATTTGATTTATGAAAGTTGATTTAGTTTGAATTAATTGATATGAATAAGCATCAAAACTTCCTTCGGTTACATACCTATATATTTCAACTTCTGCATTTTGATTTCCTTGTCTTAATATTCTACCTTCTCTTTGTTCTATATCAGAAGGTCGCCACGGACAATCTAAATGATGCAAAGCAATCAATTTATCTTGAACATTCATACCTGCTCCCATTTTAGAAGTTGATCCTATAAGTATTCGTTTTGTACCATTTCTCATATCTTCAAATAATTTCAATTTTTGAGGGTTAGTTTTAGCATTATGAATAAACTCTATTTCTTCTTCTGGTACACCTTTTGCAATCAATTTGTTTTTAATATCATCATAGACATTAAAAGTACCATCTGTTTTAGGTGTAGATAAATCACAAAAGACAAGTTGCGTTAACTTTTCCTCTTTATTTTCTAACCATACTCTATAAATATTCTCTACTGCCATATTAATTTTTGAATTAGGTAAATCTGGCATACTTGGATCTATCATTCTTAAATCAAGTGCTGCTTTTCTACCATCATTGGTAACAAGTAGCATATTATCTTCTCGTGGATCACAACCATTTCTAATTCTTTCACTTCGTTCTGCTAATTTATCTACATACTCTCCTAATTCTTCACTTTTAGGTGCTACTATTGTTTTATAATCTCCACCTTTTAATTTAGGTGTAGGTAAATCTAGCATCTTTGAAGTTTTAATATCAGCAACTTCTTTAAATAAAGTCATTAACTCTGGAATATTAAAGAATTGAGCAAATCGTGCTTTCGTTCTAAAACCACTACCATCAGGAGCAATTTCAAAACTATTAACTACCTCTCCAAAAGTTGATGCCCATTCATCAAAATGTTCTAATCCCATTTCTCTTAACCTATCAATTTGAAGATATTTTTGCATTGCAAATAATTCTCCCATTGAATTAGATATTGGAGTACCTGTTGCAAACACTGCTCCTTTACCTCCGTTGTTTTCAAGTATATAACTTATCTTCATAAATAAATCAGTTGCTTTTTTACTTTCACTATTATTTATTCCTGCAACATTTCTTATTTTTGAATACATTGGTAAGTTCTTAAACATATGTGCCTCATCTACAATTAACTCATCTACTCCAAGTTCTTCAAATGTTACTACATCATCTTTTGGTCTATCTAATAATGCTTTTAATTTAGTATCCATACTTGTTTTAATTTGTTCAAGTTTTTTAACACTTAAACCATCACCAGATTCTGTTTTTATTCTTTCAATAGCATTAACAACTTCTTCTATTTGTTCTTCCATATGTTTTTGTTCATATTCTTTACTCATAGGAATTAATCCAAAACTTGAATGAGCAATTAAAACTGCATCCCATTCTCCTGTTGCTATTTTTCCCATAAGTTTTTTTCTTCTTGTCTTTTCAAAGTCTTTTTGAGTAGCAACAAGTATGTTTGCAGTAGGATATAATTTTAATATTTCATTAGCCCATTGTCCTAACAAATGATTAGGTACAACAAACATTGGCTTACTAACAATTCCTAGTCTTTTTAATTCCATAGCACTAGCAATACATTCATAAGTTTTTCCTGCTCCAACTGCGTGAGCAAGTAAAGTATTACCACCATATAAAACACGAGCAACTGCATTTTTTTGATGTTCTCTTAATTCTATATTCGGATTCATACCATCAAAAGTAAGATGACTACCATCAAACTCTCTTTCTCTCATACAATTAAATTGTTCGTTGTAAAGTTTTGTTAGTCTATTTCTTCTATCTTCATCTTTCCAAATCCACTCTTTAAACTCTTGTTTTATTAGTTCTTGTTTTTCTCTTGCATTTGCAGTTTCAACAGGATTTACAACTCTCCTATCATCTTCTAATGTATCATAAACTGTTACACTTTGAAGATTTAAAGCATTTTTAATTAATGATAAAGCATCTGCTCTATCAGTTCCCCAAGTATTTGTATTTTTAACTCCATAACCATATAAACCACTAGCTTGAAATAACCAAGTATTTACTTCTTTGGCATATTTTATTTTTAATCTACTTTTATTCCAACTTTGAATATCTAATAATTCACAACAAAATTGATGATACACATCTTCTGGTATCCAAGTTGATCCTAACTTTACACTTATCTCATCATATTCAAGAGGTGTAGGTTGTACTCTTTCAAGTGCAAGAATATTTTTATCATATTTATTATCTTCATTTATTGATCTAGCATAATTAAGTTTATGTTTTACATTACCACTTAAATATTCACTTGCTATAACCCAACCTTTATTAAAATCATTAAGTTTTTCAGGATCTTGATAGATTAGATCATCAAGTTCATCAATCATTTCTTCTTCACTTTTTGAATATAATGTTTTCATATATTCAAAATCAACACAACCACGATTATTAAGGGAATACTTTAAAGCATCTTCTGCATTTTCTGCACTTGTTATTACTTTACTTTTTCTTATTGTCCTTTTTGTAAAGACATCTCCCTTTTCATATTTAGGTTTATCATTTTCATCTTCATCATCTTTACTAACTTTATTTTCAATAGATGTAAGTAAATAATAATCAGGATCACTATCAAACGCTCTTGCATTTACACTATCATTAATATAACCATATCTTTTATAAAACTCATCATATTCTTTACTTAACTTTTCTTGTGCTAGTGATAATTCTTCATCACTACCATCACGAAGTTGAATATCAAATACTTCTCTTAAAGCATTTTTAACTTTACAAAGACCTATAATTCTTTTAGCAATCATACCATCTTGAATAGAATATGGTATTAAACTAGAAAATGACCTTTGATAAATTATATCTTTACCATCGTTATTAATAATAGTAAAAGCATTATTCTTAATACTATCATCTGCATCTAATACTTCATAATCATTTTCTTCGTTTTGAATATAATTTGTTTGCTCGTAAATATTACTAGGTAAATGTTCTATTGCTTGATTCATTAAAACATTTATATCTTCATCTATTGGAGATAGTGTATTATCATAACCATAAGCGGTAGATTGAAGTTCCATTTTACCAAGCATCATATTTGGATTATCGATATAATAATTATTTATTGTTATTCCATCTTGATATTCACTTGTATAAATCCACTTTTCATCACTTATATCTTGTTTTAATTCATCTCTCTTTTTTAAGAAAATAATATCAGATGTAACCTTTGCATTTGCATTAGAAGTAAATGTATTATTTGGTAATCTAATTGCTCCTAAAAACTCTGCTCTTTTAGCAATATATTCTCTTACTCTTGTATCTTTTTTATCTAATGTTCCATCAGTAGTTATAAAAGCAATTATTCCACCATCTCTAACTTTATCTAATGTTTTTTGAAAGAAATAATCGTGAATTAAAAACTTATCTTTATATCTTTTATCATAGACAGTATTATTTCCAAAAGGAACATTACCAACTGCAACATCAAATAACTCATCTGCTACTTTTGAATTTTCATAACCTGTTATTTCTATTTTTGCATTAGGATAAAGTTTTTTAGCAATTCTACCACTTATGCTATCTAACTCAACACCATATAATTTAGATTTATCAAATTCACTAGGTAATCTTCCAAAGAAATTACCAATAGCACAACTTGGCTCTAAAATATTTCCTTTTTCAAATCCGAATTTTTTTAATGTTTTATATATTCCATCTATTGCCATATTTGGAGTATAGAATGATGATAAAGTAGAATGTGCAGCTGCTTTATATTCTTCTTCATTTAATAGAAGTTTTAATCTTTCCCTTTCAGTTTTCCAATTATCTTTTCTTTCATCAAAAGCATCAGCAATTCCACCCCAACCTACATAACGAGATAAAATATCTTGTTCTTCTTTTGTTGCATTTCTATCTTCACTCTCTAACTCTTTTAAAAGTTCTATTGCTTTTATATTATCTTCAAATCTTGATTTAGCACCAAAACTTGTATCAACTTTATTATCACTAATGTGATAATTTATTGGTGGATATTCTTCTTTAATTTCTTCTCCATTATTATTATAACTATGTTCTTCTATCACATTGGTTTCTATACCATCTCTTGTTGGTATTATTTCAGTAGTAGTAACCTTATAATCAAAATCATTATCTTCTTCATCTTCAATAATAGAAGATACCTCTCTATCAATTTGTTCTAATTCTTGATTATCAATTTCATTTTGATCTACCATTTTTGTGCTTGGTATAGACATATCAAATTGTTTTTCATCAAAATTATTCCAATAAATATGTATTAAGTCAGGAGATATATAAATAGAAAAGTCTTTATCTTTATATAATGATTGAATAAAAGCATTATTTTTTATACCTTCATTTAATTTAATTTCATCAGTCTTATCAGAATTAAAATATGAAAAAGCATTTTCTCCCATATCTGCAAGTGGACTAGATAAAAGTATAGATAAGTTTCTTTTGTTAGATTTGATATGTTCCCATACTTGTAATTCAACATTACGAATTTCAAATGTATTTTGATATTTAGTATCAAAAGAATTAAATATATCACATATCTTATTTGCAAGTTCTTCTTCTCTTGGAGCAAATAAACTCATTTGCTCTACATTATCATTACTATTATTTAATTCGTGAACATTATCAAAATGTTCTTCTTCCATTTTAGTAAATTCTTCATCAAATTCTTCTTCACTAACTTTTTCATTATTTATATATACATTTTCATCATCAAATGACAAAGTTTTTTCTTCTTGAATTGGATTTACTTTTCTCTTAAATGAATGCTCATATCTATTAACATAACTATCATATATATTTTCCAATATACCATTATTAAATGGTGTATTAACTTCTATACCAGATAAAAAGTTTTGTTTTTCATCATTACTTAATATATTGTCATCTTTAAATTGAAAAAGCACATTGGTTTGAATATAATTTTGTATATTTTCAAGACTTGTTGCTTTTTCTATAAAATCATTATATATAGTAGCAGTTTCCTTATTGGCAATTTGCATACATTTTAAAATATCATCACTATCCATTTCTTCTAATAGTTCATAAGAGTTTGGTAGATTATATATATTAAAATTAGCTTTTGCTAAAAAAAGTGAAGTCATTGTTTTAGCAACGAACTTCACTTCATCTGCCGACATTGTCATATAATTATTCATTATTTGCTTTATAGATATTTCATAAAAAGTATCATAAAAGTTTTCATATAACGATTTATTATCATCATTCGTAATACCTACATTATCTTGATAATACTCTAACAAAGGTTTATCTACAAAATGATTATAATTCCATGTTCTATATTCTTTACCATAAGTTTGTCTTATATCAAAAACATAACCTTTCCAATTATTAATAATTATTGGTATTCCTTTACTTTTAGGTTTAATTCTTCTTCCTACTTCTTCACTATTCCATTCATCAAAAGTCATAAATGTTCTACCACTTGAATTGTAGGTATATAGATTAAGTACATTATCAACACTATACTTATCTAATATTTTTGACCAATAAGTAATAAACTTATTCCAACTATTATTATCTAATTGTATATTCTTTAAAGTTTCATCTCTTATAGATAAAAACTCTCTAAAAAAGTCATTATTCATTTTTTACACCTTCTTTCATATTTTTTTCTCTATCAATTAAAAAAATCTCTATCAAAGAGTTTCTATTTTTTCTATTAACTTTTCCTTTATCAGATATTGCATTATAACCAAAATCTAATCTACTACTTAATTCTTCTAATCCTTTTAAATCATTAGTTGATAATGGTGGTGCTAAAAAAAGTTGAGCAGTAATATCATTTTCATCTTTTACATACTCAACATTAAAATCAATCTTACCAAATATCTTTATAACTTCATTTATAATAGATACTAATTTAGTTTTCTTTTGTGATTCAACAGTATTAAGTTTTGGCTCTTGTTCATTATTATCATTAAACTTTAATTGTTCTACTGTATAATAAGTATCAACTAATCTTTCAAGTGGTCTTATTGTTCTTTCAATAAAACCTTTTTTATAGCAACTAAACTTTTGATAAATAACAGTATCACGAAATATTGGATAACCTACTGTTGAAAAGATTATTGTCTTATAATGTAATTGTTTTATTTCATCAGCAGTTAATAATCTTCTTGATATTAAACTAGTTCCTTTACTACCATTGTTATTCATTAAACTCATTGAATAATTTAATGAAGTAGTTTCTACTCCGTGATTACCTAATCTAGAACTTATTGCTTCAGCAGTTTCCTGTGTATTTGTTTTTAAATAAGCAAGTCCACAGTTATCTTGTATAATTTGACTAACTTCTTTTCCATATAAATTATCTAATTGAGCAAAACTTTGTAAAAAGAATTGAAAATACATGCCCCTAGATCTTGCTACTGATACTATCGTTTCAATATCTTGTAGTGGTGGTGTATTTGCAAATTCATCAAGTAAGAATACAAGTTCAGTTGGTAGTTTCTTATTAGGTTGCATATTACATAATAATACTAACCTTTTATATATTAACGATACTACTACTGATACCAGAGTATAATATATTTTTGACTCATCAGGAATACAACAATATAATACTGATGGCTCTTTACCTAATATATCAAAATCAAAATCAGAATTAGATGTAATATTCTCTACATTAACATCATCAAATAATGTCATTCTTTCATTGAATATACTAGTAATACTTTTATAAGTATTCTCACTAGTAGATATAATTGGTATTAACTTATCTTTACTTCTGCAACCATAAGGTTTTGCCTCTACATATTTTCTTAATACTTTAATATTTTTATCAGTCATTGAACTATTTTGAAATTTTTTCATTGATGTAAGAGTTATCTGTTCTCTTTTAATTTTTTCATCAGCATAATCTTCCAAAAATAAAAAAATGATACCATATAACAAATCACTTGCACTATTATTCCAAAATGCTTCCTTTGCAGTTTTATCTGCCATAATCATAGTACATATATCATTTACAATTTGATTACATTGTGCATAGTGAGTTATTGACTCATTTTTATACTTTATTTTTAATTTTTCATCATTTTCTTTTTGACTTAATTTATCATTTTTATCAAATAATTCATATTCAATAATAGCAGTTTCAAGCAAGTTAGAATGATTAGATAACTCTGGATTTCTAAAATCCAATGTAAAAATATTATATCCATTGTCTTTAAACATTTGACTAGTAGTAGAAAATATTTCTCCTTTTGGATCAGTTATAAATACACTCTTTTTATTTTGTGATGTTGCAATAAAACTACATTGTGGAATTACGGCAGTAACGGATTTTCCACTTCCAGTAGATCCTAGATATATCCAATGTGGTGTATTCATATCAAACCATACATATCTATTATCTTTTGAATAATATACAGGAAAACCACTATTCACAATATGGTTAACTTGTTCTTTTTGAAAGTTTTTTTCTATTTCTTGTTTTGTTGCCCATCTTGCACTACCGTGTTCATTATTATCTTTTATCTTTTGTCTTGTTATAAGTGGCTCAATAAAATACAAAAATATAATTATTAAAGCTACTATAACTAAAATAACTATATAAAGAAATGGCATAACTATCTATCCATTTCTTCTTGTTCCATTGCAATTCTTACATCATCTAACATATCTTCATCTATAACTTTATAATCTTTTATTTCAATTTCTCCAAGTTGCAATCCCATTAGTCTATCAATAATATCTTTTCTAACATTAGGATCACACCTATCTAAAAAATAACCTGTTGTTGTAAGAATAGGAGTATCAAGTAATGGATTTTTAAAGTCATATACTTTTAAGTTTTCAGTATGTCCTAACTTTTCATTTACATCAACAATTATATCTGGTAAATCTTCATATCTTGCTACAAATTCTTCACTACCATTATCAATGTAAACTAGTTTTTCATCACTATTAAGTAATTGTTTTATTTCTTCTTCATTATACTGATTTAATATTCCCTGATCCTTGTACATTAGTATCTTCCTCCTTAATAATATTTTCTAAAAATGATGTTTCATTCTTTAATGATATTACAAGTATCTTATAACTTTCCTTTTCTAAATTATTTTTAGTATTCTTAATTTTAGTTTCATACTTATTAATATCTCTTAAATTATTTTTAATTCTATTTTTAATTTCAGTTATTAAACTATTATATTTAGTAATAGTATTTTGCATATTTGCAAATTCTAAATTTAATTTTGAAAAATCCATATTTACACCCTACCTTTCTAATTCTTCATCTTTATAAAACTCATAATCATCATCAGAAATTGCCTCTAAAATATCAGAATAATCAGTATCTTCAATTTTATCTAAAAATGAATTATCTTTTATATAACAATTAGTTAAGAAATGAGCAATTTCAGATTGAGATAACTTATATCCATTATCTTCAAGATATAAATCATAAGCCAATTCCTGTAAATCAACTGCAACTTTATCAGTTATTTCATAGTCTTGATTTTTAGCAACATCATAAATACTGTCATAAATACAATAAACAGTTAAATGAGATTTATCTTCATTTGATAATCTCTTATACATTTCTAATATGTTCATACTTTTCCTCCTCTCTTGAACACCTACTTGATATTACACAAGTGCAATACAGGAATAGTATTAATAAAAACAATACTATTCCAATTAAACTAATAATTAATATTTTCATTTTTTCCTTCTTTCTTCTTACATAAAAAAGACCAGAAATTTCTTTCTGATCTATTCATACAAATTACTATTTAATTGATTCTAGTATATTTTTCCATTGAATTATATTCATCACCATTTATTCTATAAATTCCATTATAAGGTGTTTCAATATACATTTTTCCATTTTTCTTGTAAACAAATAATGTTGATTGCTTTTCGTCTTTCAAATTAAATTCTATTTTTATAATATCTTCTGCATTTACTGGATAGTCTTGTACGCTTTCCTCATTTGTAGTTCTTCCTTTACCACTACCACTTAATACATAAATAATATCTTTGATTTCTTCGGTATCTGTAATTTCTTTTTTATTATCATTTTTTTCAAATGAAATGCTCTCGATACTTTCTTCTTTAGGAATTGATAATTCATACTCTTTCTTTTCTCCACATCCTGTAATTCCTAAAATCATAATTCCACATAATAAAATAGTTAATATTGTCTTTTTCATAAATCCCATCCTTTCAACAAATTGTAATTTGAATTATAGTTTCTTTTTTAAAGTTTTAGGTTTATCGTCTTTATTCATAGAACTTTTCCATTCTATTCTTTTTAATATACCATTGATAACTAATCCAATTCCATATCCAATTGCGACACCGATAATTGCAATTAAAAATATCTCGTCATTTCTAAATCTATTAGCAGCAAAAGCCCAAATTCCTGCAATACCACCACAAACTACCATTGGCCCTAGATAAATATAATTGTTTTTTTCATTTTTATCTTTAAAAATCATTTCATTACCTAAAAGATTATCCACACTTGTTTCAAGTGTTTTTGAAAGTAATAATAATTGTTCAGGATTAGGAGATGTTTCTCCTAGTTCCCAATTAGATATTGTTTGTCTTGACACATTTATTTGTTCTGCCATATATTCTTGTGAAAATCCTTTTTCTTTTCTTAAATTATAAATATTTTTATTTAATTCCATAATTTTCTCCTTTCACAAAAAATTATATTATAAATAGTATTTGCAATTCTATCAAAGATATTTGTAACTCTCGCAAAGATATTTAACATTTCAACAAATTACTATTTTTCTAACTAATTACTAAAT
>ULJB01021535.1_pt1 | contig 22523 bp, 28 predicted proteins | sample 1950771 | NCBI WGS metagenome assembly ULJB01 (sample SAMEA4835461, study PRJEB28245) | human gut metagenome | biome: gut microbiome; material: fecal sample | place: Denmark | collected 2008
ATGATAAATAATTCTTATGATTAAGAATAAATTATCAGAAATTATGGGAAGAAGACGAATGAACATGGCAGAAGTTGCAAGAGAAGCAGGTTTGACTCATGTTACAGTCTTTAGAATTTACCATGAAAAAACAAAAACAATAGAACTTGAAACTTTAGATAAATTGTGTAATGCTTTAAATTGTAGAGTTCAAGATATATTTGAACATGTTCCAAACAAAGATTAGGGAAAACATCAATGAGAATAGCAAGAATCACAAACAGCCCGTGTTTTAACGGAGCATCTAATGGTAAAAAAGAAACATTTTTAGAAAAATTCCATACCTGCACAAAAAATTCCGCTGATATGACGGACACAATTCTTGTTCCTAGAACCATTTTTAAAGGATATCTCGGGATTATGACAGGTACAACACTTGTAACATTAGGCGGATTAGTAAATAAAACAAAGCATCCAAAACTTTTTAAAGGGACAATGGCTGCAGGACTTTTAACTTCACTATACGGAACTTATGCTTTTGTAAGACCGTTTATTATAAAAGATGCACCGGGAGTGGCTAAAACAAAATAACAGTTAATCCCTCCACCGCTTAAGCGGTTCTATTCATTTTCAAGGTAGGTAAATTTTAAATCGTCTTAAATTATTGAGCGGATACACAGGCTGTAATTGCATCTATCAAGCGCTTTACAGGGACTATCTCAATACGCTTATCATCAATTTTGTTTGCGTAAGGTACAATCGCTTTTTTAAAACCTGTCATTACAGCTTCATTCAAACGTTTTTCAATATTGTTTACGGGATGAATTTCACCAGACAAACCGATTTCACCTATTATTACGGTCTGCGGGTCAACGACAACATCACGCGCACATGTTGCAACAGCAAGTGCAATTCCCAAATCTGCAGAAGGTTCATAAACATCTATTCCGCCCATTACATTTACATAAACATCCTGCTTTGAAAGATTAAGCCCCACTCTTTTTTCTAATACAGCAAGAATTTGCAAAACCCTGCTAGTATCAACACCATTTGTAACCCGTCTCGGGGTCGGGTAAGGAGTTGTACCAACAAGTGCCTGAATTTCAACTAAAAGCGGACGTGTACCCTCATTTGTTACAACAATTGCGCTTCCAGGAACTGATACCTGCGAACGCTCATTTAAGAAGAGTTCATTCGGATTTGTAACACATTTAAGACCGTCTGTTCCCATTTCAAATATGCCGACTTCAGATGTGTTTCCGAAACGGTTTTTCATAGCTCTCAGCATTCTGTAAGATTTATATTTATCGCCTTCAAAATATATAACCGTGTCCACCATGTGTTCCAAAACCTTAGGACCTGCAATATTACCGTCTTTTGTAACATGACCTATTACAATAATTGTTATATTCTTTGATTTTGCGATGTGCATTAAAAGATTTGTGCATTCTCTGATTTGCGAAACACTGCCTGCAGAGCTTGCAACATTTTGGGAATAAATAGCCTGAATGCTGTCAATAACAACCACATCAGGCACCAAATCTTCAATTTGTGATTTAATATTTTCCATAGACGTCTGGGGATAAATATATAAATTATCAGCATCTATAGAAAGCCTTTGAGCGCGGAGTTTCAGCTGGCTTGCACTTTCTTCAGCCGACACATACAAAACTTTCCTGTTGCTTTTGCATAGTTCACCGCTTGTCTGTAAAAGAATGGTTGATTTGCCTATCCCGGGATCTCCCGCAATTAACACAAGCGAACCTTGGACGAGACCACCTCCCAGAATTCTGTCAAACTCTGAAATATTTGTTGAAACCCTGACTTCTTCACCTATATGAATATCTTTTAAAAGTTCAGGTTTTTCTTTATTTATAAATTCATCATGGGGGGAATTCAACACTGATTTTGTACTAAACTGCATCTCTTCAACAAGAGTCCCCCACGCGCCGCATTCGGGGCATTTGCCGAGATAACCTGCCGTTTCATACCCGCATTCCGTACATACCCATTTAGATTTTACTTTTGCCATAAATTGATTATACAATAAACAAAATCGGAACATAAGATATGTTATTGGAAGTGAAACAATCTGCTAAAGAGACCTTGTAGGTACTTTCTTGTACCGACAAGCGGATTACGAACTGAGGCATTGCGAACAACCAAGCGAAAGTTCCGCAAAGAAGCTACCGGCTTTCACTCCGTTCACTAATCAATTGTAATTGCTCAACTTGAGCCGGATAAACTCGCTCGTATGTCATTCTGAACTTGTTTGAGAATCTAGAAATATTACGCTCAGACAATAGCCGGCTTGTTGTTGCGCAAACATTGATTGTTCACTGCGCTAACAGCCGAATTATTTGTTAAATTATTTAACCCTCCCTGATTAGGGGGGGGGAAGGGTAGGTATTGATTTGTAATCCATCCTAGCCTTCCCTATTTAGGGAAGGAAACTGTTTTTCGTGCGCTTTAGCGCACCGTAAAGACTTATTCTCTTATTTACCTATTCACTTATTCTCTTCTAATAACATATATTATGAAATTCAATTATAAAAAAAGCGGTTTTAAAAACCGCTTTTAAATTTTATTTCCTGCCTGTTCTATTTATTAAAGATACATCATCCACTCTTAATGCAAAATAAGGTTTCATTTTATCTGCTTCCTGCAAGAATAAAACAAATGTGTCGTCAAAATAGAATTTACGCGGCTCTAACTTCTCAGGAACAAGTGCAGACATCTTAACTGCAATTGCAGCCTCTGATTTCAACTTAACACCTTCATTATCCATTTTGAAATCAATTGTCTCAAGAGCCTGTGAAATAATCATATCAGTACCTTTAATTTTATGATTGCAAAGTTCATCAAATGATTTTTCTCTATATAAACTGATATTTGGCACCTTTAATTCATCTTCTTTATTAAATTGCTGAGACCCCTCATAGTATACCTTTTTCATAAACATATCAGAGTATAATTTATCGAAAGTTTTGTCATCATCTGTTCTATAAAGATAAACTATATCATTACCATCAGTTCTAATCGCAACAGCAAAATCGTCTTTAGAATTGTAGAACAATACATTTATCATATTATCTAAATTTTTGTCGCTGTTTTCATCGATTCCGAAGTAATCAACTTTTCTAAAAGAATGCGCAAATCTTGCAGGCTTAAGTTTATCAAATGCCGTTAAGAATTTAAAATCTTTTTTAAGCATTGCATAAATAAAATATTTTCCCGGAGCAGGAGTCCAGTCAAAAGAATTCAAAATATCGCTTGTTTCATTGAATTTTTCCTTAATCGCTGTTTCAATCTGCGTTTTTAACTCGGGTGAAGTTTCTCCGTATGTTTTGTAATAAGAATCTTCCGACAACTGATCCGCTTTAAATTTTTGTTTGTTAAGCTGTTTTGCAAGCGGTGATTTATAATCTTCAAATTTCACAGGACCTTTGACAATCCCGTCCATCAAATCATTCCATACAAGCTGGAATGTACCAACCCACACTCTGTTTGCCTGCTCTGTTTTTGAAGATAAGAGAGGCAGAACCTCTAAATTTTTGTCAGCTCTTGCCATTGCACATCCGCCGGCAAGCAGTAAAATACACAATAATACCAGTAACTTTTTCATCTTTTCTCCTTATTTTTATTAAATATGTTATTTTATGTTCAAAAATCTCAAAAAACTTTTTAAGAAACCTTTTGCATTCTTTTCATGAGGAATATTAGCACAAGCATAATATTTTTCATAGTTCTCAATAATATTTTCGGGCAAATTTTCACCTCGGTCAAGTACGTTTGAAATAAATTCCAAATAATCATTCTGCTCTTCTCTATAAAGCTCATCACGTGCGCGAAAATCCTCATCTGCCTCATAATGCACAAGAGCATGATAAGCCGCATGAATACTTTTATCTTCGGTATCACGCGGGAATTTCAATATCGCTTCCCTCACACACATACGGGAAATTAACACCTGACGTATCAGCTCAGCGACAATTTTTCTGTCTTTAGACAAATCCATTTTTATACTAACACGTCTTGAATATTTTCTTCTACAAATTTTATCATATTTGAGAAATTACCGTCAAAAAATTGAGTTGCAACTGTTTTTACAGCATCAAGCGCCATTTCATTTTTATTCATTGCAGCTTTATAATAAAACTTTTTGCCAACCTTATAACGCACTAAAACTGATTTCACGGTAAGTCTGTCCATAACGGTCTTAATAGTAGTGTAGGCTCTGTTAACTCCGTTTGCTGACAAATCATCCACTATATCTTGAATGGAAATATCACTGTCTTCATCTCTTGAAGCTAGCTTCCAGAATGAGTTCAAAATATCAATTTCCAATTTACCGCACACCATATATTCCTCTACTTTCTTTGTTCATTTATCAATTACTAATATTGTAACATAAAATAATTTTATTTCAAGCTAATTATCAATAAAATGTTACAATTACTGGATATTAAGCAAGTCTTCTTCTTTTTTGAAATTTGTTTTACGTTTGCGCAGTTTCAAATTTTTCTTTTTAGTTTTTTCTGAAACATTTCGATACGCGTTATCAAGCGAAATTTTTGTTAATGCAGTGCCTTTACGCCTGTCATAAAAAGTCAGCCAGAAGCTTCTATTGACATTGTCGACTGCAAAAGAAACGCGTCCTGCAAATTTATCCCCCGGGCGTATCTGCTTAAACATTAATTTTGTATCACCGAAAATTGACGGTCTGAAAACCGAATTATAATCGTTTACTAATGCCATATCAAGTCCTGAAAACGTTTTATCGGACATATTTGAAATCATAACCGTTAAAGTTATTGTATTAACTTCTCCAAAAGGATCCGTTTCATGTTTAATGTCGCTTATATGTATATCTAACCCAGGATAAAACATTTCATGCTGCATAAGAGCCGATTCTTTGTAAACCGGCAGAGGAACAGATGTATTTATCTTAACTCTGATTTCATCTCCGGGAGCAATCAAAACATCATGCCCTTTTCTTATCAAAGCCATACCCAGCCCTATTGCTCCGCCAATTGCAGCGCCGCCCGCAACGGTATATCCCTGAGAAGCAATAGCTGCTTCAAGTCCCAGCCAGTTCAATGCCATAAATCCGCCTACTGCGCCGCCTGCCAGAGTATAACCTACATCCTGAGCAACAATTTTGGAGGCTTCCGCAACGGGATGAAGTTTGGTAGACATCTTGCCTTCAATAGGGATTTCACGCCCGTCAGGTGTTACTAGATAATCAAAATCAAGCGAAATCCATGCCTGTCTGCCCAGACGTTTTGCATCGCCTGTCTGAGAAATTCTTCCATGAGCAATTGTGCCTTTCGGGATAATTACCCCTGTATCGCCTTTTACTTCGTCCGTAACTTCCGCAAAAAATTCATCGCCTTCCATGTTTATATTACTGTCAAGAACCTGCGAAACGGTCATATTTATAACATCTTTTCTCTCAAGATGTTCCACCTGTCCTGTAAACAATTCCTGCTGCATTTGCTGTTCATAAACATCTGTTTTTTCTGCATGCCCTTCCAGCACTTCTGCGTAAACAGAAGTATTACCGGTTAAAAATGCAAATACTATAAAAAAAGCAGCAAATCTTTTCATAACTAAATTATACAACACTTATATTATTAATTCAAAAAAATATAAAAAATAACAAAAATTTACAGTATGTTTGGTTTTATAAAAATAAGGGTATAATAAATTTGTAAATGAAAGGGAGGAAGCTGAATGCGCTGGTATGATTTGGAGCCTGATGTTTGTATGGCTATAAGTATGATTGAGTGTGCACCACCTGATGCTCAGGTTGAATATGCAGAGTACATTATTAAACTTGTAAAAGAAAAAGACAAAGATTTTGATTACATCAAAAATATTACAAAAACCAATCTCTCTAACAGGCACAGCAGATGGTACGACAAAAACGAAACAGTCTCAAGAGCTTTTTCATATCTGAAAGAAACAACAAAAGAAATACAAAAAGATGTATCACTATCTGTACTTGCATTTATGAATTCGGCTATTGCATAAACGCTTGACAACAAATGAAAAAATCAGTATTATGAATGTATGAAAAAGCGCTGGTATGACATTGATCCTACGGTAAGCAGAGCTGTTGCACAGCTTGAAAAAGCTGAAGAATACATTCAGGTTCGTTGTGCTGATTTTATTATCGATAAATTAAAAGATATTGATTTTAATATTGAAATGTCGCTTGACGACCAGTATAACTATATTATGCGCCGCTGGTATGACAAAAATATTAAAGTTTCTCATGCCATGGAATACTTAAAGAATGCTCCTATTGATATAAGAAAACAATTAGCGCTGGAAATAATTGACTTTATAAAAGAGTATAAAGATTACGCGAAAAAGTTTAAGTAGATTTTTGCAAATACTGCCAGTAAGGTTCTAATGCCCAGCTTGTATTTTTATCTTTTATAACCTTTGCAGGAATTCCGCCGATTATAGTATTTTGCTTTTCAAAAGATCTTGTTACATAACCTTTTGCAGCTACAATAGTATCGTCAGGTAAAGTAACACCTTTTGTTATTGTAACATCTTCACAGAGCCAGCAATGTCTTCCTATATTAATATCCGAGGGCGGATTAAGCAGTTTCTTTGTTGAAGCATCAATAACAGTATGAAAATCGGTAGTCTGCAATCTTACATTACTTGCGATAAGGCAGTTATCACCGATATTAACAGATAATCCAGTCTTATCAGCCAGCACAATAAAAACACCCCTGATAAAATTATTCCTTCCGATATTTACAGAGGAATTAGCAGACGTAACCTGAATGCACGAGTTTGCAATTTTATATGGGGAAGAACCTATCGAAATATTAACATTATCTCCGCAGATAATTGTTGTATTTTCAAATTTAGGAACAGGAGTGTAAATTTTAACAACAGCGTTTGCTCCTAAAAACTTAACTTTTAATCCATTTAATTTTTTTATGCTTGATTCTTTCCCATTTTTGTCTACGAAAATTATATGATTATTTTTTAAAGCAAATATGTTTCTGAAGCGAATTCTTAATCCGAAAATATTAATTCTATATGAATGTTCTGCCGTCCCTTTTTCAAAAATTTTCAATTTCTTAATCCTGTATTATATCGCTTAATTATTACATCTGTCTGGGAATAAGTATACTAGCCGAACGGCTATTTTTTTGATGGTACTTAATCTGTAATAGACGTAATAATTTATTATAATAAGGAAGTAAAATAAATTAAATCACCCGTTCGGGTAATATTTTCGCGTTCGAGATTATTCAATTTCCGCTATTATTTGCTCGTAATAGTGCTTATCTTTACAGGGTTTGATAGAATTTTTATTTCTTTCTTCATTAAAAACAATTTTACCTTCAATTGGAATACTTTTCGTAGCTTTTCTTAAAAACCATTCGTACATTGTATCCACGTGCCCGACATCAAGCGCCCTGTATCCTGCTTTTGCAAGATCATAAGCAAGCACAGTAGCTGTGGGTCCGAGTGCAGCTATAAACAGCCCCCCCCCCGAATTTTTGCAAGCATTTATAATTTCATCATATTTTGAAAACGCATCCTTTATGGGACAGAGAATACGTCTTATAGATTTTGCATTAGAGAATAAATCATTTCCGATTCCCAGTCTGCTGCCTTCACCCTCTACTATAACAATATCTTTGTTTTCCCACAATCTCTTTAAACTTTTATAATAGTCATTACCCTTTGTTTCAGAGCTGAATTTTGACTGACGCGTTAAAAAAGCATCCCCGTAAGGTTTTTCAAAATTAATATACTTATACAAAAAATCTCTGCTTGATATCAGAACTCGTCTGAAATAATCACTCGGACAATAGCCGAAAACATCAGGAAGCCCTACAATTAAGCTGTCTAAATTATTTTCAATAATTTCACACAGGCGTTTAGCAAGTTTTTCATCATATTTTTGAAAATTTATACTTTCACCCATCATAATTTTAAACTCTCCGTCTCCGAAACGAGCCAGAGATTTATCGGAATCAATGAGAGCATACAACGTATCGTAAAGATTCAGCACCTTCGGAATTTTTACATTTTGTAGAGTTCTCGGATCTGCAAGCTCATAAATTAAATTAGCCAGTTTTTCATCTCCATGCGTATTTTTTACAGGCAGACGAAATTTCAAGCGCAAGCCGAATAAATTTATTATCAATCTTCCGGTAAGTTTATTTTTCTTAATAAACACTATTAAATCTCCTATGCTTTTTATCTATTATATCACAAAATGTTAACATTATAGCCATGCCTGCAAGAAATATAGTTAAATATAAATATGAGTGATGAAATTAATAAAAAAGTTATAGACATATTTTCTAAGCATAATAGCAATCTTACGGAAGAGACTAAAGAAAAAGTTAAATATTATGCAGGATTCAGCTATGTAAAAATTGATAAAGACCATAACGGCAACAAATTTAATGCTGATCATCTGTTGAAATATGCCGAAAAATGCCACTATATTGTAAGAGTTATGCGCGAATATAAAGGAGAAACCTTCCTTTACAATTATGATGTACCGAACAGCGCTCTTTTCAAATTTATGAAATCTTTTGAAGAGAACACCCTTGACGGTACAATAATTGAAATTGACAAATATTTTCCGGATAATCCTGCATAACTTTCAGGGAGGAAAACTTGAACTGTTTTTTTAGAGAAAACCACGAAGCCTTACATAAATGCAGCAAACCATACCAGTATGTCGGCGGAGAATTTCTGTCTTACAATAAAGATTTTGATTCTGCTAAAGTCAAATTTGCATTTGCATTTCCTGACAAATACGAAATAGGTATCAGCAATCTCGGATTAAGAATTTTATACGACCTGGTAAATAAACACCCCCGTTATATGGCAGACAGGGTTTATGCGCCCGAAAAAGATTTTCAGCCAAAACTATTATATGGACTTGAAAGCAAGCGCAATATAAAAGATTTTGATGCTGTCGGTTTTTCGCTTCAATATGAAATGTCATATCCGACTGTTTTAAAAATGCTTGAAATGGCGGGCATTCCTTACCGCAACGATATGAGAAGCGATAATGACCCGATTATAATTGCAGGAGGTCCATGTGCGTTTAATCCGTTACCTGTTGCGGATTTTATAGATGTTTTTATGATAGGAGACGGCGAAGACAGTATTATTGAAGTCTGCGAAATTTTAGAAAAAACAAAGGGAATGCCAAGAACTGAGAGAATTAAAGCATTATGCGGATATAATAAAGAAGATAAGAGGGTAGGAGGGTATGAAGATAAGCTATTATCCGAAAAAGGCATATCTTCTGACCTTCCTATCTTCTTACCTTCCTCAACCGGCCGCTGGTCGGCATTAACCGGAGGAACTGTTAAAAAACGTATTGCACAATTAACTTATGATACGGCATTAAAATCTTATCCGATACCGTTTTCTACATCCATACAGGACAGAGCTGTCGTTGAAATCAGACGGGGCTGCGGCAGAATGTGCCGATTCTGCCAGCCGGGGCACGTAACATTACCGATAAGAGAACGTTCTGCTGAAGATATAATTAAAATTGCAAAAGAACTTGTTACAAACACCGGCTATGATGAATATTCTCTGCTTTCTCTGTCTTCTAATGATTATAAAAATATTAATGAAGTAATAAAAGAACTCGCTGTTGATTTTAATGAGAAAAAAGTATCTGTGTCATTGCCCAGCCAGCGTATTGACGGTTTTAACCTTGAACTGGCAAACCTTGTCCAGAGCGTCAGAAAATCCACAATGACACTTGCCCCGGAAGCAGGAAGCCAAAGATTACGCGACAAAATCAAAAAGAATATTTCGGAAGAACAAATCTTAAATGCTGTTCTGACATTGTATGAAAACGGCTGGTCTAAAGTTAAATTCTACTTCATCTGCGGACTTCCGACAGAAACGCTTGCAGATATGGATGAAATGGCAGAGCTTCTGGAAAAAATTAAGTACAGGTGCAGACAAATTAAGAGAGAAAAAGGTTTAAATCACGGACTTGATATAACATGCACCCTCTCAATTTTTGTTCCCAAGCCTTTTACACCATTTCAATGGCACGGCCAGATGAGCCTTGAAAAAGTTGACGAACATATTCGCTATTTAAAAGAAAAAACAAAACACATAAAAGGCCTGAAAATTAACTATCACGAATATACCATATCTCAAATTGAAGCGGTATTAACACGCGGAGATAAAAGCCTTTGCAAATATATTGAAGCACTTTATAAAAAAGGCTGCTATTTAGATGCATGGGGAGAATACTTCAACAAAGATATCTGGCATGAAACAGCCGAAGAACTCGGAATTAACCTTGCAGAACTTGCACAAAAACAATATTCCACAGCTGATGCTCTCCCATGGGACTTTATAAATACAGGTATTGATAAAAATTGGTTCATACAGGAATTTAATGCTTCTAATTCAAAACCAACATGCGAAACTGCCTGCGTCAATTGCGGAGTCTGCAAAAATTTAAAAACACGAAAAATTCTTGCAAAACCGTTTAAAGCAAGCGAAAAAGCAAATAAATTAAAAATAGAAATAAAAGATCCGCAAACCTGCCAGGGCTATGACAGAGAAATTTATAAATACAGAATTAAACTTACCAAAACAGGCATTTTAAAATATTTCTCCCATCTTGACTGGCAGAATACGTTTTTTAAAGCACTTGCAAGAACAGATTTGAATGTAGTGTATTCACTCGGCTATAATCCTTCAATGAAAGTATCAATGGGAATTGCTCTGCCTCTGTTTGCTGAAAGCGAATGCGAACTCATTGATATAGAACTTTTTGACAGCCTGACACCTGATGAACTAAAACTAAAGTTGGAGAAAGTTCTGCCGGAGCAATCAAAAATTATAAGTATTGTAAAAATAGAAAAAAATGCCCCTGCTATTGATATTACAGCACAATGGGCAGAATATAAAATTGATATTTTTAATAAATCACTTTACGATTTTGAAACTTTAAGATATAATACAGACAGAGTTTTATCTTCTCAAGAAATTTTTGTAGAGAAGAAAAACAAAAAAGGTTTAATCAAAAAAACAGATATAAAAAAATCAATTAAATCATACCGATTTGAAGATGAAAGTCTGTTCATAGTGCTTAAAAGCGGTCAATCCGCAATTAACAGAAAAGACGGGACTGCAGAAGAAGGAATTCCCGCATTGAGAGCAGATGTTCTGATGAATTTAATTGCACCGGATGTAACCTTTGATATAAAGCGTACACGCTTTTTTGACAAAGATTTAAAAGAATTATAGTAAAGGATTTTATTTATGGCAAATGACAAACACAACAAAAACGGAAATGTTGAAAAACGGATTATCATCGCAGAACGCGACAACATTGCCGCAGTAATGGAAAACGGTAAAGTTTCCGACTTTTTTATTTCAAGAGGAGAAGTAATACTTGGAGATGTTTATCTAGCAACTGTTGATAACATTCTTCCGAGCATTGATGCGGCATTTGTAAATGTCGGAACAGACAAAATGGGATTTCTGCATGCTCAGGATGTGATGGGAAAAGGCGCCTTAAAAGATAAACTTTCCCCGAAACAAAAACTTATAGTTCAGGTAGTAAAAGAACCTACAGGGCACAAAGGTCCCAGAGTTACAACTGAAATCAGCTTACCCGGAAGATTTCTGGTGTTGATGCCGAATGAACCCGGCATAAGCATCAGTAAAAAAATTGAAAACTCTAAAGAAAGAGCAAGGCTAAAATCGGTTGTAAGCCTTATTAAACCTGTAGGTGTCGGAGTTATTATCCGAACGGAAGCAGAAGGTCAGTCAGAAGCAGATATTCAGGAAGATTTGGAAATTCTTCTTGAAAAATGGAATAACATTATCACAGCTGCTGAAACTATGACACCTCCGAATCTTTTATACAGAGATCAGGACTTACTTTATAGAACAATAAGAGAAGCCTGCACGGAAGACGTTAAAGAAATAGTTGTAGATACACCTTTTGCAATGCAGAGAGTTCAAAATATCTTACAAAACTGGCATATGAATAAAAATGTTCAGGTTACTTTATATAAAGGCACCGAACCATTGCTTGTAGCAGAAGATATTCATAAAGAAATTAAAGCGGCGCTGAATGTGAAAGTAAATATGCCTTCAGGCGGTTACCTGTTCATTCAGCAGACCGAAGCATTGACGGTAATTGATGTTAACAGCGGTAAATTTACAAGTTCATCAACTCAGGATGAAACAATTTTGAAAACAAACATTGAGGCTGTTCATGAAATTGCACGCCAGCTAAGATTAAGAAATATAGGCGGTATGATTATCGTTGACTTCATTGATATGATGTCAAGAGCCGATAAACTTGCAATGCTGGAAGAACTTGAAATAGCTCTTGAACCTGATAAAGCAAAACCTCAGGTCGGACAAATTTCCGATTTAGGACTCGTAGAACTTACAAGACACAGACAGGGGCAGTCTCTATCCGAAATATTTACGAGAAAATGTCCGCACTGCCAGGGAACAGGTTACTTTATGAATGAATTTAATTTTGCAACTCCGACAGCAGAAGGCGAATACAGAGCAAAAGCAGCTAAAATGAAACTGCCCGTCAATAACTTTAAAAAGAACAAAAATAAAAACAATCAGCCACAACCGGAAACTCAGCCGGCTGAACAGGCAGAAATTCAACAGCAAACGATACCTGAAATTGAAGTTGAAAATCCGTCAACAGCTGCCGTTCAGGAAACTGAAAAACGCGAAAATAAAAGAAAACGCGGCGGCAGAAAAAATAAATTCGAAAAGAAACAAGAACAGCAGGATATAATTGAACCGTCAATAGAAACAGCAGAAACAGTTCTAAAACCGAATGAAGAAATTAAACCTGTAGTTTCAACAGCGGAATCTGCTGTTGAAACGGTTGAACAGCTTGGAACGGAAGAAGTTCAACAGGCTGAACAAACCGAGGAAAAGCCTAAAAAAACAAGAAGACCGAACCGCGGGACTTCTAAAACACGAAAACCGCGTTCCAAAAAGGCTAAAGAAACAAACGAGGAAAAAGTTGAAGAATAAAATCTTTAATACAATTTTTGCACTTTTATTTTTAACGGCAAATGCGGGCTTGTGTGAACAGACCCGCTCTGCTGTTATGCAAAATGCACCGGTTAAATTTGCTCTTTCTATGGGCGGTGTAATTCTATCTGCAATTATAATATTTTTCGGTTTAAAACTTTATAAAAAATTTTTTATGGAAGGGAAAAATCCCGATATAATAAAAGATGAAATTCTTAAAACTCCAAAAAATACAGAAGATGCAATAAAATTTTTTATAAATAAAAACAAGTTAAATTAAGGTTATAAAATTATGAAAAAACAGGCATTCGGTGCAATTGAGTTATTAATAGGACTTGTAATAACGGCTGTAATATTTATGATAAGCATGAATGCATTAAAAGGTGTTTCTTCCTTAAAACTGAACGGCTCATCAGTTAACAGCGAAAGTGTTGAAGAACATGTTGACCGCCAGGTTGAAGAAATACAAAACATGCGCCGGCAGACAATTGATTACAACAGACAATTTCAGCAGGAAAATTTTTAATCCTAAGCATAATATGAAAAATTACAAAGCACCAATAAGCAGTTTTGCTTTATTAATATCCTGCTCTCTGTGAATAATTTCTATCAATTCTTTTACTATTTTGTTATAAGGCGTAGGAATACCGTACTTTATCCCGAGTTCTACCATCGTTCCGGCAAACATATCAACTTCTGTTTTTCGGCCTGCTTCAACATCCTGAAGCATTGAAGTTTTACCTTCAGGAATCATTTTGTGCAAATTTTCAACAGTTTCATCAATCATTATATCAGGATTTCTGACACCTTCAGCTTTTGCGACAGCCTGAACTTCTTTCATTAAATTAATTGCGAATTCCATACATTTATCATTTGCAAGCATTTCACCAAAAGTCAGCCTTAAAATTGCTGTAGTTTGATTTGCCGAAACGTTAAGCATATATTTTAACCACAGAGAATGTATTATATCGTCAGGAATATCATAATTAATTCCTGTACGTTCAAAATATTCTTTAACTCTTTTAACATTTTCGAAATCATCAGAATTTTCCGATCCGTAAACTATAGTGTTCACGTCATCATGAGCAACAGTTCTGCCTGTTCTGACAGCACTGTGGCCTATAAAATATGAATACAGGAGTTTGTCTCTGCCGTAAGTTTCGGCTATTATTTTTTCGCTTGTTACGCCGTTTAAAAGAGATAAAATTACAGTATCATCATAAACAAAATTTTTTATACTGTTTATTACATCTTTAAGCCCGTCATATTTTGTTGCAATAATAATTAAATCAGCTTTAAAATTCTTATCATCAGGCAGAATATAATTGAAATTAAGCTCTCTGCCGTTAAAAACTATCGGATTTTTAATATATTTACGGTATCTTTCTTCGTCAACTAAAACCCGTAAACTCTGCGGATCGTAATTTTGAATTTTATCTGCATAAATACTGCCTACGGCACCTATGCCGCATATTAAAACATTTTTTATATCTCTCATATTTTTATAATATCACGCAAAATAAAAAATTTTTTCATTCTTTACATATCCTTAATGCATAATTGTTAAAAATTGTACACATGGGCTATATTTAACGCAATTTGGCAATGAAAAAATACTTTATTTTATATGTGGTAGTTTAATTTATAGTGTGTAAAATCAGATGGGATTGGAATTAACCAATGCGCTTGGTGTGGGCGCAATACAACCGAATATTTATGTTAATCCGAACAGATATATTACATTCGGAAATGAAATTACGGCGGACAAATTTGAAAGCACATCTCTTGAACGCTACATTTCAGAAGCATACATACAAAAAATGATTAACTCAAATCCAAAAATAAAAAAAATGGTAAAAGATTTTAACCCTGATTTAAAACTTAACATTAAAGAGCTGACTGATCTTAAACAAAACCACATGAAAGACACTCAAGAAATAGTAAAGGGAATTACAGATAATTTACCGTTTTCTTTGAAGAACAGAGTTGATATAAAATCAGTGGAAGACGCATCATATCTCCATGATATCGGGAAAGTTCTTATCCCTGCGGAAATATTAAACAAGCCTGATAAATTAACAGAGCTTGAATCTGAAATTATGCATAAACATTCAGAAATCGGCTATGAACTTTTAAAAACAACAAATCTTGATGAAAAAACGCTGAATCTTATAAGAAATCACCATCAAAATGCTAAAAAAACAGGCTATCCATGGGTAAATAAAGATTTTAATGCGGATATTAATTTACAAATTTTATCTGCGGCAGATAAATATTCAGCGCTGACCGAAAAACGGACATATAAAAAAGAAATGTCTCCCAAACAGGCTCTTACAATAATTTATCAGGATGTAAAAGACGGGAAACTGCATCCGTTCGTATTTAAGGCTCTTGTCAATTATATAAATAATAATAAAACAGCCGTACAATCTTTATCTTGACAAAAGCTTAAAAATCGGAAATAATAAAAATATAGTTTTAATTTTTAGGAGGCAAAAGTTATGGATAGAGAAGAGCTGAGAATCGCCCCCCCCCCGAAAAGTCTGATATAGCAAGGGATTGCGATTTAGAATTTAAGAATATACTAAGTTACTATTGTACTAAGGTAGTAGGAAGTTTTGTTAAATTCTTCCTTCCCTTATTAGGGAAGGATACGAAGATGGGTAATAACAATCAATACCCACCCCAACCCTCCCTGATAAGGGAGGGAGTAAGTAATCGTCAACCCGAACTTGTTTCTGGATCTTGTGAGATGCTGAAACTAGTTCAGCATGACACAAATTCCCCGAAACGAACTTATTCACCTCGTAAACGCGCAGCGTTTACGTTAGCAGAAGTTTTAATAACTCTCGGCATCATCGGTGTTGTCGCGGCTATGACGATGCCGTCTTTGATTCAAAATTACCAGAAAAAACAAACTGCAGTGAGACTTGAAAGATTTTATTCCATTATGAGTCAGGCAATTCTCAGATGGCAGCAGGACGAAGGGCTGATACCTGATGATATGCGATTTAGTTCAGACATGATACGAAACGGCGCTGATACTGAAAAATGGTATAATGACACCATCGGCAAATACATTCAATCTATTTCAAAAGGAGTAACGAAGGATAACAAAGGTATTTCAGTTGCATTCAATGACGGTTCCGGTTTTGACGCTTATATTCAGTATACCACTCAGATAAATATTTTCTTCTGTACAGATTATAAATATTGCAGACATTATGGTGAAGGAAATTTTGACGGGAAACATGGATTTCTTTTCACTATAAATCAAGGTAAATTTTACGCATCTTTACCTGGACATCAAAATTCTACAAGAGAACAACTTTTAAACGGCTGTAAATACGGAAATACGGATAATTCGTCAGTAAGCTCTAAAGACAGAAGACATGCCTGCGCCAGACTTATTCAATTTGACGGATGGGAAATAAAAGATGATTATCCATGGAATCAAACTATGCTGGAAAACGATTAAATAAATAATCAAGCTGAATTCATAATAATTCAGCTTGATAAATAAAACTTTTTAACACAATAATCTGACAAAATTAATCGTGTTTTTCGTCTGATTTCTTTTCTTCCGATTTTACAAATTTGTCATTAGGATCAGCCTTTGGAGCTTCTTCCTGCTTCGGTGAAGATTGAACAAAAGTATCTTTTGCAGGTTCTGATGTCGGAGCTTCTTTAACTTCCGGTTTTGCAGCTGCTACATTTGATACAGTTCCCGGCGCTTCCGGTTTGCCTAAAAAATTAATTGCTTTAATCATAATTTTTCCTCCATTTTATATTAATTCTAAAACCAATATAAAAAAATAATTGCTAAAAATTCATAAAATTTTACAATTAAAAAGAGCGGATATTATATCCGCTCTACTATTAACTATTTAACCAAACCGATAGATTTATGCTTTTCGTAAATACTTTCAGCCATCACATCAAGATGCTTAAAATCATCTTCTGCTGGTTTTCCTTTAACCTGCAACGGTTCAATTAAATCAAGCTTCAACGGAGCAAGAATTTGAGCTATTAAATCAAACAGCTTGCCGCCCCAGCCGTATGAACCGAGTAACGATGCGAATTTTGCTTTAGGTCTTAATACCGCTGCAAGATACGCAACATTAACAGCCATCGGATGAGGACCTGCAAGAACCATTGAAGTTCCCATAACAATTGTAGCGGCATCCACTAATGCCATTGCAAGATCGCCCAAATCATCATCCACAATATCAAATTTGAATGTTTCTATACCTTTTTCATTCAACCTATCTGATAGGTAGTCTATCATATCTTTTGTGCTTTCATACATTGATACATAAGGAAGAGCAACTAAATTTTTGGGCATATCTGATGTCCAGTCAGTATACAAATCAAGTATAAAATCAGGCCTTTTGTAAACCGGACCATGGCTTGGCAAAATCATATCAACATTCATATCTTTTACCATTTGAGTATATTTTTTGCACATCATCCTGAAAGGCATCATAATTTCCGCATAATAACGTTTTGCACTCTTTTCCAATTCAACACTTTCCTGAGCAAAAACATCAGAGAATGTATAATGAGCACCTAAAAAGTCGCACGTACAGATTACATTATCTTCTTTTATATAAGTGAACATTGTATCAGGCCAGTGAACCCCAGGAGCAAAAATAAATTTTAATGTTTTATCACCGAGAGAAACTTCTTCGCCATCTGTAATAACTCTGATTTTTTCATCTGCTACATGAAGCATTGATTTAATATTTTCAGCACATTTAGGATTTGTTAAAACAATTGCATTGGGGTATTTTTCTAACAAAGCAGGGATAGATCCCGAATGGTCCTGTTCTCCATGATTTGCTATTATATAATCAACTTTACCGATTTGATTTTCAGCTAATCTTTTTAAATATTCTTTAGTTTTCGGCGGATACATTGTATCTATAATTGCAGTTTTTTCAGAGCCTTTTACAAGGTATGAGTTGTAGCTTGTACCGTGCTCCAGCGGAATTAACTCGTCAAAAATTCTTCTGTCGCAGTCATTCAAACCGCAGTAGAAAATATTGTTTTTAATTTCCTGAAATTTCATTTATATTTCTCCTTTACTATTTATTTGGCTTTTTATAAAAAAATACTTCTTCTTTTAAACAAAGGGGGCAGTATTGGGGGTCCTCTTTCTGGACAAAAACAGCTCCGCAGGTTGAACACACCCAGTTATAAGTTCCGTCAGGATTTGGGTCTGCTTGATCCTCAAGTTTCAATATTAATTTTTTCATTCGGTCATAATGAATTTTTTCTATAGCTTCAATATTTTCCAAAAGACCTGCAATATGATCAAGTCCTTCCTCTTTAGCCTTTTGCGCAAATTGTTCATAAATGCCTTCAATTTCATCTTTTTCATTTTTCAAAGCATCTCTTGCGCTGTCAAGCAAACCAGGCAAACAGCCGCTATCACATTTTAACCATTTATACCAGAGCTTTGAATGCTCTTTTTCATGATTTGCATAACGTGTCATTAAGCGTGCAAGGTCATTATAGCCCTGTTTTTCAGCAATTAATGCATAAATATCATATTCCATACGCCTTTTTGCATTAATTTCAAAAGCTTTCATTAAATTTTTTTCTGTTTCTGTACCTTTAAGCTCCACAAATTATCCCTCTCGATTAATATACATTAATATTTTAACATAAAAAAGGCTTTGTAAAAATACAAAGCCTTACTAAATTTATTAATAATTTTTGGCTTTCATAAAGAAGTATGCCTGCGGGTGTTTACACACAGGACAAATTTCAGGGGCTTTCTCTCCTGTATGAATGTGTCCGCAATTTGCACATTCCCAGACTACAACTTCATTTTTAGCAAAAACCGTACTGTTTTTTACAGCTTCTAAAAGAGCTCTATATCTTTCTTCATGTTCTTTTTCAATCTTGCCGACAAGTTCAAACAAAGCGGAAAGTGTATCAAACCCTTCTTCTTTTGCTTCTTTGGCAAATTGGGCATACATATCCGTCCACTCATAACGCTCTCCGTCTGCCGCATCTTCCAGATTTTTCAATGTCTCGGGAATTTTATCACCATGCAAAGCTTTGAACCAAATTTTAGCATGTTCTTTTTCATTATTTGCAGTTTCTTCAAATATTTTGCTTATTTGAACAAATCCATCTTTTTTAGCCTGAGAAGCATAGTATGTATACTTATTTCTCGCCTGCGATTCGCCTGCAAAAGCAGCCCATAAATTTTTTTCAGTTTTTGTTCCTTTTAATTCAGGCATAATACTTCCTTTCTTCATTAAACTTCAACAAAAATTCATTGGTTATTGTTTTTCAAACATATCTTTTCCAACACCGCAAAGAGGGCAAACATAATCGTCAGCTAAATCTTCAAACTTTACGCCGCCGTTTTCTTCCGGATCATACACATAACCGCATACTGTGCATACATACTTTTCCATAATTATCTCCTTTCTTGAGCTGATTTACAGCCGTTTAATTACTCTCTTTTATCTTTTCCAGACAATTTTTACATATACCATTAAATATTATATCATGTTTTTTTACAATAAAACCTGTTTCCGCTTCAGTTTTTTGAACGATATCAGGGGCTATATCAGAACTTACATCAAAAACTCTCCTGCAGTTATCACATATAAAATGATAATGCTCATGAGTATTATGGTCATAATGCGATGATGTCTCTAAACCGTCAATTTTTTTTATAACACCGTTATCTGCAAGCTGATTCAGATTTCTGTACAAAGTTGCAAGACTTATATTAGGCTCTTTAGATTTTAAAATTGCATAAAGATATTCTGCTGTCGGATGAACAACATTTGATTTTAACGTATCTAAAATAACTTCTCTTTGTCTTGAATAATTCATAATCTTCCGCGAAATCAGTAACAATTATCATTTTATTAATTTTTCGATTTTTTGTCAATACATGCTTAACATAATTAAATATTTAAGGCAATTTATTAAGAAATTTTGTTTTAATTAATATATGGAGAATAGTGTCAGTGTAAATCAAAATATGAAAAATCCTGCGTTAAATGTCGGCATAATTACACCGCCGAACGGATTCGTTAAACCTGTTCTATATTCACATGAACAAGCATCCAGAGATTTTAACAGGCTTAATTATGACATTTACACTTCAATGAAAAATACAGAAAGCATAGAAAGAAGAAAAACACCCAAATCAGTGTTTGCATTTCTTGGAATAGGAAGTCTTGCCCTGTGTTTCCCATTAATAAAAAAAATGTTTAGAAAATAAATCTCATGTTTGTGCTAAACTTATATAGCAATGAATTTAGACACAGCCATTGATACATTTTTATCACCGATAGCCGATAAAATTTCAGGGATAATTTTCAGTTCTATCACCATTCACGGAGTCAGAATTGAATTTCTTGTTGCACTTTTAATGATTGCGGCTTTTTATTTTACAATCAGAACAAGATTTATCGGAATCTGGGGATTTAAGCACGCTTTACAGCTCATTACCAAAAATTATGAGCACAAAGAAATCCGTGTTAAAAAGAAAAAAGGCGAAGTATCTTCTTTTCAGGCTCTGACTGCAACAATTTCAGCATCAGCAGGCATAGGAAACGTAGCAGGCTCGGCAGCGGCTGTATCTATAGGCGGCCCGGGAGTAATTTTCTGGATGATACTGGCAGGTTTTTTCTCAATGGCATTAAAGTTTGCAGAAGTTCTTTTAGGGCTTAAATTTAGAAAAATTAATCCTGACGGTACAATCGCAGGCGGACCTATGTATTATATTGAAGGCGCTCTTAAAAATAACAAATATATCGGTAAATTTGCTCCTCACCTTTCTAAAATTTATGCAGTATGCTGTATTTTTGCGATGATTGGGGGCTGGAATTTATTCCAGATAAATGCAATGACAACCCAAATTACGGAAGTTACAGGAGGAAATAACAGTTTTTTTGCAAATCAGGGCTGGCTTTTAGGTTTAATTGTTGCTGTTATAACTTACTTTACAATTATCGGCGGGATTAAAGCAATCGGAAAATTTACATCCAAGGTTACGCCTGTCATGTGCACATTATATGTTTTAACAGCTTTTGCGGTGTGTATTTATAATATCGGTCATGTCCCTCATACATTCAGTGTAATTTTAAAAGAAGCATTTCAACCAAAAGCATTAGCAGGCGGATGGATGATGTGCATGCTTTGGGGATTTCGCCGTGCAATGTTTGCAAACGAAGCAGGGCTTGGCACTGCACCGATTGCGTTTTCTGCCGTAAAAACGAATAATCCTGTTGCACAGGCTTTTATTGCCATGCTTCAGCCGTTTGTTGATACAGTAATTGTAGGCTCTGCAACTGCTTTTGTTATAGTTGTTTCGGGAGAATACCTTAATACATCAGGGATTGCAGGTATAGAATTAACTTCAAAAGCATTTGGTACAGTGTGCCCGTTTTTCCCGATTTTGTTAACATTTATGGCAAGCTGTTTTGTACTGTCTACAATGCTTTGCGGCTCATATTACGGAATTAAGGCGTGGAATTATTTATTTGGCGATACAAAATTGACAACACGCACTTTTCAGGTTATATATTGTATATTCATAATAATCGGTTCTGCCATGAACTTTAAAAGTATAATTAATCTATCTGATGCATTTACTTTATTCTTGGCTGTGCCAAACTTAATAGCAGTATTCATGTTATCAGATGTAATCATGAAAGAATTAAAAAGATATTGTAAAAAATATAATGTAGGATTATTTAAAGAGGAGAGAGACGAAAATGAAGAAAGATTGTCTGGAGATAGTAAGATCAAAGTGTGAAAGCTGCACAGGCTGTGCACTTGCAAAAACAAGAAAAAATGTTGTTTTTTCTGACGGAAATCCGTCAACTGCAAAAATAGTTCTTATCGGCGAAGCTCCTGGTGAAATGGAAGATGAAACAGGCAGACCCTTTGTCGGACGTGCCGGACAGCTTTTAAATGAGTTTCTTTCAAATGCAGGAATTTCAAGAGATGAAGATGTATATATTATCAACACTGTAAAATGCAGACCTCCTGAAAACAGAGTTCCGACAGAAGAAGAACAATCAGCCTGCAGAAAGTTTTTAAACGCTCAAATTGATATTATCAACCCGAGAGCAATTGTTCTTTGCGGAGCTACAGCATTAAAAACATTTGTACAGCTTGATAAAAAACAGACAATCTCTAAAGTCAGAGGTCAATGGATGACAATTAACGTTGATGGAAAAGATTATAAAGCAATAACAATCTTCCATCCGTCATATCTTTTAAGAAATAACTCTATGGCAGACGGCTCTCCAAGAAGATTGATGCAGGAAGATTTAGCTAATATCAAAAATGAAATTTTACCTGACATAGATCATTCTACAGACAGCAATGATGTTGTCTTTATGGAACCCAGAGAAATAGCTATGGTGTAAAATAATATTTCAAAATACATAAAAAAAAATAAGATGCCGATTGCATCTTATTTTTTTATTCATATTCTA
>ULJB01030161.1_pt1 | contig 22367 bp, 20 predicted proteins | sample 1950771 | NCBI WGS metagenome assembly ULJB01 (sample SAMEA4835461, study PRJEB28245) | human gut metagenome | biome: gut microbiome; material: fecal sample | place: Denmark | collected 2008
CTCTCCACCTTGTACAGCTTCCTTATGAAGAGTATGCCCTCCATGGCAAGCCGTTCGTTCTCCTTCAGCGAGTCGACGAACTTTCTCCGGACATGCGCCCAGCAGCCGTGCACGGTTATCCCGGGCATCCTTTCAAACTGGTCATATGCCTCATAGCCGTCGCATTGTACGTTTCCCCGGTATCCGCCCAGGATTTCACGGGCGACGTGATGGCCACGGCTGCCCCTGTCATACCAGAACATGACATCCCCTGTGATTCCGTCCCTGACGCACCACTCGTAACCCTTTCTGGCCTTATGCTTCCGTTGTCGATTACCGGTATCACGCTCTCGTCGACCTGGACGTATTCGCTTGAGAGTATCTGGCGCCGCAGGATGTCGTACAGAAGCTTGAGCTTCTCCTGTTGACTTAACCTGACTTATTGATAGTTGGAACGAATTTTGTTATATTTATTCTGCTTATGATATCAAGATGGAAGAGATAGATTTACGCCGTTTTTCATCGCGTCCGCACCTTGTAATTCTTGGTGCCGGTGCGACAGTCGATGCAATTCCCAATGGAGATAAAAATGGGAGGCGCAGTTCCGTCATGTCGGGTTTCCTTGAAACCTTAGGCTTTACCGACATCATAAAAGAAGCTGGCCTAAACGTAGAAAGCGACAATCTCGAAGATATCTATACGGCTCTTGTGGAGCGCCCATCCTGCGATAGCATACGCATAGAACTCGAGAATGCTATTTTCAATTACTTCGCTGCTCTTGAACTTCCTGATTCCTTGACCAAATATGATTTACTTGTTGCCTCACTTACAAAGAAGGACTGCATAGCTTCATTCAACTGGGACGGTTTGCTGGTTGATGCCTACATCAGGATGATGGAAATTACCAACGACCTGCCAGCAATTATTTTCCTTCATGGCAACGTTAAAGTCGGATACTGTGCAGATTGCGATAGATTCGGACATTACCGTTTATCGTGTCCAGACTGTAAATCTCCATTCTCCAGAACGAAACTGCTCTACCCAATTCGGCATAAGAATTATAACAATGACGCATTTATCAGCAACCAGTGGAAAATCTTCGAATATTTCCTGTCCCGTGCTGCTATTGTCACTATATACGGATACAGTGCTCCAAAAACAGACGCAGAAGCCATCGAAAAACTTCAGAACGCATTCACCCGGATTGCAACAAACAGATTTCTTGACGAGATTCAAGTAATTGAGAGACCTGGATTTAACCATAATGACATCAGTGATGCTTGGGTGAACCTATCTTCAAACGTGCATAACCATCTCAGAATTTTCGACTCGTATTTCGACACTTACCTTGCTGAATTTCCGCGCAGAAGCGTAGAGGGCTATGCCAAAAGGAACATTGGTGGATGGTGGGGCTCGTCAAACCTGTCTTTCAGCAAAAGGCGTGGATGCAATTACACTATTAATGAATTACATGCACACCTTGCTCCCCTGTTTGGCGTTGATGCGCTCGATAGTTTAACAGACATTACCCTATCAAACAGATGAGCAGCAAACTCTACATAATTGGCAACGGCTTCGACCTCTCATCCTAAACTATATTGACTTGATTATCACTATGGGCGATAAGGTATGTCTGAGGAATAAAAAGTTAGGGCATCGAAGTTTTTCACCTTATCTTTCAATAGTTTTGCTACGGACATCTTTTGCCTATTTTTATCGGCAGTAGGTCCTATCGCTACTAATTTTAATGCAGACAAAGGCAATTCTGTTTCTACATAATGCAACAGCAAGCCATTACGATATCGGGAAAAAACTTTATGGCGATGCTTACATAATGCCGTGGTTTCTATAAGCCTACTATCATTTTCGTGACCTCACGAAAATGTTCCCTACATATCTGGAAGGGCGATTTATTTCTTTTTCGGCAATTTTGATGATGACTTCTCGATTTTCTTGTGTTCGGAAGCTACCCTGCGCTCCAGCTTCTTTATATCCTCAGCAGGCGGCAACTCTTCAGGACGAATGCCGCGCTGCCCGAGCATATCCCGAACGCTCTGATTGTTCTGCATGTGCTCTTTCGTAATGGCGTTTTCCCCATATAAATCATTGCTCTCCACATTGTAGTTGGTCATTTCCGTAGCAAGGTTCTTCGCTGCGATGGTAAGTGTCGGGAGGAAGTCTGCCAATGGACGATTGTCCTTAACTCCCAGCCGTCTTTTCATGTCCTCAGTCGTGTGCCCGCCAAACAGAACGGCATCTCCTTTTGAGCGGATTCTGCCAAACCCCTTGTCATCTACACCTCTTTCATAGATGTTCTGTGACAACTGCTTCTCCGAAGCTCTCAGTCTGTCGCGTGACTCCAGACGCGCAACATAATTGATGCGTTCCTCAATCAGCTCTGCCTTTCTGGTCTGAACGGCAAAATAGCTCTGCGCAAACGCCACCTCTTCCTTTTTCGGGTCACCATTTTGGGCAATCAGATAACACGCATATCGGGTAAGCATAAAGTCCTTGATTTCCCGTTCGGACCCACTTCCAAGTTTGACCATTTTCGTGACCTCGCGAAAATGGTCGTCCAAACTTATATTCTGACTGTTACAAGATTCTACCGCTCTATTGATTGCTGTAAGGAAATTCTCCCATCTGGCATATCCAAGCACCTTCTGCAAGTCACGGGCAAACCAAACCTCCACCTGCTCCTGGCCATTGTCACTTTCAATATAGGTAGCAATAGAATCAAATGCTTCTTTGTACTGTATTATACTCTGTTTGTCCATAGCAAAGAAACCTTTAATTCAACAAAATTACCGAATATTCTCCAACAATCGTCATGTTCCCCATTTTCTTCGTATACCTACTGCACGAATCACTTGCGAAACTTAAGTAAGTTGCCTTTAAAACCCCTGCCTCCGCAGCCACTCCCCCATAAAGCGGTCATAAATGATGTAGCCGTCGGCAGTCTGATAGACCAGCTCATTTTCCAGCAACTTCTTCATTGCTGCACTCACGCTGCTTGCTGCCCGAAGTCCGTAGGTGCTGATAAAGTCTCCGGCCAGAACCTCCTTGACGCAGCCCTCCTTGGCGATAGCTTTCAGCAGGCGCACCTGACCGGAAGTGTATGCTTTCAGCAGGTCTGCGTATATGTAGCTGTACTCGGCCAATATCTGTTCTGTGGCGTATGAAACCAGCTCCATGTCCACATCCCGGTCGTACCCGTATAGGCGATTGAGGAGACACTGCACATACCAGGTATGTCCCTCGTATTTTTCATATATCGTATTGAAAACCTCTTGAGGCAATTTCACACCATGTGCGGCAAAATGCCCTGTCGCGAAACCTGCGTATTCATCCTGCTGTATCGGTCCGATTGTGAGCAGTTGGGTACTTTGATAGAACGGCCTTTTCGACGAGGTGAACATCTCCTGCATCAGATGCTGCCGGCTGCCGGCAAAGATAAAGTTCACGTTGGGCAGGAACTGGATATGGGAACGCAGCAGTGCTTCGACGCCTTTCTCCTGATATTCTGCGATCTGCTGGAATTCGTCTATGGCAACATAGCACCGTTTCTCCGACGAGCCCAGATACTCGAATATCTCTTTCAAGGTGTTCTCTTCCTCGGCTGGAGCCACATCAATCGTCACCTTGGGGACACCAGTCAATTCGTCAAAAGTAAACACGGGCCGGCAACTGCGCACAAACCGGCTTATACGGCTCAACGCTTTTTGCGGAGCGGAATCCAACTGTCCCAGCACTGTCCCGGCAAACAACCGCACAAAATCACCTAATGACTGAGTTGAGTATATATCCAAATAAAAAGTGACAATATCAGGCTGCAGTTCTTTCAGGCGGTAAAAGACATGACGGATCAGTCCAGTCTTTCCCATACGGCGGGGAGCCGTCAATGTCACATTGCGTCCATTGTGGAGCGCGTCGAGAATAGTTCTGGTCTCCTGCTCTCTGTCGCAAAAGAATTCCGGGCTGTAATATCCAGAAATGAGGAAAGGGTTATTGGGCTTCATGTCATTACTACTATCTCGTTGCCAATTTATCGTAATGCAAATATCGCAATAAAATACAAGATGACAAAATAATCCGATTATAAATTTTATTTGCTAATTTTGCATCGATTTTGAGACATTCAATATTATCAATGCTTAAAAACAGAATGAACATATTATCAATAACGACCTCCATTAAGAACAATAAACGCTCTGATGTGGTATTGAGTGTTCATATCTCACGCATTGAACCTCGTATAATAGTAAATACTTTCCAACGGACATAAAAGTACACTATTGTACTTTTCGAACCAGTAACTGAATAGTTGGAAAGTCCTTACCGAACTTTCCAACTATTTTGTTTATAGGCTATTTCGTCTGATTGACAATTAATTAAATTATTAACGCGCAGTGATGCGCATAAATTGAAAAGAAATGAACTTTAAGTTTGACGGCAGCAAGGTGTTCTTTACATCTGACACCCATTTTTACCATGGGAATATCATTCGCTTCTGCAACAGGCCGTTCAAGGATGTGGAAACGATGAATGAAACTATCATATCCAACTGGAATAATACAGTCGGCCAGGATGATATTGTTTTTCATTTGGGAGATTTTTGTCTTGGCGGCTCTGCTGAGTGGACTAGAATACTTGACAGATTGAACGGCAGGATATATCTGATTATGGGCAACCACGATTTGAAAAATATACGCCAGGGGTACATTGACAGATTTGAGCATGTGGCAATGCAAATGCACATAACGATCGGCAAGCAGAAAATATATTTGAACCATTATCCTTTTCTATGCTTTGACGGCGGATATAAAGATGTGTGGCAGCTGTTCGGACATGTACACACAAGAAAGAACAATACCGGAATTGACGCTGCCCGGCTTCAGTACCTCTATCCGACACAGTATGATGTCGGAGTTGACAACAACAACTATACACCCGTTTCTTTTGAACAAGTCAAAAGGAGAGTGACAAAACAAATTGAGAAAGGAGGACAGTAATACTTCAACACATCATATAGTAAATGAAAAAGCATCTATTTCTATATTATATGATATATTGAGGCTTAATATTTTATAGTATTACATATATGTGCCTGGTCAAGCTTTCTCTTGCTCCAGCATTTTCCTGACCTGTTTGTCAAAGTCCGAATCAATCAGCTGAGTGCGGTTAAAGATGTCATACTCCTGCTCGGCCTTTGCCTTGGCCTGAGCAGCCGATATGCGTCCCTTGTCTGGTAGAATCTGATAACGGCGGAATGCAAGGAACTCGCTAACGCTTGCCGAGAACTGGGACATGCTGAAAGTGTTCTCCCGCTCGATAAGGTCTTCGATGTAGTCAAAGTATCCGGTAACGGCGCGTTCCAGCTGACGGATTTCTCTCTCGTCCAGATAGTTCTTTGCGACTGAGACATCTGATTTCAATATACGGCCATCCGGAGCGTTCTTCCACGTAGTCAGTCCCATGTGCTCCTTCGTATGATCAGCTTTGCTGTATATTATCTCAGCGGCAGTCTGTCCCGTAATCGCATAGTGAAAACGATTCTGAATCATCGCATAAAAATCCTGCGTCGTAGGCGAATCCTTGTCGTAATCAATGCTGCATTCAGCATAGATGTCGGTAATCTGCTGCCAGATCCGGCGCTCGCTGGCCCTGATGGAGCGGATGCGCTCAAGCAACTCGCGGAAATAATCTTTTCCGAAAACTGCCGTTCCCTGCTTCAGCCGGTCATCATCAAGAGCAAATCCTTTGCGGATATACTCGTTGAGCACCTTGGTCGCCCACTGACGGAAACGGGTCGCCTGCATCGAATTAACCCTATATCCGACAGAGATAATCATGTCAAGATTGTAAAAATCCACAGATTCTTCCACTTCTCCCCTTATACCTCTATTCACGACAGTTGCAATTTTTGCAACTGTCGCATCCTGCTGCAATTCTCCGTCTTTGAATATGTTGGAAATATGGCGGCTGATACCCGATTTATCTACCCCGAAAAGCCGACTCATCGCCTTTTGCGTACACCAAATCGTCTCATCCTTGATGACAACCTGCACCTTGCCTTCCTCTTTCGGAAGATTGTATAATATGTACTGAATTTCGTTCGGCATAATATGGTTTAACTATTTTGACTCTAAATCACTATTCCCTTTTAACGGATATCAGAAGTACAAATCCTCTCTCTCCGGCATCCTGTTTTCCATAAACATCACATAGTAAATCGGGAGATAGAGGATATTGCCCTTCGTCCTTACTTCCCTGTCGTTTGAGAATACGATTGATGAAGCTATATGGTAGTCCGGAACCGCCATCAGGTTATTCAAGGCACTGTGAACCATATAATCCTTTCCAGACTTGACCTCGACAGGCAGGACACTCGTGGTGCTGCTGTCATCAACGAGAAAGTCTACCTCTCCTTTCTGCTTATTGTCATAGTAGAACAGCTTGTTGTAATGAGCCTTCAGCTCCTGTGCGACAGCACTTTCGTATAATGAGCCGAGGTTGATGCCGGCAATATCGTTCAGGACAGGCCGGACATTGTACTGATACAGCCGGGAACTCAACATGCCGACATCATTCATATACAGCTTCAACAGATTTTTCTGCTGTGATTCGGCTAATGGATACTTAGGATTGCTGATGGCATTGGATGCTATAGCGATACCTGAATGAATCAGATACTCGAACTCCTCTACATAATTACTGAATCTGTCCCCTTCCCTATTCTGGATATCCTTGACTACGATACGCTTCTTCTTATTCTCCATCTGGGACGGAATCATATCATAAATACGACGGATATACAGTTTTCTGGCTACTTCCTCCTCATAACGGGATGCATCAATACCATACAGGACTATGATCGCCTCCTGAATCTCTCTTACCTTGACGATATTGTGGGTAGCCAGATATTCATTAACGGCATCCGGCATACCTCCCACGAGAAGATACCTCTTGAAAAGTCCCAGCACCTTGTCGTGCACCTCCGGGGCCAAAGACCGCTTCTGCTCAAAGGATTTTCTCAAATACTCAATAGCCTCCTTGCCGAAATCATTCGCAATCAGGAACTCCTCAAAGTCCAGCTGATACATCTTCTTAGGAATCACACTTCCGACCGGTACCGATACAGTTCCTTTCAAGGCAATGCCCAGAAGACTTCCGCTGCAGATAAACCTATACCGGTGCTCCTCCCTCAGAAACTTGAGCATGGTCAGGAATTGCGGATAATGCTGGATTTCATCGATGAAGACCAATGTGTTGTCATATCTGTCCAGTCTGGAGCCTGCAACCATGCTTAAGTTCAGGTAAAACTCTTCGGTCGTATGGACATTCTTGAAAACCTTTTCTCCTTCATCATCTGCAACGAAGTTGATCTCAACGTAGTTGTCATACAGTGCCGTTCCGACATTTCTGACGATGTAGGACTTGCCAATCTGCCTAGCCCCTTCAATAAGAAGAATCTTGTCCTCATTGGACTTAAGATGCTCCTCGATATATGATTTAATCTTTCTATACAGCATGGCATTTACACTTTTCTATGGATTTTCTTACTGCAAATATACACTTTTCCATAGAAAAATCCCTCTAAATTCAACACTTTTCCTTTTCAGTCCACTTCAATATAACCTTCCTGATCATACCCCTTGTGGAATCTGTGGATGCACTCAACCAAATGAGACACACGTGGATCGGTAATTTCCATTTTGCCGAACCTGGGATATTGGCTGCTATATCTTGCGCTGCTGCCCATTGAGATTCGGCTCTCATAGTCTTCCGGAATCAGAAATGAAGCCCTCTCACCAAGATGTATGTAGTACTCACTCAGGTAAATGTGAACTCCCGCAAGGTCCAGGTCACCGAAATGGATATACCGGTTGGGGATTGAGGCCAGCCATTCCATAAGGTCCCGGCTCTGCTGCTGGGGATACCGTGATACAAACAGCAATTTTGTATCTTTGGATAGAGTGGATTCGAACAGATGCCGTTGTTTTACGATATATCTGAAATTTTCAGCATTCTCAACGCCCACAACAACAATGTCACCGGGAATTGAAAATGTCTTAAAGTCATAAATGAAAACAAAAGTTCCTTCCTCCGGCAGCAGTTCAAAGGACTTTCCTGCCAAAGCAACAGATATCGGATCGTAGCAATTGACCATAAATCCGCAAAATGTACGGTGCGCTACGGCCTTTGAATCGCCGGTTATTCTTACTTGCTCAGCACGGGCCGCCTCTCCTTCCCGCAGCAGTTCATGATGCTGTTCAAGGTTCCTGATGCCGAAATGGGCGGCAATATAGCTCCTCAACGACCGTTCATCCCTCGCACGGTAACTCTTCCTGCTGCCCCGGGTGACGGCAATCAGCATTCCGTCCGAAACCATCTGCTCGAACTGACCGTCTTTCAGCATACTTGCCGGCAAGGTCTCCCCTTTTGCCAGCCTCAGTAATTTTTCCGTCTGTGCCGCTGTACTTTTCATCCTCGAATTTATCTTATCGTCAACAATGTCCTGACTACAGTATTGCTCCTGTCATCCTTGCTCAGCGAATAGGTATATTTGTAGACCTGAGCATTATATGTTGTTGGTGAGCTGTTGATAAGGAAAATATTCCGGACGTTGGCGAACCTCAATATGCCCTCCACGTTATCAGGATGCAGTTTTCCTATCTCATCCATCATACAATGCAGCCTGAAATCTCCGAAACGCTTGGATATCTTCCTTTTGAACACATTGATGAGCATGATGTTCACCATCGACTTCACCAGGATGTCCGTTCCGTCCGAACCCACATTCGAGAGTTTCTCCACCCAATTGGTGTCGTTGTCGTTCTCCCTGACCTTGAATTCCAGCTTAAAAGTATCAGAAAGAGTTATTCTTTCGCGCTTACGCTCTATATCCATCATCTCGACCAGACTCATCAATAGCCCCACTGCCTGCTCATTTGTCTTATTCAATGATTCCTCCGTAGAAAACAGATTCAGATTTCCAATGTCAAACCCATAATCATCATCAAATTTCTTGATGTTGATAAGCTGCTGCATGAGCCTGTCGCTGCTTTCCACTGCCCGGAGCTCTATTTCCTTAATGACACCTGCGAAATTATTCTCTTTAAAATCCCGGTTTATCTCATTTATAGTGGATTTAATCTCCGCCCCGTGCCGGTCCAGGTCTCCGACTTCCCTTGCTATCCTCTTGATGATGTCGGCATAGAGACCGCTGGTACGTATCCGGTATTCCTCTATCTTATTGTTGGATATAAATTCGTTCAGTTCGGATGCAAATTCCAGATAATCTTCGTCAATACTGAACTCAGTCCGGAAATGGAATGTATTCTGAGGTGAAAAATTGCTCTTGAATACGGTAACAGCCTTTTTAAATTCCTCCATCCTCTGCTGCTGGATGTCGATGTTGTCCCTCAGGCTGTCCAGGATAGAAGAAAGCGGCTCCAGGTTATCCTGCATTCCGGCCTCCGCAATATCTGCTGGACAGGTGGTATTGTTCAAAAACAGATTGACCCGGTCTATAGCTTCTGTCAGCGTCGCTCTTTCCCTCTGCATGGACTGAACATTCTCGGAAATAGTGCGAAACTCCGCCTCTTTCTTTTCCCTCCTAAGGTCAAATTTATGCTTCAGATCCTCCAGCACCCCCTGCAGCCGTCTTCGCTCCTCCTTTCTGGACTGCTCAAGATCAAAATATTCTTTCTTGTCCTTTTGCCAGGCGTAATAATCTTCTTTATGATGTTCAACATACTCAAGTTCAGCATTTACCAGCTGGAGCTGCCTCCTTATCTCCGAGAGCCTGTCCACGTCTACGCCCTGCCCCTTCAGTTCTGCGTCCATCTGCGTTTCAAGCTCCCGTCTGCGCGCCGCATTGTCCGCTTCCTGCCGCTTCACTGTCACATTCACATCTTCCTTTTGCTGTTTTGCAGAAGATTCTATTTCTCTTTTCCTGCGGTCGAACAATCTGCGTAACTCCTCAGCATCCTTCTGTTTCTGGGCGGCTGCCTGCTGTTTTGACGCCTTATGCTTAACCAGCAGTTCCTCTACTTTCCCTGACCTTTCCCTTACGGTATTCAGTTCCCGCTCCCTCCAGTCCTTGAGTTTTTCATTATATTCCGCAACTGCTTTTTTACAACGTTCAATCCTTGCCGGAATCTGCCCCAGTTCCGCCTCAAGACTGATCTTTTCCATGCGGAGCGTCTTCAATCTTGCAGAAGGCTGACGTTCCAGACTTCTGATATCATCTTCGAGCCGCTGCTGTCTCTCTGCCACTTTGCTTTCCAATGATTTGATTTTCCGCTCATAATCCTCTATCTTAGAACGGATCTCATCCGGAGTATTGACGATCCTGCCGACATTCTGCAACTCAATGCTGACACCGTACAGAGCATCAGGATATCCGACCTTCCGAGGCTCCAGAGACGTACTGTAGAGCAGTTCATCGTTCACGACTTTGCCTATGTTGTCTTTCCATCCGGTCACATTGCCTTCCAGCCATTCTATGAAGGAGCCGTGCTGAGCAGCCAACAGTTCCTCCAGCCTGCTTTTTTCATTTTTCAATCTCTCTTCCTTATGTCCTGTCTCAAGGATGAATTTTTCACAGGCATTCTCAAGTTCCCTGCGTTTGGATTCCGTGTAATTTGTTATCCGTAGGATATCCTGTTGTTTCTGATTCAGTTCCACTGTCAGGTCATGTCGTCTTGCCTCCAGTCCGCTAATCTGGGCCAGCAGGTCGTCCGTTTCTTTCTGAAAAGGATTGAACTGACGGATTTTCTGCTCCTGAAGCCTCAGTTCCGTCTTTTCCTGCGTGACAGCATCTATATTTTCCTGTATTTCGTCCAGTTTCTGCTGACAGAGAGTATTCAACTTATCCCGTTCCAAGACATACTCCGACTGAATCCTGGCAACTTCATCTGTCTGTATGCGTTCTATCTCATTGATGCGTTGCCCAGCCTGAATGACAAACTCCTTCAGGCTGTTGTCCAGTTCCTGCATCAAAGCCATATACCGCGTTGTAATGCCCGTGTTTTTATCCGTCAGGACACTCTGCTGGTTGAGCAGCGAAGTTTTACAGACTCTAAGTTCCTGCTCCTGCGCAATTTTCGCAATTATCGTTTCAATCCCTATTTCGGAATAATACTGCAGTTTGGTCTTTGTCTCTTTCAGCTTGCCTTCCACAGCTCCTTCTTCCTTCTTCAGGCTATCTCTTTCCTTGTTATATTTATCCTGCTCTTCGCTCAACAGCCTTTTCAAGCGGTCCAGTTCCCTGGATTTATCCGCGATACTCTCTTCCAGCAAAGGCAGCCTGCCGGTATCACGCTCCTTTGCATAGTTGAGCTTGGCGCCCAGTTCCTTTATATTTTTTCTTACCACTTCGTACAGAGAATAGCCGCTGATGACCTTTTCCGCCTCGGTCTTAACTTTCATACTGCCGTTCTTCTCCTTTTTGTACCATTTCCATATATCCTCATACTGCTGGCGGAAATTCTTCACATACTCCCGGTAAAAATTCAAGTCTATGCTGTCTCCAGCAAAATCCATTGAATCAATTATAGTATCCTTGATAACACGCGATTCCAGACTCTGATTCAGGAAAATATTCTGAATAGTCCTGGGAACATTCTGATACCTTGAACTTTCCATCAGGTTGAATCTGCGAAGGTCCCTGGATACATTCTGGACATTACCATAAATGATATCCCGGAATTCCTCGTAACTCCTGATAATATTGCTTCGGTAGACTTTTGTTCCGACCTGCTCGCTTATTCTTCCCCACTCGTATCTTACATTGTTGTCTTCATCGACGAAATAATGCTTGTCATAAGGACAGTCTACTATACGGAAAGCTACTCTTCCGCTGGACAAAAAGCTCATTACAAAGAACTTTCCGTTCTCCCTGCAAACTTCGTAGATAATATATGAATTGGGATACGGGAAATAAAACTCATCATAGCTCTTCTGCTTGTCCTGAGTCCGTATGCCCAGCCTGCTCTTGTCCACATTGTAGAAGAAAAGTATTGCGCGGAGCAGTGTAGACTTTCCGACACCCTGCGTACCGATGAAATGCACATTGCCATCAAGTTTAATCTCAGCGTATGGAATATGCGCGCTGTTTATGAATACTATCTTATTCAGGTATCTCATCTTTCACCTCCTCGTCAATGTTTATACAGGATATTATCTGTTCGATATAATTAAATGCGGATGTTACCTGGTACCGGCCTTCTGTCTCGTTGGTCTGCTCGGCAAACCCCATGTTGACCATTACACCTGCAAGGGCCTCCAGTTTGTCCCTGTTAGACTGTCTGTCCGGAAACAGCCGCGTGAGCTTTTCCTTAAGTTCAATATCCGACGAGAGCCTTATCTCCATCTGAGCCAGCGAGAACTGCGTCCCTGCGTCAAACGCGGTATCATACGTCTTCAGAAAATCCAGATAGTCAATCCACGAGAAAAGGGACTGAAGCTTGTTCTCAATGTTAACCCTCGGCTCTTTTCTGCTGAAATAGTAAAACCCGTCTCCGGCAGACAGATAAAAATCTATCTTGCGGAAATAATCCTCGTACTCCTGCTGACATTCTTCGATGTCATTGTATATAGCTCTGGTTTCAGGATCTATGCTGTTTCCTGAAATGAACTGTCCTCTGGACAATCTCTGGAAAACTTCCCTGGTGTAATTCATTTTGAGTAGATTAGAGGGTATTCTATGTTTCTGACGGTCTTTGCTTCAGGCAAATAATTCAATTGTGCGTCGTACTGGGATGCCAGCTGAAGGAACAGTACAAGCCGCATTTCATCATCCGCCGGTGTTGTAAACTCATAATTCCATACGTAGTTGAACAGATCATTGCTTTGGGCAAAAAAGCCGTTCATTATCTCAGCATGGTTGAACATCCGACTGACTTCCTGAGTTTCAGAGAGAAATTTATCATCAATCCTGTCTGCAAGCCTGGTTTTCACCGTAGTTTTCCGGGACAGCCTGCATCTTATATTGCCGAGTATTTCCAATGCGGAATCATCATTCCGAAGAAAATCCAGTGAAACACGGGTAATATATTTCGGCTGCTTTTCCATCCACAAGTCATCTGTTCTGCTGAGCAGGACTCTGATATCAGTGCTCTCCTCTATCATCAGCTGGTCCTTCATGTACTTCAGCTGCCGGATTTTTTTGATCAGCTTGCTTTGGTATTCTATTCTGTTCAGATAGTCAATAATCTGAGCCGATATAGAAATCAAGGCATGAAACGATTCGTGCAAACCTTCCCTCACCTCGCTGACAGTCTGCCTAAGACCGACATCCATAGCAGCACTGGCGAAGAACACAGTCTGCTCATCCATAGCTTTCTCTGTCTGCCGAATAAGCTCTGATATAAGTCTGGCCTTTTCATCAAAGTCACGCAACCTGAGTTCCTTTATTTTGAAATTCGGTTCCTGCTTGTAAGTCTGCTCTACATTACGCTTGAGGTCAACCACATTCCGCCTCGTAGCATTTTCAATGCTTTTGAATGTATGACGTATCTCTCTGAGATACTGTGCTCTTCTAGCCTGATTGTCTGCAGCAAGAAAAGAGTTTATCCCCAGTTTCAGCTTTGAGATATAGGTCTGTACAGAGGCAATGTCGATATCCTCATTCACCGCCAGCACCTCCTCGAAAAACCGTTGGTAGGCATCATCCAGCTCCAGCGTATCCCCTGAGCGGACAATGACACCGAAATCAATGAGATGCCTTACTTTATTCTCATCTCCGTCAAGGGTCTCGACAGCATCGTCATACTTTATCGACACGGTCTTTCTTTTGATGAACATGTCGTTGAGAAGCCTGGCTCCCTGTTGAAGCCCCCTGGTCAGTTCTTTTATTGAGTTATATGTAGGCATATTGCCGGAAATGTGTTTTCTGATACGCTTTTAATCCATACAAAAATAGCAATTATATTCTACAGTTCATCTTCCCATAAAGTCATTTACGCATAATTTTCGCATACCATTTCTTATCCGGATGGTAACCGTAAAAGCATTTGCCGTCCCCGCCCAGGTCCCATGGCGAAGTCAATTCCGTAGAACGATAGGGCAGCCGCTCATATTTCCGCAGACGCATCAGTATCCTGACACGTCTGCGGAAACGCTTGGATGCGATCTGCTTGCCTCTTTTCTGAGATTTACAGCCACATACAACTCCTGCCGGAAACTTTTTTCTAGACCTACTCATCCCATCCGTCATAAGGGTGAGACCAGTTTTTTGATGCGATTTCTTTTTCCAATGCCGCCAGTTCTTCTTTAAGCCGCTCCTGCATTGTGTCCTCTCCGTCATCGCCGCTCATCATCCAGTCCACGCGGTCAGCGTATATTTCTGCGATACGGATCTGCCGATAAGCCTCTTTCATCGTTTCTATAGTCTCATCGTTGAGCTCCAGCACATCCACATCGTATGGATAATGGTCAAACACGCAATGACGGATCACATACAGCACAGGTATCTGCTCATCATCAGCAGTATCTTTCATATATCTTCTTGTAGATTGAAAGACAGTTCCGTTCTTGAAAAAACTCCCGTCTGCATATTTCTGTTCAGCATTGACAATGTTACCACAACTTAAAAGGAAAGACTCAGCCTCCTCATAACTCGAAAATGTATGATAATGCCCCGCACTATGGTACGAATGAGGACTTTCCATCTCATCTATTACCCAGTAATCCTCATGCACCATTACCGGTTTCGGCCTTAAAGCCCTTGCAATATCACGCTCTATAGTATCGGCGATTTCACGTATCCGCCACTGCTGATAATCAAAATGTCCTCCACTCATAATTATTCATTTAACTGATCACTTTAACTTTTCCAATCTCTTGCCACTCGGCCAGAGATACGATATCATGGTATTGTGCCAGGGTTAAAGGGGCTTCCTTGTCATCTCCGCATTCATATTCCCATGGAAGACAGTAGACCGTACCTTCCTCATGACGATTCATATAATCGTGAAACACGTATGGCGTAAGTCTTACATTGTCCTCTTCACGGAATATTTTCAACAGTTTTTCAGCATCCGGTATCTCAAGCGAGGCTCCAGACTTATAAAGTGCTGTCGCAACCTCTATTGCCAGATCAACATAGGCCGAATAAAATAACTGTTTGATACCAGAATCCTCCAGCCCGGCCTTTCATAATCAGAAGCTACAATATTCAGACGCGACAGTCCGAGCTCGCCATAATGATCCCGTGCGAATTTCTTAAAATCATCCTGACTGTCAATATCATAAAGCGACTCAACATCAGTAAATTTAACATTTGTGTAATATGCCGTATCTGAAGCCGCTGAGCGTGGCCGGCTTATTCTGCCCCATTTCTCAAAATAATGCTCGTAAGCTTTATGTGCTATCCGGAAATACTTGCAGTACAGCCGTATGGACATCGTCTCAAAAGGCGGACGGAAACGTTTCTGAGCAGAATCCTCCAATGCCATAACAGCAGTCGCTTCATCCTCCACCGTAATCTTCATTTCCGGTACCACCCTGTTGAGTTCCTTTCTTGCAATCCTGCCATCCCTTTGCTGGTACGGCAGATTCTCTGCAACATACTGATTGAAATCATCCGGATAGGACACAATGACTTCCAGCAACTTACTCAGATATGAGCAGATCCTCTCTACGGCTTCCGCATACCACTTGTCGATGAATCCGCCGCACTCCTTATTTATATAAGACAATCTGTTCGTTATCACGAAGTAAGTACGCCTTCTGTCTGTGAAATGCAACACTCTACAGTCCTTATACCTGGACGATCCTACATAAAACCAGCGGGTCTCCATGGGATTCCAAAACTCCCATTCCCGGATATAGTCCTCCCGGCTATCACATTCTCCCGCCTCAATCAATTCATCGCAGTCACCCCATTCATCCAGTGTAGGACGAGGCACCTCAATGTAGAATCCCCGATACTCATCATCTCCCATCGCCTCCAGCCGCTCAAACTGATCCTGCACCCGGACAAGCATGTCATAAGTATCACCGTCAACAAGAATCTCATGATTTCTGAACTTGCCGAGCAACCTCAGTTCATCGGCATTGAGACTGCACTCTCTTGCCAATTCTGTGAAAAACTCTTTTGAAAACACCTTCTGCATATTGTATAATTTATGTGCGCAAGCGTCCTACGCACGATTATCCGGTTGCGAAGGTGAGGAATTATCCGGCTGAAATCCGAATCCTAAAAAAAGATGTCAAAGTTTACAGCTTTTTAAAATTTAGATATTTTTTAAATTTCTGTGCGTGACAACATTCAGTCGAACATCACACGCGGATTCATCTCGTGGGGGCTTCTCCAGCTGATGCCTCTGCGGGCGAGAACTTCGGCCTTAGAACTCCAGTACATGAAGCAGAAGCCCATGCCTCTCGGGACATTCCTGCCTATGGCCTCGTCCGTCTCTTTCTCCACCTCGTAGTAGATCTCCTCCCACAGCGGAGTGCGCTCAATCGGGTCAAAACGCAGATACCGGTGATATTTACTGCACCACTCTTCCTCAGTCACCCCGTCAAAGTCGATGTATTCCCGCCATTTTCCCAGCTCGGCCTCTACCTCTCCGACAGTCAGCGGATCGTCGTATTCTTTCAGATCCTCCTCCGTCACTGACTTGAAAAGTGCGGCCTGCCGCTCGAGGACACTGATCGCGAAGCGCGGAGTGTCGCTCTTAGAAATATTGTCCAGAAGGATTTTCATGAGAAATATCTTGTCGTAGGGAGAATGCCGGGTGCTCCGTTCCGGAAGCGCGTCCAGCATCGAAACAACTTCATTTGCAAGTGGATAATTTTTCCACATCATCATTTTCCGGGAGTTGCTGCGCATCCGTTTGAGCAGTCTGACAGACCGGCGTATCTGAGAAGGATATATTTTCATAATTCACGTGGTGTTAATCAGTTAGACATAAGCATCGTAGCGTCCGTCATCATCGGGATATTCCTCATCATACGGTATATCCGTCTCATCCGGTTCTTCCTGTGCCACCTGCCCGTCGGACATCGGCAGATAGTATTGCTCTATCTCCGGGGCAAATGCGGTCAGACGGCCCTGCCTATATGCCTCAACTGCCTCAGAGAGCATTGTCTCCGAACCGTAGCGGGCTCCCTTGAGAGCGCAGATGTCCCTGAAATACTGCGCATCCCCCTCTTCCTCGATATCCCCGTTGAGCGACATGAGGTACAACTGCCCGTATGCGTCACCGCTGCCGAGGATTGAGGCGCGGGCATACCATTTATAGGCCTCGCCGTAGTCCTCGACAGTATTGTACAAACCATAGTGATAGGTGTTTCCAAGGCTCACCGCAGCTTCCTTCGACCCCATGCCGTAGGCCTTCTCCAGCAGGGAGATGTACCTGTCCCGTGCGCACAACTGACTGTAACGTTGCATATTGTCGAAATCCTCCACCTGGCACAATGCCTGCAGATAGACGCAGTAGCAGTCCCGGTGCTCCGCCCCTACGGCCAGCGCCGCTGAAAATGCTTCCGGGTCGGCCAGTTCGTCTTTTTCATTGAACGACAGAGCACATGCTAAGTCAGACCATGCAGCGATAATCCCTCCATGGGCCGCCGCCTCATAGTCATCCTTCGCATCCGGGAAACTGCCTGTTACCTGAACGGCCCATCCGCGCATATACCTCCACATCGGATTGTCCTCTTGATCGAGTATCAGCTCATTGAGGAGTTCTATCGCTTTCGCAGGATCGGATTTCAACCCTGACCTTCCGAATATCAAGTCCCTAATGTAGGCAAATGCGGCCAGGTCGCACCCCTGTTCCATCGCCTCGGCCAACAAGGTCTTCGCCCGCAGCCTGTCCACCAGTCCTATGTCCCCGCAACGGTACATCATGGCCAGGCCCGCCGCCCCCTCAGGGTATCCTTTCTCATAAGCCTTTCTGAAACAACGCTCTGCGATGCTGTCGGACGTCTCATCAGGACGCACGTAATAATGGTAGCGGCCCAGACCGTAAAGTGCATACCTGTTGCCCGTATCCGCGGACCGGCGCAGCTTCGCCAAAGTGCTGTCATGGAGGAAAAACAGATTTTCACCGGCCAGAAAAGTCCACATAAAGCGCTTGACTGCCGTCGGGTCCTCCGCAAATGCCTTGTCCGACAGGAATGTCTGTACCAGAGCGTTGAAGGACCCGCGCCGGAACATCCCGGGGAAATCCCGGGACACGCAGGGCCGCACCACCTCTATCGAGAGATATCCGACCACCGACTCACGGACATGGATATTCTCGGGAACCTCAGCGCTGAACAGTTCAAGCATTTCCCCTCCTACCCTGACCTTCAACTGCTTGCCCTCGAAGCTAAGTTCCATGTATTCGCCGTCATAGTAATCCACCACCGGCGGCTCCGCGCTGAAAGGCCAATCCGGCAAAGCCCTTCCGGGAACAATCGCCGATGCGTCAACCGGCACCTCCCTCTTGAGAGTACTGCTGACCGAGCCTCTGTCGCTGTAGCTGCTGTAAAGCTTGATAACACATTCGTTTTCCATAATACACGATCAAATGTTGTGATGGAGGGCCTTCGCATGATGATGCGCATGCGGGGAAAAATTGACAATGCCCACGCCCGCAAAGACCAGTACCGTCGCCACACCCTTCGCCCAGGTCATCGTATCGAGACCCACCGCAAGGCTGATGCACATCGCCACCACCGGCTGCACATAGGAATACATGCACACCAGCACCGGCTTGAGCCGCTTCTGCCCCACGGGTATCAGGAAATAGGCCACGAACGTCGCCCCTACCACCACATAAAGTATCTGCAGGACAATATTCCAGGGAATGGCCCCGTACTCAATGCTCAGCACCCCGCCGCTGAACGGCAGCGCATAGAGCGTCGAGAAGAGAAACATCCATTTCATGAACGTCACCACATGATATTTCTGTATAATGGGCTTGAAAACACCCACATAGCAGGCAAACGCCGTAGCATTGACAAACATCAGCAGCACCCCTCCGAACGACGTGTGCTCCGCCCCCGAAGCCCCTGTGACAGAGTTCAGCACGATGAACAGCACCCCGGCCAGACTCACCCCCAGCCCCAGGACCCCCTGCCACGTAATCCTGTCCTTCAGCACCACAGCCGCCACCACCATCGTCATCACCGGCGTCATCAGTCCAAGCACCGAGGCGTCCACCGCCGTCGTCATCGTAATCGCCTTCAGAAAAGCAAACTGCGTCAGAAACAGCCCCAGGAGCGAGGCCACCGCTATCTTCCAGAGGTCACCTCTCTCCACCCTCTCCCGCCTCGCCTCGGGCAAGCACAGCGACATCACCCAGAACAGCACCAGCGCCCCGGCCGACCGCATCAGGAACAGCGACATCGGAGGCACATGGCCGTCATTAGCTATATTCTTGCAGCACACGATATTGAACCCGAAGATCAGGTAGGCTGCAAGGCAAGCAAGGTTGCCGGTGAGGGCGTCTTTGGCGGTTGAGTTCATGGTATGGTTTCAAAAAAGCTCCGTCATCAGTCCGCTCCACCCAGTAGCCTGGTCGAACTTGCTGGCCCGGTACGACTCCAGGCGCTCTCCTTCAAAGTATTCCGGCAGGGTACAGATATTGAACGAGACCTTGAAACCGTCCAGCTTGTAGTTGTGGACATTGAGGATCACCGCCTCTTCCAGCTGATTGCGGAACTCACCCACGAGGGTCATAAGCTCTGGATGAGCAGTATAGACCACTGCGCGGTAAAGGAAGTCGTAGAGGTCGCAGGTGCCTGGCTTCCTGCGGTACAGGTCCATCTGGAGGGATGCGTCCATCGCGGCGCGGTAACCGTCAGCGTAGGAGCGTCCGAGTACCTGGGGACTGTCCGTCGTGGCGCAAAGCCGGTCCAAAGAGCCGCCCATCTCGTCAAATATCCCGCGGAGGCTCTCCATCATTGGCGCGAAACGGCTCATATCCACGGCACTGAACGAAGAGCCCATGTGCTCGAAGGGAAACTCTATCCCGTTGAAGAATTCCCCGCAGTGCTCCACGTACTCATATAGGAGCGAGCGCATGTCCTCACTGCGGTCCAGCAGCTTGATGAAGTAGGGATAATCACCTCCTATATCAGGCAGATAGCTGCCTCCGAAAACCACATAGTCCACATATCCGTCCCATTCCGCGAGGGTCTCCACGCTGCCCTGCAGGCAGTTGTTCGCTATCAGCCCCTCCACGTCCACACCCGACTCCCCGATACCGCGGGCAAGGTCCGAAGGCGTCATGGACTTGCGCGTCACACCGTCGTAGAGCAGCCCCGAAGCCCTGGCCCCGCCCCCTGCCGGTCTCCAGGCGTCCCCGTGTCCGGCCGTCACGAGCACATACTTGCGGCCCGGGAACATAGCTGCCGACCACTTGATAAACTCCGAAAGATTCTCATGCGAGACGATATCATAGCCGGTACCGCCGTCCCAGGCAGTATCCGTAACAAATTCAGCGTTCTGAGTATAGGACCTGAGCGTCGTCACTGTCGAATCATGAGACTTGATCAGCCACGTCACAGCCACCTGCGACTCGGGCAGCACCATCTCCATCGCATCCCGGTAGTCCATGATGCATTCGGTATGCGAGGAGTCTCCGCCACTGCTGTAGAACATGATACAATAGTCGGAAGAAGAAAGCCGCTCCACCCTCCCTATGCAGGAGGCAATCATCGCGGCAGCCGCCGTCAGAGGCAGCAGGAATATTAAAGATTTCTTCATACAGGTACATTTTTTGTATTTTCACTATGCAAATATAGTCAACCTGCCTGCAGAAACACTAACTTTGTACATTGAATTCAACACAGCACGCAAATGATCAAAATCTACGGAATGCCCACATGCCCCGACTGCACATACGTCGAGGAACAGATCAAGGGAAATGACCGATACCAGGTCATCGACATCGGCGCCCACGTCAAGAACCTCAAGGAGTTCCTGCGGCTCAGGGACAGCAGCCCGACATTCGACGGAGCCAGACGCTCCGGGGCAGCCGGCATCCCCTGCTTCCTCCTCGAGAACGGCACCGTCACCCTCGTCCCGGAAGAAGCCGGGCTCCGCTCCCGACCCGTCGCCGAAGGCGCCTCCTGCGGGGTTGATGGCTCCGGGTGCTGAGGGCGGAACCTTCGGAGGATGAGGTCAAATGCCAAAATAATTGCTATCTTTGGATTGTAAATTAAATAACCATGTCCAATAAAGAATTGAACTCATACCGTTTCTCTCCAGAACAAGAGCCAACAGACGAGATGCTGGAGCAGATCATGCGGGAAGTCGCCGAAGAGGCAAAAGAAAGCAATCGGAAGGCAACAGAACGCTACTTCGAGACCATGCGCAGAAACGCATTGGCGAAGCAGGCTAAGTGGGCTCATGCAATAGAACTGGCGCTAAATGGAAAGAGGACGCAAGACTTCTATTCAGACTATCAGAAGGACAACTTAAAAAGATGTATGTTGCGGATGTCCCCGAATGGGCGCAAATCATGTTACCCGAATAACCAATGAACGATTTCTATCAAACAATTGTACAAATATGTGCAGACATTCAGACATCCAGGAGATAACAGATAAAATCGTCAAGTTCACAGCAGAGCGGGACTGGGACCAGTTTCACAATGGCAAGGACCTTGCACTGGCCCTCTCAATCGAGGCTGCAGAATTGAATGAGCTCTATTTATGGAAGAAACCGGAAGATGTCAATGTGGAGAAAGTCAAGGAGGAACTTGCGGACATTCTGAATTACGCTTTTCTGATAGCGGATAAATACAACCTTGACGTCAAGCAGATAATTCTCGACAAACTGGAGCGCAACGCCCAAAAGTATCCTGTTGACAAGTCAAGGGGCAATGCTAAGAAATACAACGAGCTATGATAGTCTATCACTCCAGCAAGCAGGGGTTCGTTGAAGATGTATTCAACGGCACAATTACAGATGACATAGACAATGCATTTTACATTCATCTAGGAAGGCACACATCCCCAAATGAGGTTCTGTCGTGGAAAAACTCCATGATGCACATGTATAAGGTAGTAAATACTCCTGAGATTCCCGATAATTCCAGCATTGCAATTGAATATCAGATACCTCTTACTTCGAAAAGAATTGATTTCATCATCTCCGGCTCGGATGCAGACGGAAAATCCCATATAGTCATCATTGAACTAAAACAATGGGAACATGCGCAACTATCCGAAAAATCCGATTTGGTTGTTACCAGATTCCAGCACGGCGAAGCTGAGACCACACATCCGTCCTATCAAGCCTGGTCATATGCATTCATGCTTGAGAATTACAATGAGACCGTAGAAACCCATCAGATAATTCTCAATCCATGCGCATTCCTCCACAACTACGCAGAAGACGGTATAATATCCAGTGCCCGCTATTCTGAATACATCGAGAA
>ULJB01026049.1_pt1 | contig 22365 bp, 18 predicted proteins | sample 1950771 | NCBI WGS metagenome assembly ULJB01 (sample SAMEA4835461, study PRJEB28245) | human gut metagenome | biome: gut microbiome; material: fecal sample | place: Denmark | collected 2008
TTTCAGTCCGCTATGCCCGAGCAGGCTGGCAACCGTCTTGATGTTCGCCCCATTGTTGAGGATATTCACGGCGAACGAGTGGCGGGCACAATGCCAGCTTATGTGCTTATCTATCCCGGCTCTTTTCACCCAACGCTTGACGGATTTGCAGCAACTTTCATACGAAGGCAGGTTGAAGATGAGAGCGTCTTTGTTACCGTCTGCCGGCGGTTCTCCCACAAGCGAAAGAAGACCGTCATTGAGCGGAATGACCACACCGCTACTGGCGGAATGACCTTTGGTCTTGTTCTGCTCAAATTTTAGCAGCTTATTAGCGTAGTCGATATTCTTATAGGTAAGGTCTTTCACATCACAGAAGCGCAAGCCACAATACAGGCAAAAGATAAACGCACGCCTTACGTTGGGGTTCTCGTTGTCATAATGGCACGCAATCAACCGCTGGATTTCTTCCGGCGAAAGCACGTCCTTGCGTAGTATCTGGCTATCCGCCTTGCAGGTAACGCCTTTGCAGGGGTCTTTCAGCATCACATCGTGGTCAATCGCATAGTGGATAACCTTCTTGAAACGCTGGAAGATGCTTTTAGCCCCTTCGCCCACGCTCCGGGATTGCAGATAAGCTACGAACTGTTCCATCATGTCCTTCGTGATAAGTTCCGGCTTGATGCCGAACTCGTGCATCGGGTAATGCTCCTTCAAAAAGTCCTTGAAACGGCTTAGGGCGATTTGCACCATCCGAATGTCTTTCTTGGTATAGTCATTGATATAGGCTTGAAAATAATCCAAGAAATTCACGTTCCGGTCTTTTTTCAGGCGATAGCCCAACATACTTTCCTTAAACTCCTGTTCACGTTCGGCACGTATTTTTACAGCAAGCTCCAGTGTTTCCTTGTTCTGCTGGCGTTCCGCAGGGGTACGTGGCTTCTCTATCAGATACAGGCTGAGGTTCTCTTTTCGCCTGTGATGCTTGATAGCGAACTTCGGCTTTCCCCGCATCTTACCGCTTTCATAATACACCTGATTACCGTTTTCATCCAATACAGGCTTTTCCTCTCTACCCAAATAATACTCCAGATACAAACTGATTCTGCCGTCCGACAGCCTGTTTTGCTCCAATTTAGGGTTTTCTTTCGTTTTATTTTCTAACTTTGCCATTGTTTAGAGGTTTTATCCCGATTTAGATACCGTAACCGGGTGATTACGCTAAATAATTGATTTTCTTTTGTTTTCCGATATTGCAAAGGTACAAAAGAAAATGAAATTTCAAAGTGTACTAAAAGTGTACTTAATGACGAAAAATGGGCAAAATATGGCAAAAATGGAGAAAATAAGAAATATACAAATGACTGATAATAAGGAAGATAAATTCTTTTATTTTCCTATGATTTCTATGCCTTGTACCGGGTCTGGGTACAAGAAGAGCTAAGTATTTGATAATTCGATACTTGGCTCTTTTTATTTGTCTGATTTATCTCTTATCCTTCCTGCATTTGCAAAAAATGGAGTAGTAAGTCTTTGTTTTCTTTGGCTACGCAAGACAAATGCAGTACCTTTGAGAGGAAAAATGCATATAATAAAAGTCTATGGAACAAGGCGTTTGGCAGGAGATTGAACAGTTGTACCAGAAGTTTCAACAACTTGGTATCAGTGAAGCGGTGGACTATGAGAAGTACTACCTCTATTCTCTTATTACCCATTCTACAGCGATTGAAGGTTCAACACTCACCGAAGCAGAAGCACAAATGCTTTTCGATGAGGGGGTGACTGCCAAAGGAAAGCCATTGGTGTATCATTTGATGAACGAGGACTTGAAGAATGCATACGGCCTTGCGAAAGAGGAAGCCAAACGTAAAGAGCCCGTCACATCGGCATTTTTACAGCAATTGAATGCCATGTTGATGCGTACGACAGGCGGCGTACACAATGTAATGGGTGGCTCCTTTGATTCTTCCAAGGGTGAATTTCGTTTGTGCGGCGTGACGGCTGGTATGGGCGGCCGTTCTTATATGAATTATCAGAAAGTTCCTGCCAAAGTAGAGGAGCTGTGCGCTTTATTGCAGGAAAAGCAAAAAGCTGTGGGAACATTTCGGGAACAATACGAATTGAGTTTCAATGCTCATCTCAATTTGGTAACCATTCATCCGTGGGTAGATGGTAATGGTAGGACCGCCCGCCTGTTGATGAATTACATTCAGTTCTGCTACAACCTCTTCCCAACCAAGATATTCAAGGAGGACAGGGAAGAGTATATTTCTGCCCTGCGGCAGTCGCAGGAAGAAGACGTTAATCAGCCATTCTTGGACTTCATGGCCGGGCAGTTGAGAAAAACGCTCTCTTTGGAGATTGAGCGGTTTGATGCTTCACAAAAGAAAGGATTTGGTTTTATGTTCTGATGCGGGGAAGCAGATTGTTCTCTCTGTTGAGGACGGAAAACCCGTCATTGAGATGGATTCTGTCAATGACGGGTCGCTTGCTGTTCTCCGATTTTTGTTTTACTCTGCCTCTCAGGCCGTCCGTCGTTACATGTCGGCGCTGTTCTTCTTCAGCCACTCCACCCGGCGCTGGTCGGGCAGGTGCTTGACGGTGAAATGTTCGAACCGGGCTTGGAAGCCGTTGCCGTCGGGGCAGGCGCCCATGATGCCCACCATGACCGGATGGTTGTCCTGCAGCCAGGCATTGCGCATCATCGTGTATTCCTTGTCGTCGAAAGAATAGAAAATCTCTACGGCATCCAGCCGTCTGACGGCCTTGATCCAGACAAACGGTACGGGCTTCTCCAGCGGGATGATGCTCCAGTCGCTCGTGTGGTGGGTGACGACGGTGCTGAGGTTGTACTTCCCGTCCACAAACTCAATGCCGGCCTTGATGTAGTTTTCGTGGTCGATGCGCAGCATCAGGCCCGACTGGTCGAAGCGGGTCTTGTAGTCGCCCGAAATCTTGACCTTGACTTCGAACTCCCCTCCGCGCAAGGTGTACAGAAACGGGGCGTCGTCGACGGTAAACCCGTAGTGGGAGATGCGCCAGTAGTCGGTCTGGGACGTGACATCCATCGAAAGTGCGTTGTCTTTGATTTCCCAGTGTTCCGGTTCGTTGAACCACTGCATTTTCTCCAGCGATTGGGCCATGCAGGTCCAGCAGGAGGCGGCAAGCAGCAGTCCGCTCAATACGATTGATTTCTTCATGGTGATAAAATGTTTATTGTATGGATTTCTTTTCTGAGTCCGTCAGTTGCCGGACGACGCGGCAGGGGTTGCCTACGGCCAGCGTACCGGCCGGAATGTCTCTGTTGACAACGCTCCCGGCACCGATGACGCAATTGTCGCCGATGGTGACGCCGGGCAGGACGCAGACCTGTGCCCCGATCCATACGTTGTTGCCGACGGTGATGGGGCGGGCATATTCCAGCCCGCTGTTCCGCTGCCCGATGTCGAAAGGATGGCCGGCCGTATAAAAACCGCAGTTGGGCGCGATGAACACATGGTCGCCGAAGCGTACCTTGGCCTCGTCCAGGATGACGCAATTCATGTTGGCATAGAAGTGTTCGCCGATTTCGATGTTGTAGCCGTAGTCGCAGAAGAAGGGTTGCTCTATCAGGAAGTCTTCCCCCGTTTTCCCCAGCAGGGCTTTCAGCAGCTCCGTTCTCCGCCGGGTTTCCGAAGGCGGCAGTTGGTTGTATGCGTAGCATTGGTCCTTGCACAGCTGCCTTTCGGCTATCAGCTCCGGGTCGTGGTTGGCGTCGTATAATTTGCCCCGGAGGCACTTTTCCTTTTCGCTTGCCATGAGATAATGATCTTTTTTTGTTACTTTTGCAAAGATAGGCCTTTGCGGCCTCATGTACAATGATTATAAATAACCATTTTATGGCTGGCCGATGGATACCGTAGACCGATTGAACAGAGAATTTTCTGCACAGGACTTTGCGGAGAATCTTCCTGACAGCTCCGTGCTGGAACGTTACAGGGAGGTGGCCCGCAACTATGCACGGATGGAAAATGCCGTGGCCGTGCTGAGCGACCTGCGTGCCCGCGTCAGCTACATCTACTATGGAGGGTTTGCGCGGATGCTGGGTATCGGGGAGGCTCAGAAGGACGACACGATCGCTTCCATCTGGGAGGAGAACCTTTTCCGGCTGGTCCATCCCGACGACCTGGCCGGGAAACATCTGCACGAGCTTTGCTTTTTCCATTTTGTCCGTCAGCAGCCTCCGGGGAAGCGTGGAGACTATTATCTGCAGGGGCAGCTTCGCATGAAGACCGTCACGAACGGTTATGTGCCCGTGCTGCACCGGATGTTCTATATCCCGATTTCCTCCAGCGGCACGCTGTGGCTGGCCTTGTGCCTGTACAGCCCTCTGGTGTTCGACATGCCTGCCGGGGCGTTCATCGTCCATTCTGTGACGGGCCGTACGGAAGAGCTGGGCGAACGTCATGGCGCGATGATACTGTCTGCCCGCGAGAAGCAGATACTCTCCCTGATCGACAAAGGGCTGCCCAGCAAGGAGATTGCAGACCGCCTTTCGATCAGCGTCCATACCGTCAGCCGCCATCGGCAGGAAATCTTGAACAAGTTGGGAACCCGGAACTCCATAGAGGCCTGCCGGGTGGCCAGGGAACTGCACCTGCTTTGAGCGGACAGTTACAAAAAGTGGGGGCGGCAGATGGTTTTCAGACAGATTCTTTTATCTTTGCAAGTGTAAAAATATGTCAGGAGCATGAACCAGATATCTTTATTGTGCAGACGGCCTTTCGTGTGGCTGGCCCGTTTCCGCTATCGGCGGGGCTATGGGGTGCATTCGCCTTTTGCTTTCCATCTCATTACGGGCGTCGTCTACGAGGCTGCACCTTATTATAAATACGCATCCCTGCTGGAAGAGGAAAAACGGCAGGCGTCGCGGCAGCCCAGGGGCTGGCGGGGCGAATCGCTCAAGGTGAAGCGGCTGCTGTTCCGCCTGGTGAACTATGCCCAGCCGGAGACGGTGGTCGATGCCGGACGGCTCTCGGCCTCGGCCCTCTACCTGAAGGCCGCGCGGGAAGGAGCCGTCTATACGCCTGCGGCCGGGCTGGACGAGCTGTTCCTGGAGGCCGGTGTGCCGGTGGACTTCCTGTACCTGCACGACTGGCGCCGTCCCGACTTTGTGGAAGAGGTGTTCCGGCAGTGCGTGGGGCGCACGCGCGGCCGCTCGGTGTTCGTCATCGAGGGCATCCGCTACACGAAGGCCATGCACCGGCTGTGGGATGCGATGAGGCGGGACGAACGGTGCGGCATCTCCTTCGACCTCTACGACCTGGGCATCCTCTTCTTCGACCGGACGAAGATAAAACAACATTATTTGGTAAACTTTTAAGGCCTTCGGGCTGTTTAATGCTTAAAAAACAACGGATTTATGAAGAAAAGTCTGATATACACCCGCACGGGCGACGCAGGCAAGACGTCGCTGGTAGGAGGGACGCGCGTCCCCAAAACACATGTCCGCCTGGAGGCGTATGGCACGGTGGACGAACTGAACTCTTTTCTGGGTTTGCTGGTTACACGTCTTGAGGCAGAAGACCGGACTTTTGTCCAGTGGATACAGAACGAGTTGTTTGTGGTAGGCAGTTACCTGGCTACCGACAGTGAAAAAACAGAACTTCGTGCGGCAAGTATCGTCACTCCCGAACAAGTTGCAAAAATAGAAGCGGAGATAGATCGGTTGGATGCTCTCGTGCCTCCTCTAAAGGCCTTTGTACTGCCGGGAGGCGATGAAGGAGCAGCCCTCTGTCATGTCTGCCGGACCGTTTGCCGGCGGGCCGAACGCCGTATTCTTTCGTTGGCCGAAGAGGCTCCGGTTTCGGCCGAACTGCTGGCTTTTATCAACCGCTTGTCAGATTATTTGTTCGTTTTGTCCCGTAAAATCAATCAGGACAATAAAAAAGACGAAATATTTTGGCAGAATAGTTGCAAGTGAATTTTTTTGTTATACATTTGCCGGAAAATAGAAAAAGAACATTTGTTTACAACCATTTTAACGCGTAAAAACTATGTATTGGACATTGGAACTGGCGTCTAAGTTGGAAGATGCCCCTTGGCCGGCAACTAAGGATGAATTGATCGATTATGCCATGCGTTCGGGTGCTCCGCTTGAAGTGATAGAAAATCTTCAGGAGATGGAAGATGAAGGCGAAATATATGAAAGCATTGAGGATATTTGGCCTGATTATCCCAGCAAGGAAGATTTCTTCTTCAACGAAGAGGAGTATTGATGTACGTAGTAATCAGAAGAAGCCTGCTTACAGGCTGGATAGAGAATAAGAAGGGCAGTCTGACGGCTTGATCGAGAGCTGACAGACGGCCCTTTTCTGTCTTTAAAGGTTCCAGGAGGAATATCATGGATACACAGGAAAACGAAACATACCGTTTGCCCGGGCTGAAGGAACGCCGGGTGCCTGAAGCCTGCCGCGAGGAGATCGGCGCGCTGTTGGGCGAGATTTATGGCTACACCCAGTTCCGCGAACTGGAGATATACGACGACCTGTTCAAGGGAAAGGAGACGACCACCCTCTCGCAGGGGCAACTCATCGAGCACGTGGCGCGCGAGGCCGAGAAAGGACTTGGGGAATCGGGCGGCAGTCCCGACAATCTCCTGCTGACAGCACCTACGGGATCGGGCAAGTCGCTGCTCTTCCAGTTGCCGGCCATCTATCTGGGCCGGCGCTACGGGACGCTCACGCTGGTAGTGTCGCCGCTGAAGGCGCTGATTGTGGACCAGGTGGAGAGCCTGCAGGATCAGGGCTACGGGCGTGTGGCCTATGCTTCGTCCGACCTGTCGCCCGAGCAGAAGGCCGAGGTGTACCGCCGGGTGCGCGAGGGGGAGGTGGACCTGTTCTACCTGTCGCCCGAGCTGTTGCTGTCGTATGACATCCGCCACTTTGTGGGCGACCGGCACATCGGGCTGGTGGTGGTCGACGAGGCCCATACCGTGACCACCTGGGGCAAGGAGTTCCGTGTGGACTACTGGTTCCTGGGACGCTATCTGGCCGGCTTGAAGCAGACGCTGGGCTATACCTTCCCGCTGTTTGCCCTGACGGCCACGGCGGTGTGGAATCCGGCGGGCGACAACGACATGGTCTTCGAGACGGTACGCTCGTTGCAGATGGAGCCCTGTGTGCTCTACATCGGTACGGTGAAGCGCAGCAACATCGGCTTTGACATCCGTCAGTTGCAGCTGCAGGAAGGGGAAACCTACGACAAGGCCAAGCAGCGTGCGGTCTCTGCCCGGGTGGACGACTATCTGGACGGACACAAGACGCTGCTCTACTATCCCTTTGCCGGTGGCATCGACATGCGCATCAAGTCGTGGGTGAAGCCCGCCGACTGGCCGCTGGTGGCCTCCTATTACGGCAAGAAGGACAAGGTGCAGAAGGCGGCCATCGTGGATGCCTTCAAGGACGGCAGCAAGCGGCTCATCGTGGCCACCAAGGCTTTCGGTATGGGCGTGGACATCAGTGACATCGACCGCGTCTACCACGTGGCCCCGTCGAGCACGTTTGTCGACTACGTGCAGGAAATCGGGCGTGCCGCCCGCGACGCGTCCGTGCAGGGCATTTCGGCGACCGACTTCCACGAGCGCGACTTCTACTACATGAACCGTCTGCACCAGACGGGAGCCATCGCGCAGGAGCAGCTGGCACTGATCCTGCAAAAGCTCGTCGAGGTGTACCACATGAAGGGCCGGAAGCCTGAGATGCTGGTGTCGCTCTCCGACTTCGAGTTTGTCGTGAAACTGCCCCGCACGAAGAACAAGCTGGAATACGAAACCGAGCTGGGGCAGTTTGTGAAGACCGCCCTGCTGTGGCTGGAGGAAGATATCCAGAAACGTTTCGGCGCGCGTCTGCTGGAAGTCAGTCCGCAGAATCTGCTGGTGGAGGGCTATGTGCAGGACAAGACGGGCGACGCCTTTGCCCGCGAGTATGCTGCCTACCTGACTCCGGTGGCAGGCGAGGAGAATGTCTACCTGGCCCGTCTCGATCGCCTGTGGGAAGAGCGTTTCCCCGAGTTGGGCTACAAGGAGTTCAAGCAGAAGCTGAACAACGGTACGCTGTGCGAGGGCGCGCGTCCTGTGGCTGTCGGCAAGCACGAGGTGCTGCTGAAGGAGGATGCCGACACGCTCCGCCGCCGCATGGACGAATTGTTCAAGAGCCTGGTCACGCTGCTGAAGACGGCTTTGTTGAAGACCAAGGGCCGCTTTGACGAAGAAGCCCTGCGTGCCGTCTTTGCCGAACATGCGATGGACGTCCGTTCGGCCAAGCGCTTCATTGGCTCCCTGCTCGAGAGCCGTACGGAAGAGGGACGCAGCGTCAGCTACATCAGCAGTCAGAAGAAGGAATCCAACGAGCTGTCGTTTACCGTGACCCGCGGTTTCGACTTGTTGCTGTCGCGCTACCAGAAACTGTTTGCCCAGCGCATCACGGGGCATAAGGGCGACCGGCTGGAATTCTATTGCACGCCTTTCTCCGACTTGAACATGCTGCTCAACCTGCTTTCCATGTTGGGAGGGCTGTCGTTCAGTGTGGCGGGAGGAGGCACGCCGTGTGTCCACGTGCGCTTCAACGATGTGGAAGCCTTGGAACAGCTGGCGGCTTCCGACGGTTATCGCAACCTGATTCTCGATGCCAACGAACGCATCTTCCAGGAGCAGATCGAGCTGTTCTCGATGTTTTTCGGTACCGACCGCCTGAGTGACGACCGTCGTTGGGACTTTATAGAAGACTATTTCACCGGTACCTCGGTGGAGGAACTGAAGAAGAGGTATTGTTGTTAGTGGTTAGCGGTTAGCAGGTATGTACTGACCGCTCACCACTCACCGCTCACCGCTAATCTTCTGGTACGCCAGTCGTTCGTCGCCGTTCATCAGATAGATGATGCCGCAGTAGCGGAAACCATGCTTTTGCAGAATGTGTTGCAGGATGTGGTTGTCGCGGTGGGTGTCGGCCCGCAGGTTCTGTATCTGCGTGTAGCACCACTCCAGGCAGGCGGCAGCCACGCCGTGGCTGTCTTCCGTGCTGGCCAGCCGGTGTATGGTGGCGTAGGGCTGTTCGTCGTCCAGCCACTGGCCGTCGTAGATGCGGGCGTATGTAGGGTCCTTGCCCGGAATGAAGGTGAAGGTGCCGATGATGTCCCCCTTTTCGTTCAGGCACACGTAGCTGTGCCCGGCTTCGATGTCTTTCGTTACCAGTTCGCGGCTGGGGTATCCGCCCGTCCATTGCTTCAGGTTGCCGCTTTTCCGCATGATGCGTTTGCCTTGTTCGAAGATGTCCATCAGGCGGTTCATGTCTTCCATCCGGGTTTTTCTGATTTGTATCATAAGCAGTCAGTTCATGGGAAGCCCTTGTCGTTTTCCTTGTTCTTTTTGAACATTGTCGGGGCGTAGAGTGTTCTTTAATAAAGAAAAGGATGCAAACCTATGGTAAGATTTACATCCTTTCTGAGCGGAAAGACAGGGATTCGAACCCTGGGAACAGTTGCCCGTTCACCGCATTTCGAGTGCGGCCCGATCGACCACTCCGGCATCTTTCCTTGTTAGGCGGTGCAAATGTAGCATGTTTTCCGCTAAATTGTTCCGTTTTTATGGATTATTTTACATATATTTGCCCAAAACTTTAAAAATTGAAGAGTATGAAAAAGGTTTTTAGTATTTTATTGGTTGCTGTGTGCTGCTTGGCACTGGCTACGCCTGCTCAGGCCCAGCTTATCAAGTGGGGTGTGAAAGGTGGTTTGAATATGTCTAAGTTGGACTTCAAAGAAGGGCCTACAAGTGATAATACTACCGGCTTCTTTATTGGTCCTATGGCTGAAATTACAATACCAGTTGTTGGTTTGGGGGTTGATGCGGCGGTGATGTATTCTCAGCGTGGTGAAGATGAATGGAAACAACAGGGAGTAGAAATTCCTGTAAATTTGAAGTATACGATTGGCTTAGGTAGTATGTTGGGCGTTTATGTAGCAGCAGGTCCTGACTTTTACTTTAATTTTAAGGATACAAAGTGGGAAGGCTTGGATACAAAAACAACTCAGGTAGGAGTTAATATTGGCGCTGGTCTTAAGTTAATAAAGCATTTGCAAGTAGGTGTGAATTATCAGATTCCTTTAGGGAATACATTTTCTTGGAAGAATGTAGGAGATGCTGTTATGGATGGAATAGGAGGAAATGGTAAGACCAAAACCTGGCAGATTTCCGTAGCCTACATTTTCTAAACAGAATAATTTCTGCTGAAACAAGAATAGCGCTGCCCGCTTCGGATGGGCGGCGCTTTTTTTGCACTATCTTCAGATAAGTCGTATCTTTGCCGCATCTATGGAGAAGTTTGTCGACGTCATATTGCCCTTGCCCCTGCATGCCTGTTTCACGTATGCCTTGCCGTCTGAAATGGACGGGGAGGTACAGATAGGCTGCCGGGTGGTGGTGCCTTTCGGCAAGAAGAAGTTCTATACGGGCATTGTGCGCAATGTGCATTACCTGAAGCCGCAGGATTACGAAGTGAAGGAGGTGACGGCCGTGCTCGACGGGCAGCCTATCCTGCTGCCCTTGCAGTTCCGGTTTTGGGAGTGGCTGGCCGACTATTACCTCTGCACGCAGGGCGATGTCTATAAGGCGGCCTTGCCCTCGGGGCTGAAGCTGGAGAGCGAAACGGTGGTGGAGTACAATCCTGACTTCGAAGCCACGGAACCGCTGTCCGAACGCGAACAGAAAGTGCTTGACCTGCTGGCTGCCGAGCCCGAGCAGACGGTGACCCGGCTGGAGAAGGACAGCGGCCTGAAGAACATCCTCGCCGTGGTGAAGTCGTTGCTTGAAAAAGACGCCCTCTTTGTGAAGGAAGAACTGAAGCGCACCTACAAGCCCAAGACCGAGACGCGTGTGCGCCTCACCGAAGCGGCGCGCAACGAACGGCGGCTGCACTTCTTCTTCGACGAACTGCAGCGACGGGCCCCCAAGCAGCTGGACCTGCTGATGAAGTATATCGAACTCTCCGGCTGTCTGGGAGGGAGAGCTGTCAAGGAGGTGCCCAAAGCCGAACTGCTGAAACGCTCGGGTGCCACACCTGCCGTGTTCAACGGGTTGGTGGACAAAGGCGTGTTCGAGGTCTATCAGCAGGAAGTGGGGCGGCTCGAAACCGTTGCACAAGCCTTGATGCCCCTCAACGAACTGAACGTCCACCAGCAACGGGCCTTCGACGAAATCCGTGCTTCGTTCCGCGAAAAGAATGTCTGCCTGCTTCATGGAGTCACGTCCAGCGGCAAGACCGAAATCTATATCCACCTCATTGATGAGGTTGTCCGTCAGGGCAGGCAGGTGCTCTATCTGCTGCCCGAAATCGCTCTGACCACACAGATTACCGAGCGCTTGAAGCGGGTCTTCGGCAGCCGGCTGGGCATCTACCATTCCAAGTTCCCCGACGCCGAGCGGGTGGAAGTGTGGCAGAAGCAGCTCTCCCAGGAACCCTACGACATCATCCTCGGCGTGCGCTCGCCCCTCTTCCTGCCCTTCCAGCGGCTGGGACTGGTCATCGTCGACGAGGAGCATGAGAATACCTATAAGCAGCAGGACCCCGCTCCCCGCTACCACGCCCGCAACGCGGCCATCGTGCTGGCCTCCATGTGCGGGGCCAAGACCCTGCTGGGAACCGCTACGCCCAGTGTGGAGAGCTGGTACAATGCCACCGAGGGCGGCAAGTATGCCTTGGTGGAGCTGAAGGAACGGTACAAGGAAATCCAGCTGCCCGAAATCATTCCGGTCGACATCAAGGAGCTGCAGCGCAAGAAGCGAATGAACGGTCCCTTCTCGCCCCTGCTGCTGCAATACGTGCGCGAGGCGCTGGAGCAGAAGGAGCAGGTCATCCTCTTCCAGAACCGCCGCGGCTTCGCGCCGATGATCGAGTGCCACACGTGCGGCTGGGTGCCCAAGTGCAAGAACTGCGACGTCAGCCTCACCTACCATAAGGGACTCAACCAGCTGACCTGTCATTACTGTGGCTATACGCAGCCTGTGCCCCGCCAGTGTCCCGCCTGCGAAGGGGTGGACCTGCGTAACCGAGGCTTCGGCACGGAGAAGATTGAAGACGATGTGAAAGCCATCTTTCCCGAGGCCCGCGTGGCCCGCATGGACCTGGATACCACCCGTACCCGGGCGGCCTACGAACGCATCATCCACGACTTCCAGCAGGGACGGACGGATATCCTCATCGGTACGCAGATGGTGTCCAAGGGACTGGACTTCGACCGCGTCAGTGTGGTGGGCATCCTCAATGCCGACACCATGATGAACTATCCCGACTTCCGCGCCTACGAGCGTGCCTTCCAGCTGATGGCACAGGTGGCCGGGCGGGCCGGGCGCAAGAACAAGCGCGGGCGGGTGGTGTTGCAGACCAAGAGCATCGACCACCCCATCATCCCGCAGGTGATGCACAACGATTTCGAGGGGATGGTATCCGGGCAGCTGGCCGAGCGGCAGCTGTTCCGCTATCCGCCCTACTACCGGCTGGTGTATGTTTACCTGAAGCACCGCAACGAGCAGCTGCTGGACGTCATGGCGCAGACCATGGCCGCCAAGCTGCGTGCCGTCTTCGGCGCACGGGTGCTGGGCCCCGACAAACCGCCCGTGGCCCGCATACAGACACTGTTCATCCGCAAGATTGTCCTCAAGATAGAAGTCAACGCCCCCATGGTCCGTGCCCGCCAGCTGCTGGTGCAGGTGCAGCGCGAGATGGTGGCCGAAGACCGTTTTAAGTCGCTCATCGTCTACTACGATGTCGACCCGATGTAGCATCATATATACGAATACAAATATGAAGATAGCATTAGACGTACACACGCACACCCTGGCCAGCGGGCATGCCTTCAGCACCCTGCAGGAGATGGCGCAGGCCGCGGCCTCCAAGGGACTGGAACTGCTGGGCATCACCGAGCATACGCCCGGCATTCCCGGCACCTGCGACCTGATTTACTTCCGCAACCTGCACGTCGTCCCCCGCCGCATGTATGGGATAGACCTGCTGCTGGGGGCGGAAATCAACATCCTTGATACGACGGGGCGGCTCGACCTTGACGAGAGTTATATGGAGAAGCTCGACCTGCGCATTGCCGGCATCCATTCGCTGTGCTACCAGCCGGGCACGCCCGAGGAGAACACACAGGGCCTGCTGCGCGTGATAGCCAACCCCTACATCCACATCATCAGCCATCCCGGCGACGGTACGGCCCGCCTGCTGTTCGAACCCCTTGTCCGGGCGGCGAAGGAGCACCACACACTGCTCGAAATCAACAACAGCTCTCTGAAGCCCTGTCGCCACAAGGAGGAGGCCCGCCCCAACAACCTGGAAATCCTCCGTCTGTGCAAGCAGTATGAAGTGCCCGTCATCCTGGGCAGCGACGCCCACATCTCGTTCGACATCGCCAACTACGAATACGTGCTCGAACTGGTTCGGGAGGCCGACTTCCCCGAGGCACTGATTCTGAATTCCGACGTGCGGCAGTTCGAGGAGTATGTGGGAATCGGGCTGACAAAGTGAGGCTCAAAAAAAGAAGAAGCGTTACCGTTTTTCGGGGATGTCTCCAAATAGAGGTATCTGCGGCTCTCCTCCTTCTGGAAGGAGGAGTACCCGATAGGGGGAGGTGGTAGGCGAAAACATAACACGTTGATTGATAGCATTTCGCGAAAACCTACCACCCTGCCCTTTGGGCACCCCTCCTTCCAGAAGGAGGGGAGTTAAATAGCCCCACCTCATTTTGAGACATCCTCCCCATAGTCTGCCGATTGTTCGTGTAGTTGTGGATTCCGGCTCAAGGTCGGGATGACGCAGTATTCGTCTTATTATTTTTTTTGACAGATATATCGAGAGGTTTTAACTGCGACCTCCTTAGGTTTCAACCCCGGCCCCCTTATGATTGAAACATAGAGGCCGAATGTTTGAAACATAGGGGCCGAATATCTCAAACATTCCGATGCATTCGCCTGAGAGGGGTTCTGACGGCTGTCGGAGCCTTATTTGGGTGAATAATGATTTTATTTGACAATTATAAAGCGACTATATGGAAAGTAAAGACCTGAAAACCCCGAAAAAGCATCGCATCCTATTCGTCTGCCTGGGTAACATCTGCCGTTCGTCTTCGGCCGAAGGCGTGATGAAGCATCTGGTGGAGGAAGCCGGGCTGGCCGATGAGTTCGTGATAGACTCCGCCGGTATCCTGAGTTACCATCAGGGCGAACTGCCCGACCCGCGGATGCGTGCCCATGCCGCCCGCCGTGGCTACAACCTCGTGCACCGTTCGCGCCCCGTCCGTACCAGCGATTTCGAGGACTTCGACCTCATCATCGGCATGGACGACCGCAACATCGAGGACCTGAAGGAACGTGCTCCCTCGGTGGAGGCCGAGCGGAAAATCCGGTGCATGACCGACTATTGCACCCGCTTCACCCATGCCGACCACGTGCCCGACCCCTATTACGGCGGTGCCGACGGCTTCGAATACGTGCTCGACCTGCTGAAGGATGCTTGTACAGGACTTCTTGAGGAATTGAGAATGGAAAATTGAAAATTATTAATATGGGACTCTTCCTCATTTTTAATTTTCCATTCTCCATTACCCATGGTACACGTCGTGATAGTGCCGCTTCTCGTCGTTGAGGCTGCACGTGGTGTCGATGCCCGCCTGCCGGAGGTGTTCGGCAATTTCCTGTAGCTTCGTGCGGGGCACACGTCCGATGTAGTACAGGTGGTAGCGGTAGGTGTTGTCCAGCACCTCCATGACATGCGTGGCGTTCGGCTCGCGGGCAAAATCGAAGTTCACCTTCAGCAGGTCGTCGTAGGCATAGTGGATTTCGCGTCCGGCACTGACGATGGTCAGGCGTTCGGCTTCCAGGCGGAGGTAGCAGAAGCGCACCTGCAGCAGGTAGATGCTGTAGAGGCTCATGCCGAAGAAGAGGACGGGCAGCACGATGCCCGCCCACGGCCCGGCGTTCAGGGTGTGGAAGGCCATGCTGAGGCAAAGGACGAACAGCACGAAGTACCAGAACTGGTAGAGCGACAGGCGGCGGTAGACCACTGGCTGGGCAGGCCCCTTGCCGCCGGCCGTGATGTCCGGGTGGTTGTCGAACGCAATGCCGCGGCCCACCAGCGTGCGCACCAGGGCCGTGGGGTGGTTGCGCAGGTGGACGATGAGAATCTTCTCTCCGCCCGACTTCAGCCGCAGGGTCAGGATGCCGGGGCCGTAGACATTGGCCCGGCTGTGGCGGTCGGGTTCGGGCGTGTGGCGTTGCATGAAGCTGAAGCCGGCTATCTGCTCCGGCGTCAGCTGGTTGCGTTGCAGGAAGCGCAGGGCGCGCTGTTCTTCTTTGGGCGTGGGTTTCATGGCTTTATGGGGTTAGGTTTCACTTTTTCTCATTTTGTTTCTTCAGTTCGGGGTAGCTGATGCGCGTGTGGTAGATGGTTTTCAGCTTCTCCTTGAACACCTCCTTCACGGTAGCGATGTCCTTGAAGGTGATGGGGCACTCCTTGAAGTAGCCCTCGGCCACCTGCGAGTCGATGATTTTATCCACCAGGTTGCTGATGCTTTCCTCGTCATACTGCGGCAGGCTGCGCGAGGCGGCTTCCACCGAGTCGGCCATCATCAGGATGGCCTGCTCCTTGGTGAAGGGATTCGGGCCGGGATAGGTGAACAGGGCCTCGTCGGGTTCCTGGCCAGGGTGTTCGTTCTTCCACGAGATGTAGAAGTATTTGGTCTTCCCCTTGCCGTGGTGGGTGGTGATGAAGTCCTTGATGACCTTGGGCAGGTTGTGCTTCTCGGCCAGCTTCACGCCGCCGGTGACGTGGCTGATGACCACCTGCGCGCTCTGTTCGTAGGTCAGGTTCTTGTGCGGATTGATGCCGCCCCGCTGGTTCTCGGTGAAGAACACGGGATTCTCCATCTTGCCGATGTCGTGGTAGAGGGCGCCGGTACGCACCAGCTGGCTCTTGGCCCCGATGCGGTTGGCCGCCTCGGCCGCCAGGTTGGCCACCTGCATGGAGTGCTGGAAGGTGCCCGGCACGGTCTCGGACATGCGGCGCAGCAGCGGCGTGTTGATGTTGGACAGCTCGACCAGCGTCACGTTCGAGGTGAAGCCGAAGGTCTTCTCCAGCACGAACAGCAGCGGGTAGGTGAAGAGCAGGAAGATGCCGTTGATGATGAAGTACATGTACATCCGCCCGTTCAGCTTGGACACGTCGTTCTCCGTAATCATCTCGAAGGCGAAGTAGAGGGCAGCATACGTCAGGATGACCAGTACCGCCGTCCGGAACAGCTGCGAGCGTTGCGACAGCTCGCGCAGGCTGTAGATGGCCACCAGGCCCGCAGCTATCTGCAGCAGGATGAACTCGTGCGGGTAGCGCAGGCAGATGGAGCACACCAGAATGGTGATGACGTGCGTCAGGAAGGCCGTGCGCGAGTCGAGGAACACGCGGATGATGACCGGCAGCATGGCGTAGGGCAGGATGTAGACGTTGAACAGGTTCTCGGACACCATGACGGCCGTCACGACGGTGTAGAACATCATCAGCGCGAACAGCAGCGACAGGCTGCCCTTGCGATCGTAGTAGTCCTTGCGGAACAGGTCGAGGTAGAGCATGAAGCACAGCATGAAGATGCTGACGTAGAGTATCTGCCCGAGGAGCATCAGCCGCTGCTGTCCCACCGAGTCGCTGCGCTTGATGGACTCCTTGCGCAGGCTCTCCAGGATGTTGTAGGTCTCGGGGCTGACAATCTCGCCGCGGTCGATGATCTTCTGCCCGCTCAGCACGATGCCGCTGGCCCACGAATAGTTTTCCAGCATCTCCTTGCGGGCGGCCTCGGTGCGCAGGCTGTCGTAGGTCAGGTTGGAGGTCAGGTAGTTGTTCAGGGCACACTGGCGCAGGATGTAGGGACTGTAGCGCAGGGAGTCGGCCGTCAGGATGTAGTGGTAGGCCGACTTGACGGTGAACAGCTTGTCCGTGCCTTGCTGCCGGGCCGTCTTGTCGCTTACGGTCATGACGCTTTGGGTGCTGTCACGGAGCAGCGATTCCATGTCTTCGGACGAGAGGATGCCCGCCTGGTACACTTCCTTCAGTTTTTTTTCGATGTATTGCAGGTAGTTGGAGTTCAGGCGCGTCATGAGGGTGTGGTTCTGGTAGTCGGTCTTCAGTTTCTTCAGGGCTTCTTCCTCCACGGCCTTGTCCTGCTGGTAGTAGGGCTGGAAGCGGGCCAGGATGCTGTCCTGCTCGTGTTTCACCACTTCGTCCGTCTTGTAGATGGGGAAGTCGAACGTGGCCATCAACTGGCCGTATTTCCAGGGCTTGTTGATGTCAAACTGATAGTTGAACTTCCCGTCACGCGGCAGGAAGTAGACCATAACCAAGACACTGCCGATGAAAATGAGGGCTTTGTATAGCAAATCTCTATATCGCGCCGGCTTTTTCTCGTTGATTTTGTTCATATCGGTTGAAATTTTTGCGAAAAGTACAAAAAAAAACAATCATGTGGAAAAAAAGGCTTAATTTTGCCGTCTAAATATTCATAAAGTAAGGTAGATTATGACAGAAAGAAGAGTCAGAGTCCGTTTTGCTCCGAGTCCGACAGGAGCTCTGCACATCGGTGGTGTGCGCACCGCGTTGTACAATTACCTCTTTGCGCGCCAGCATGGAGGCGACCTCATTTTCCGTATTGAAGACACCGACAGCAACCGTTTCGTACCCGGTGCTGAAGAATATATCCTGGAGTCGTTCAAGTGGCTCGGCATCCCCTTCGACGAGGGTGTCAGCTTCGGCGGCGACCACGGTCCCTACCGCCAGTCCGAGCGCCGCGACATCTACAAGAAGTACGTCAAGGTGTTGCTCGATGCCGGAAAGGCCTACATCGCCTTCGACACGCCCGAGGAGCTCGAGGCCAAGCGCAAGGAAGTGGCCAACTTCCAGTATGACGCCTCCACCCGTCTGCAGATGCGCAACTCGCTGACACTCTCCAAGGAAGAAGTGGATGCGCTGATTGCCGAGGGCAAGCAGTACGTGGTGCGCTTCAAGATCGAGCCGAACGAAGACGTGCATGTGCACGACCTCATCCGCGGCGAAGTGGTCATCAACTCTTCCATCCTCGACGACAAGGTGCTCTACAAGTCGGCCGACGAACTGCCCACCTACCACCTGGCCAACATCGTGGACGACCACCTGATGGAGGTGTCCCACGTCATCCGCGGCGAGGAGTGGCTGCCGTCGGCTCCGCTGCATGTGCTGCTCTACCGCGCCTTCGGCTGGGAAGACACCATGCCCCAGTTTGCCCACCTGCCCCTGCTGCTGAAGCCCGAAGGTAACGGCAAGCTGAGCAAGCGCGACGGCGACCGTCTGGGCTTCCCCGTCTTCCCCCTGGAATGGCACGACCCCAAGACCGGCGAAGTGTCTTCGGGCTACCGCGAGGCCGGCTACCTGCCCGAGGCCGTCATCAATTTCCTCGCCCTGCTGGGATGGAACCCCGGCAACGACCAGGAGCTGATGTCGATGGACGAGCTGGTGAAGCTCTTCAACCTGAGCCACTGCAGCAAGGCCGGTGCCAAGTTCGACTATAAGAAAGGAATCTGGTTCAACCACGAATACATTCTCTGCAAGCCCGATGCCGAGATTGCCGGGCTGTTCAAGCCCGTACTGGCTGCTCACGGCGTGGACACGGCACAGTACAGCGACGAGTACCTGACCCGCGTGGTGTCGCTCGTCAAGGGCCGCGTCAACTTTGTGAAGGAACTTTGGGACCAGGCACGCTTCTTCTTCGTGGCTCCCGAGGCCTATGCCGAGAAGGACGTGAAGAAGCGCTGGTCCGAAGACACGCCCCGCATCATGGGCGAGCTGGTGGAAGTGCTGCGCGGCATTGCCGACTTCAGCTCGAAGCCGTCCGAAGACATCGTCATCGGCTGGATTACGGAGAAGGGCTACCACATGGGCAACGTGATGAACGCCTTCCGCCTGGCCGTCGTGGGCGAGTGCAAGGGCCCGCACATGTTCGACATCACCGAACTGCTGGGCAAGGAAGAGACCATCCGCCGCATCCAGCGTGCCGTGGAGGTACTGAAATGAAACGGAAATAACCCATAATCTTCGGAGGATATGCTGTTATACGATTTGGGAATAGGGCTCTACGACCTTGCGGTCCATCTGGCCGCGCCTTTCAGCCGCAAGCCTCGCAAGATGATGAAAGGCCATTGGGTGGTGTACGAGCTCCTGCGCCAGCAGCTGCAGAAGGACGTGCCCTACATCTGGTTTCACGCCGCCTCGCTGGGCGAGTTCGAGCAGGGCCGTCCGCTCATCGAGCGGATCCGTGCCAAGTATCCCCGCTACGGCATCCTGCTCACTTTCTTCTCGCCGTCGGGCTACGAGGTGCGCAAGAACTACCGTGGGGCCGACGTGGTGTGCTACCTGCCCTTCGACAAGCCGCGCAACGTCAGGAAGTTCCTCGACATCGTGAACCCCTGCATGGCCTTCTTCATCAAGTATGAGTTCTGGAAGAACTACCTCGACGAGCTCCACCGCCGCCGCATCCCCGTGTACAGCGTTTCTTCCATCTTCCGCCGCGGACAGATTTTCTTCAAGTGGTACGGAGGGCCTTATCGCAACGTGCTGCGCAACTTCGACTACCTCTTCGTGCAGAACGACCGCTCCAAACGCTACCTGGCCAAGATAGGCATCAACCGCGTCACCGTGGTGGGCGACACGCGCTTCGACCGTGTGCTCCAGATCCGCCGCGAGGCCAAGGACCTGCCGCTGGTCGAGGCCTTCAAGGGCGGGGCGCCGACCTTCGTGGCCGGCAGTTCGTGGCAGCCCGACGAAGACCTGTTCATCGACTACTTCAACCGCCATCCCGAGATGAAGCTCATCATTGCGCCCCACGTCATCGACGAGAGCCATCTGGTGGAAATCGTGCGCAAGCTGAAGCGTCCCTACGTGCGCTACACCCGTGCCGACGAACAGAACGTCCGCAAGGCCGACTGCCTCATCATCGACTGCTTCGGCCTGCTCTCTTCCATCTACCGCTACGGCGAGGTGGCCTACATCGGCGGCGGCTTCGGCGTCGGCATCCACAACACCCTCGAGGCGGCCGTCTATGGCATCCCCGTCATCTTCGGGCCCAAGTATCAGAAGTTTCAGGAGGCCGTGCAGCTCATCGAGGCTCAGGGTGCCTTCTCCATCCAGAACGGCGACGAGCTGAACCGTCTGCTCGACCGCCTCTTCTCCGACCATGCGTTCCTCGAAACAACCGGCCGCCGCGCGGGCGACTACGTCACCGGCCAGGCCGGTGCCACGGACAAGATACTGGAGATGATCAACTTCTGAAGTAAATGCTCGTAGGGGATGAGGGCTATGAAATCACGGTTCCGGCTTGTGTTTTTGTTTTGCTTGTCGCTGGTGGGGATGGTTGCCTGTTCCCGTCCAGATGCCGGGCGTGAAGCCCTGCTGGTCCGGGCTGATTCCCTGCTTGGTCAGTTGCCCGACAGTGCCCTGACGCTGCTGCAGCTGTTGCGTACCGAACGGATGGATCGTCAGGAGGCCGCCCGCTATGCCTTGCTGCTGGCCCGGGCCACCAACAAATGCTTCCGGCCGTTGCTTCCCTGCGACTCCCTGCTGGACATTGCGCTGAAATGCTACGACGACCCCACCCCCGAACGGGCCGTTGCCTTGCTCTACAAGGGACGGTTGGTTGAGGAGATGGGCTGGCATGAAGAGGCCGCCCGCCTGCTGCAGGAAGCGCTGTCCGTCGCCACCCGCTTCCCCGAAGCGCAGGAAACGAGGCGGCACATACTCAGTTCCCTGGGCAATCTTTATTTCTATTCCGGTAACTATGATGCTTCGCTTCCTGTATACCAGCAGCTTTATGAATGTTGCGAGACGGAGCTGGACAAGGCGATCGCGCTGGATGACATTGCATCTTGTTATGCTGTAAAGGGTGGGGTGGATTCTACATTTCTTGTGCAGAAGAGAGCTTTGTACCATGCTTTTGCTTCCAATGATTCTTTAATTATCGCGACAAATTTACTGTCGATGGGCCTTAATTATAAGGATAATGATAGGCGTGATTCTGCTTTGTATTATATAAAATGGGCGCTTCGTCAAATTCCGAATGATGAATCTAAAGGTAATTGCTATTATAATTTAGGCTCTTTGTTTGCCAAAGAGAAGGAAATGGGCGACTCTGCTTTGTTCTATTTAGCTGAAAGTTGGGCCGATTCAACGTTTGATGGGAGATTTCTGTGCCTTCAAGATTTGGCGGATTTGGAAGCAGCTAAGGGAAATTACCGTATAGCCAATGCCTATTTGCAGCAATACATAGCGTATGCCGACAGCTTGATCTTTTCCGAGCAGTCTACGGAGATTGAGCGGTTGATTTACAAGCATGGCATTCAGATGAAGGTACAGGAAGAACAGATGAAGTCGCAACGTCTTCGGGAGCGGATGGTTGCAGGCTTCCTTTTGTGTCTGGTGGGGATTGTCGTGCTGTTCCACTATCGTTTGAGTAAGAGAAAACGGAAACAACGGATGTATGAAGCCCATCTCATTCATATCAAAGAAAAGATCAATGCTTTGCAGACGACCATCGAAGATAATACGGTCATCATAGAACTGCTGCGGAAGGAACATCGGCAACTGGAAGAAGAAGTGCAGAAAGGTGAACTGGAAGTACGGGAGAGGGAAGCCGTGATTGCCGGTCTGAAGAAGGAACAGGAGGTCTTGCAGAATTGGCTCTTTTCTCAGACCGCCATCTATAAGAAAGTACAGGCGCTGCGCAAACAGTGGGTCGGGGGAAATAAGGAGCAGAAAGTGCTGGATGCGGCCGGTCGTCAGAAGCTGAAGGAAATGGTGCTCGACCTTTATTCTTCCCAGGTCAAGGAGTGGAGGGCACACTATCCCCGCCTGTCCGAAGACGACCTGCTGTTGCTCTGCTTGCAGTTCGCTTCGTTCGATTCCCAAAGCATAGCCATCTGCTTCGGTTATGGGGATACGCATACCATCAACCAACGAAAAACACGCATTCGGGAGCGAATGGAGGAATGAATCATTGAAAGTGTGACTGTCTGATTTTGTATATAGTTGCAAATCAACGTTTTGTAAAACAAGATTGTGACTGTCCTTTGAAATGTTGGTGTTAAAATTATGTCTAACTTTGCATCATATGATTGAATAAAACATTAATTTCATGAAAACAAAACTTTTGATTTTGCCGTTGGCTCTCTTATTCTTCTTGCCAACAGATTTAATGGCTGCGTACAAGAATAGAAAAGCTCAGAAAATATAGGGAACAGATTTATTTTGAGTATTTATTTAACGTGAGTTCGAAATAAAAATAAATATA
>ULJB01028156.1_pt1 | contig 22239 bp, 17 predicted proteins | sample 1950771 | NCBI WGS metagenome assembly ULJB01 (sample SAMEA4835461, study PRJEB28245) | human gut metagenome | biome: gut microbiome; material: fecal sample | place: Denmark | collected 2008
CCGGTAAAATTCCTATTTTAATCGGATACTCACTAATGATTAAAAAACAGCAGGAGCTTATCCTGCTGTTTTTTATTTTTTACTTTACCAAATTGATTTATTAGTTTATAATTAGTTTATGGAAAGAAATATTGTAAAACTTTTGGGATTAAATATTGATTCTTTTTCATTTGAAGAAGCTGTTAAATATGCAAAAAATATTTCAGGGCAGATAGTAACTTTAAATCCTGAAATGGTTAATAATGCTTTCGAAAATCCTGATTTTGCAGAAATAATTAACTCTGCTGAACTTGTTATTCCTGACGGTGTAGGGGTTGAATTGGGATTAAAAATTCTTGGCAAAAATGTTAAACGTATTGCCGGAATTGAATTCTCACGCCGAATGATAGAAGAATGTGCTAAAAATCAGCAATCAGTAGCTTTAATAGGTGCTAAACCCGAAATTGTAGAAAAAACAAAAGAAAATCTGCAGAAAGAATTTCCCGAGCTTTATATAACATATATCCATGACGGATATTTCGATAATGATGAAACGATTATTAATGAAGTTAAGATAAGACAGCCAAGATTAATTTTATGCGCGCTCGGCTCTCCAAAGCAGGAAGAATTTATTTTTAAAGCTAAAAAATACTTCCCTGATTCAATTTTTATAGGTGTTGGAGGAAGTTTTGATGTCTGGTCGGGTGTTGTAGAAAGAGCTCCCGAAATTTATCAGAAGCTTTGTATTGAGTGGCTGTATAGAACAATAATGGAACCCAAAAGATTTAAGAGAATTTTTCCGGCCTTGCCTTTATTTGTTTTAAGAGTACTGCGTGAAAAATTTGTCCCGAGAGGAGTTTAAAATGTTAAATGAAGTTGAGATTAATGAAATTGAAAATTTGTGTAAAGAAAACAGACAAAATATTATAAAAATGGTTTATAATGCTCAGTCAGGACATATCGGCGGAGCATTGTCGTCTGTTGAACTTCTTACTGTTCTTTTTCATAAATGTATGAAGACCTGTCCTGAATGGCGAAATTCAAAGGATTTTGATAAGCGGGATAGATTTGTGCTTTCAAAAGGTCATGCATCTGCTCTTTTATATTCAGTTTTAGCACAGCTCGGTTATTTCCCGAAGGATGAACTTATGACATTTAGAATTCTCGGGTCGCGTCTTCAAGGCCATCCGATGCCTGTATGCCCAGGTATTGATGCTGCTACCGGTTCTTTGGGGCAGGGCTTGTCTATTGCATGCGGTATGGCAATGGGATTAAAGCTTGATAAAAATCCTGCAAATGTTTTTTGTCTTTTAGGAGACGGTGAACTGCAGGAAGGAAGCGTATGGGAAGCGTTTATGCACTGTTATCATCAGAAACTTGATAATATAATTGTTTTGATTGACAGAAACAGATTGCAGATTGACGGTTGTACCGAAAATATTAAATGCCTCGATCCGCTGGCAGATAAATTAAAAGCTTTTAACTGGGATGTACAGGAAATTGACGGACACGATGTAACGGCTGTTTATCAAGCTGTAGAAAATGCAAAAAAAGCTTCGAAACCTGCTGCTATAATTGCAAATACAATTAAGGGAAAAGGAGTTTCTTTTATGGAAAATAACGCAGGTTGGCATGGGAAAGCTCCTAACAGTGAACAATTTGAAGAAGCTATGGCTGAACTGGCTTAAGGAGAATTTTTATGATTTCTGACTGCTTAAGTAATATTTTTAAATATGGTGAAATTCCTAAAAAAACTGCAGATTTCATTCTTGGCTTGAATGATAAAACTCCGGCAGGGCATTATGAAATTGATGAAAATACGTATGTAAATGTTGATATTTATGAAACTAAATTGCCTGAAAACTGCAGGTATGAAGCACATAAAAAGTATATTGATATTCAATTGCTTTTGGACGGTAAAGAGCAGCTGGACTGTATTTCTCCAGAGCAGCTTAAAATAATTGAACCATACAATGAAGAAAAAGATATTATGTTCTTTGAAAATTCTGAAAATGTGCCTGACGCTTCATTTATATTAAAAACAGGAAGATTTGTGCTTATTTATCCGCATGAAGCACACAGACCGCAGATGGCTTTGCAGAATAAATCAGTTAAAGTTAAAAAAGCCGTTGTAAAAATTCGAGTTTGAAAAATTTTAATAGTGTAATGTGATTTACATTAAAAATAAATTTCTTTCACCAGCATAAGTATTTGATTTATAAATTTGCGGTAGGATGAACGGTCTGCCTCGCCTGACAGGATTATATCTGCCTTTGAAGCTGTCGGATGAATATGTGTTTTTGCTTTATTTGAAGCATTTTCATAAACTTCATCTGCAGAATCTCCAAGATCTCTTTCCGCAGCACGTCTGTAAAATCTTTCTTTCTGTATATTATGGGACACATCAACGTATATTTTAAAATCAAAAGCATCGACAACTTTGTCAGTCAGAGTGAAAAGCCCTTCGGAGATAATGATTTTTGAAGGCAGTGCAAGTTTTACATTATCACGCCTGATTGCTGTTCCTGACATATCGTATTCGGGAAGGTAAACTTTTTTGCCGAACAATAAAGATTTTATATGCTTTTTCATTAATTCAAGTTCGAGTGCTTCCGGCACATCCAGATCATAATGTTTAGCAAATTCCGCAAAACTTCCGGCTTTTTTTACCATGTCTGAGCGGTCGTAATAATAATCATCAGTATTAATTCTAGTAATAGCGTTTTCAATACAGTATTCATCTGAGAAACTCTGAATTGTATTGATGATATCAAGTGCAATTGTTGATTTTCCGCTCGCGGTTTCGCCTGCAATACCTATTGAGCAGGATCTGGTTATATTATTTGATAAAAATAAAGCCATCTTTTGGATTACTTGCGGTTTTACTTTCCTGAAAATTGAATTTTGGCTGTTAAGTTCATTTGAAAAGATTTGATTTAATCTTTTTTCAATATAAAGAAAGAGATTTTTATCGGAATTTAGAAAACTTTTCGATTTATCTATATCTGTATAATTTTTAGTTAATGTATTTTGCAATGTTAAATCCTTTTTTTATTACACATTGAAAAATCCGAAAATAATTTTTTTTGCCTTTTATTTTTTTATATGTTAGCAGAAATATATTAAAAAAATACAAAGTATGTATAAATGTTAATTTATAATTTTTTAAAGACATGTTTCATGACACGCGTAAACCCGTTTTCGTTAAGGTATTTCTCTGTTAAAGTTTGTCTGCTGTCTAATTCGCCTATTAAAAACAGACTGCCTTTTTTGAGTTTTTCTGATACAAGTTTAATGAAATTTTTTATTTTGTTTTCATCAAAATAGCCCAATATATTTCTGCACATTAAAATTGTATTAGAATTATCTTCCATTTTTGCAAGAATTTTATACATATCAGCATTTTTAAATATGACCTTTTCTGTTAATATATCTGCAACTTTAAGTGTTTTTGCACTTTCAAAATTTATATCATTTTTTATATCAAGCTTTTTATCGCTTTCTTTAAAATATTTGTCATAGTTATCAGTATTCATGTGCAAAGATGCATTGTCATATGTAATAGTTCTTAAAAGCTTGCTTTTTGCAGCTTTTATTACTTCCGGATCAATATCAAAAGCCTTTATCGGAAAAAATTTTTTATCGTCAGCAGAAGGGTTATTTTCAATTAAAGAGATAATCTGTGTATAAGCTTCAGAACCGTCAGAACAGGCAAATTGCACCATATTAACCTTTTTTTTGTCTTTGAAATGCTGCTTTTCATATATTGAAAGTTCTGCCCAGTCAATATCATCTCTGAAAAGCCATGTATTTGTACCTATTTCCTTACCATCTGATGTTTTGTAGTATCTGTGTGTTGTTCCGAAAGCTATTGATTTTTGTCCCGGTGTTCTGTTGTAAATATTGTTATTTTGTATACAAGGAGTGATTTTCATATTGTTATTAAGACTAATGAAAAAATTTTTTTGCTATATTATCATAATTTTTTTATTGAATAATACTAATAATTATGTTATAATATTATATGTAAGTATTAAGAAAGAGGAGTGAGAACTATGAAGAGATTTTTAAATTGTCAGGGGGGGGGCACTGATCCGCTTCTTACAAGATGTTTAACAAATAGACATAATAAATTGCAGAGCGGTTTTACCCTTGCTGAAGTTTTGGTAACTCTCGGCATTATTGGTGTAGTTTCTGCTATGACAATTCCTACCCTGATGCAGAATCATCAAAGAACAACTTATGTAACACAGCTTCATAAAGTATATAATGAAGTTTCACAGGCTGCTTTGCAGGTTATGGCAGACAGTAATGCGTCAAGTTTACAGGAATCTAAGCTTAGACGTCAGGGCTCTGCATATTTCTTGTCTAATTATTTTAAAACAACTATAACCTGTTCAGGAAGTGATACATCCGATTGCTTTGCTTCAGATTATACTAATATGAATGGCACAGCAATAACTTTAAGTAATACAATTCCAACTACTGCTCAATGTGCAGTGCTTGCAAGCGGTGCTGCTATATGTATGAACGGCAGCAGTTCATATACTGTTGTTACAGATATAAATGGCAAAGCTGGTCCCAATATCCTTGGACGTGATTTATTTTCTTTTATATTAGGAAGTGATGGAACTGTTTCAACCGGTGATGTAAAAAGTATTGCAAGTAACTTCAGTTCAAACTGCTCTTCTGCAACTGGAGATGCTTATGGTTACTGTTTTGCCAAAATTCTTAATGATGGCTGGAAAATGGATTATTAGTTTGTAGTTATGTTGCGGGGAATTTTTTTAAGTTCCCCTTTTTAAGGATTATTTATGCATAAACGTTTATTTATTCTTACTCTAATATTAATTTTGCTTATTTTTACTGCGGTTTTAAGTCAAGTTACCGAATTTGTATATGTCAGCCCGCGGGTTAAAACTTCGGTATTTCCATATCTTGCGGATGTAATTAAACCGCTTGACACTGCTTTGAATGATTCTATTCAAATTAGCAATAAACAATACAGCGGTATGAGGTATACATTTAAAACTGCTTATGGTTCTGGTTTTTTGCTTGGCAACCCTATTCCTAACGATTTGGATTATTCAGTCGGTGTAAATTTAGGGAAGTATAAATATGACGGTACAAATGCAGAACAAATTGCAAATGACCTTTTTAACAAAATTTCGTTGTTTCAAGCCGAATTTTGTAACTATATATATTCAGAACCTGATTCTGACATTTATTGTGAATTTTCTGCTATGGATTCGATTATAAATTTTGGTTCAAAACGTAAAAAATTTGTGGAAGACATAACTTCTTCTATTGATAATGTAGCTTTAGATCAAGATTATATTAAGTTTTCAAAAAAAACTTATGCTGCGGACTTAACAATAAATTTCCCTTTTATACTAAAATCTAACGAGATTATAATAGAAGATTTTCCCCCATTAACTTTGTTCTCTGATATAATAAAATACAGCGAGCCTAAAAAAGATAGTCTATTTTTGCGTGAACTTACTATTGTATTTGATTATTCTTTTAAATTAGAAAATGCAGATACTGGTAAAGTAAAAAATGTAGATCTTATAGCAGAATCATTTAATGGACAGAGAATGCAGTTATCAAGAATGTTTTTTGTGCCTATTGCATTTGTTGGAGAAAATTCTGCTGGATATTTAAGGAGTCTGCCGTATTTAATTGACGATGAAGAATATTTGAAAAACAGACTCGATACTTATGGTCGTTATTTACAGGAAATTCAAAATTTAGACTCACTGGATACACGACCTGTAAAACTTCTTAAAAGAGTATTGCAATGTCTTGATTTGATTTATCCGGCTCTTGATGAAAATGCAAGAGACAATATTTTCAACTCGGTTACTGCATTGCTTGAAAACAGAGATGTTTATTTGATAAATAATTATTCGACTGCAGTGCATAATCTTTTTAAAATGACTTATATGCCTTTAACCTTTTTCAGAGCTAAAAAAGACGGAAAGATATTACAGCTTCTTTCGGTTATGGATGATTCTATAAAAGAGATGCATCAAAGAAATATATTATCTGATGAAGACTATACGAAACTTCATTTAGCTAATAAAGGTTTAATTGCTTTAATTTATAATTCTAAAGATGAAAATGATATCCGTGCAAATAAAGAAATTATTTCACAAATTAAACGAGATATTGATCTGATTGAAGAAAAAGCGTTTATTAAAATCTTTAATAATCAAAAAGATATACTATCTTATATTAAAGTTTTTTCAGAAGTATACAAAAATGCCGGATTTCATAATATTGAATTATATTGGCTGGATAACAATACTCTTGGTATAGTAAAAGACAGCTTTACATCAACGATTCCTCAAAATGAGCTTTCTAAAATGGCTATAGAAAATAAGCTTGTTAAAGTTAATTATAAACTTATTGATAGGGACAAAGTTGATTTGAAACGCGTAAGATATTCTGTTTGGGTTAGATATAATCCGACAGATGCAGAGAATGAAAATTATCAGCGTCTTAGAAATAGTTTGTTAAAAGATAAGAAGAATTTTAATATAAAAAGAGCTTTTGTCTTTTAGTTTAAAATTTTTTCTTTTAATTGCCATAAGCTGTAATAGTAAAGCGGAAGAAAAATTAGTGGTTTTATAATTTGAAATTTTCCGTTTACATTGCCTAGACAAATTACTATTAAAGCATATATTAAAATGCCTGTTCCAAGTGTTAATAGTACGGTTTTAAATATTGATTTGGTATTAATATAATCAAGAGATTTAAAATGTACAAGTGAATGCAATGTTATAAGAAAGATAATAGATATAAGCATTGAGATTCCTGCGCCGGCTAAATGGTATATGGGAATTAATTTTAATGTCAGAATAATACACAATACTATACCTAAATTAGTAATAAGCATTTCTATATATGTTTTGTTTTCAAGATGATATTTTATATTTAAAATTTTCATAAGCTGGTGCAAAAAAATTGTTAGTGCAAAAAAAGGTAATATTATGTAAGTTTGTTCATACTTTAAATTAAATACAGTGCTTGCGATTTCTCTGGAATAAAAAATGAATATGCTTAAAAGCGGGATGAAAAGTGTGCAGTATAATTTAATGGTGTTTGTTGTAATTTCTTTAACGTTTTGGTTATGTTCATACCTTTTTATAATAATCGGGAATACTGCAAACATAAATGTGGATAAAAGCGGTGTCAATATATAAGTAGTATAGACCCAGGCAATTCCAGAGGATGCTGTAAGATTAAACATTTCAAGCCTTTGAAATGTAAACTGGTTCATGTAAAATAAAAGCCAGATGCCTGAATTTGTAACTATTGTAGGCAGACTGTACTGCAATGCTTCTTTAAATAGTTGAGGTTCAAAGCTTAATTTTAATGATGATTCAAATTTAAGTTTTTTAATTATATAAATATCAATAATTACCATTGCTATAGTCATTGCTGACAATATTGCTTTTACATTCCCGAAAATTTTAAACAGAGCCAGATAAAATAACAGTTGTGTACACTGGTATATTACAATACTGAAAGTATAAAGAAACGGTTTGTTAAAAATTCTGAGCATCTGGTATAAAAACTGACGTATCCCGCACGGGATAATTAATACTAGAAGTAAAGCAAGCACATCTTTACTTATAAAATATCTGGTTGAAATATAATTTGCTGATAGAAAATAAAAGATTACAATTAATAAATATACACTTAAAGATATAAATATAATATTTGAATAGAATTCAGGCAGTTTATTTTTAATTTTGTATTTCTCATAAAATCTTAATGCAGATTTTGTAATCCAATCTGTAGAGCAAGTGCACAATAGATTAAGCATTCCGATTGCAAGCTGATATACGCCCATTTCTCTGGTTGTCAGCATGTAAGCAAAAAACGGAATTATAATAATAGAATTTAAGATTACAAGAAATCTTGACGGCAGATAGCTCAAAAAAGAGGTTAATATAGGATAAAATTTTCTTGTAACATTTTTTGTCTGCATATACATAAATTATACAATAAAAATGACGAATGCCACTCTGCCGAACCGAAAAATAATGCTTCGCATTAAGTTTCTCGTTCTGCTCTTATATCAAATAAAAAGACACCAAACAGGTGTCTTTTTATTTGCCGAAGGCCGGACTCGAACCGGCACGTGGTTGCCCACACAAGATTTTGAGTCTAGCACGTCTACCAATTTCATCACTTCGGCATAAATTAAATTGTTATATATTTATTTTAGCAGAAACATTTCAAATTTCAAATAAAATTTTTAAGAATTTAATTAAATTATATTTTATTGCCGTGCAGATTAATTAATTTATATTTAAGGTTATTTAAACTGTTTATAAGAGTGAGGCTATATGAAGAATTTTTTATTATTTTTTATATTATCGGTTTTGATAAGTTCATCAACTGTTTATTCAGCAGTCATGGAAGGCGGTGTGTCAAAAACAGGCATGGGTAATTCCAGCAGAATTGTTGATAATGCTACGAATATGCCTGTAGCAGGAGCTAAAGTGAGTCTGCCAAAACACAATTATTCAACAATGTCTGATGATTATGGTGCTTTTAAATTGAATGCAGATATAAAATCTCCGACTATTATGTCTGTTGAAAAAGAAGGTTACCGCCCATTCTCGCTTACTATAGACCAGCATACGGCTTCAAAGCCTATTGTTGTAGGGATTGAAAAAAGTAACATAGAAGATGTAATAATTACGTCCGAGATGTTTCATTTAGGTGATGATAATTTCTCTGAAAATTCAGCTAATTCAGGAGAATTTAAGGGAAAATCAATAGGCCCGTTTTTTAATAAGTCTTTTAAAATTGCTTCCAATGCTTTATCAAAAAGAAATTACCTTGTTATAGGTTCAATAATAGGCATTGACACTCTTATGGCTAAAAAATTAAGACAGAATTCTATTGTAAATTCTTTTTCCAGTCCGCCGGAGGTTTATTTTAACGGTTCAAAAATTGCAGATATTCAGCTAAACGGGGACGGGCAGAGGATAAAAATTCCGAATAATTTACTGCGTCCGGGGCAAATAAATGAAGTAACAATTAAAACAGGCAGAAATTTAAAACAGACAGCTTATATAGATTACGATGACATTGAGTTTATGAATATTTCAATTCAGTCGGAATAATAAAAAACGACTTTCGGGTATAAAAGTCGTAATTAATTAAGGAAACAAAGTTTTATATTATTGATTGGTTGAATTTTCAACCTTTCATATATTAAAATTTAAAGTTTAGACTGTATAAGCTTTATGCAAAGTCTTATGCCGCGGCTGGAACAGCTGCGTTCCTCTTTAGTTTAGACTAAGTAAGTTCGTACAAAGTCTTATGTGTTGGAAGGAACGGCTACGTTACTGTCTTTAGGGTTGACTTTGAAGTTTTGTTCAAAGCCTGTGTGTAGGGGTAAGCTTCGCTTACCCGAATGTTTTGAATGTTGATTCAGTGTTCTTTTCAATAACTTTCTGAACTGCATCCATTTCTGTTTGAATTGCGTCCTGTTCAGTATCTAACTGTTTCAAACGTAATTCAAGATTTTTATCTTCTGCCTGAATAATTTCAATCTTAGCATTGATATTTTGGATAGATTGATCATATTCATATTTGTCATATTCATACTGATTCATTGCATCATCGTAAGCCGCCTGATCTGTAACAGTATTTGTTGTTACTGCATAAGTAACTTCATCAGCTTCTCCCGGATTCAGAGTAACATTAATGATTCGTCCTGTAGAATCTTGTTCCAAACGTGCAGTAACACCTTTGATTTCTTCTGTTTCCTGAGTTGAACCTACTGTATATGTGCCTATTGTGCTTTGTGAAGTTCCTGTTTCATTGTAAACAGCGCTGTCTAATGAATCTTTTTTTACAAAATATGGAGTCCATGTTTTTGTAGAAGTATTTTTAACATATCTAACAAGCCAGTCGGATTCTCCGTATTTTTCGTTTAATTCTTCTAAATATTTTTGTTCTTCTGCTTGTAAATTTTCAATTTGTTGAATTGATAAAGTTTTTAAATATTCATCTTGACCGTCATAAAATTTTTGGGGGGTTGTTCCTGTTTTTGGCGTATAGTATGTACGCTGACCCTGTTCATCCTCAGTGTAATATCTGTCAGTATCTTGTTCGTATTTTGCGTTAACAGTTTGATCATTACCTTCCTGATCCTGGTATACAACTTTATAGCTGTAATCTGTTTCAGATATTTGAGTTAGTTCTCTTAATTTAATAGCACCAACATAATAATCGTATTGAGGATTTTCTTCTGTTCCAACGTTTTGTCTTGTGTATAATGTCGGAGCAGTAGAAACGACTGCAAAATCATTAGTCCAGCTTGATGTATAGCTGATTAAATAAGTACCGTCAACCTGAGCTATCATAGAAGATATAGAATTGCTAAGAGAACCATCTTTAAAAGTATAAACGGTCTTTGTATAATCAGCAGTTGAAGGCGGTACCGGAACTGTCATGCCTAGCAGCTGGTTGTAATAGTTAGCAGACTGGTTTGACAAAGTTGTTCTTTGCTGGTTGATCTGCTGACCTTCATATTCGGTATTTGTTTTTCTTGCAGTAAGACCTAGAAATCTTGCCTGCGAAGCAGCCATACCCATGACTAGTTCCCTTTCACTTTTGTTTCCTTACTTATTGTTACGGCACAACAAAAGAAATTCTTTAATAATTGTACCAAAAAACTTAACAATTTGTAACAAAAATCGTTCGAATAAAGTATAAAACAAGTCCTAATTCATTATTTTAGACTACTTTAAAATTTCTTTTAATTCGTTAATAACAAATTCCATAGCACCCTGCTGGGAGTTGAATACTGTTTTGCAATCTTCACAGCATTGGAAATAGAATTCTTTATCTGAAAGTAGTTTATGCATATAATCACTCAATTCTTTAGGCGTTTTAACAACTTTACCTGCTTTGGTACGTGATAATATCCAGTAAATATCTCTGAAATTATGGATAGATGGTCCTGAAATTACAGGTTTATTGTAAACTACAGCTTCTAAAGGGTTATGCCCGCCTGTTTTGTTGAAGCTGCCGCCTATAAATGCAAAATCGCATATTTGATACATTCTGCTCAACTCTCCCAGTGTATCAAGAATAATAATATCGTTATCTGCAAATGTATCATTTTTCGAACGAAAGCCGTATTTCAGACCTGTTTTTTCTGTTAAATCTTTAACATTATTTACTCTGGTTATATGTCTGGGTGCAAGAAGAAGTTTTATGTCAGAAAACTTCTTTTTAATTTTTGCAAAAGCTTCAAGTACAATTTCATCTTCACCTTTATGGGTGCTTCCGGCAATTATTATTCTGTTTGTACCTTTGCCTATTTCGATATCTGCAGTAATTCTTTTTACATCAAATTTAAGATTTTTCATAACCTGAGTTTTTTCTTCAGGGGCACCGATTTCGATAAATTTTTGTCTGTCTTCTTCGCTCTGGGTAAGAATTTTGGTATAATTTTTAAACAGTTCTTTAAAAAATCCTTTTAACAGCCGGTAGCTTTTAAAAGTAGAGTCAGAAATTCTTCCGTTAATTACAAACAGCGGAATATTTTTCATTTTACAGTATGATGCAAAAGTAGGCCACAGTTCTGTTTCCGCGATTAAAACAACTGTCGGGTTTATTTTTTTCAGGAATAGCTCAACGCAGATAGTGATATCAAAAGGAAAGTAGGTTATAAAATCTGCAATATTATCATATTTTTTATGTGCAATTTCCTGTCCTGTTTTTGTGCCTGTTGTTACAACAATTTTATAATCAGGAAAAGTTTCTTTAGTCTTTTTTATCAAATTTTCAAGGGCAATAACTTCGCCTACGGAAACTCCATGATACATTATTACTTTATTGCCTAAATCAGGAGCTTCAAATTTGCCCAGTTTTTCTCTCCAGCCCGACAGATATTTACCTTTTACAGCTCTAACAATTGCATAAAACGGAAGGGCAAGTAAAAATAATATTGTTGATAAAATTCTATATATAAGCATAACAGGATTGTATAACAAAAATATCTGAAAATCTATATTGACAACCTATTTTAAAAATCATAAAATATTATTGATATGGCTATAGTTTACTTAAGTTTAGGATCAAATTGCGGAGACCGTATAGGCTTTATTCAGCAGGCAACAGGTCTGCTCGGGAGTGTTGACGGCATTACTCTCATTAGAACTTCTGCTTTTTACGAAACTGAGCCATGGGGTATGGACTCCGAAAACTGGTTTGTGAATGCTGTTGTTGAAGTTAAAACGGCACTTTCGCCGCGTCATCTTCTGGAAGAGTGTCAGAGAATAGAAAAACAGCTCGGGCGTAAAACGAATACTGATAAAGGTTATTCTGACAGGACTATTGATATTGATATATTGTTTTATAACAAAGACATTATAAATGAACCTGATTTGATTATTCCTCATAAATTTTTACATTTAAGAGCGTTTACTCTTGTTCCGCTTCTGGAATTGATTCCTAATTTTGAACATCCTGTTTTGCATAAGACTATAACAGAAATTCACAGTGATCTTGAAAATCCTGAAATGGTGTTTTTATATGGCACAAGAGTTGAAATCTAAAGTTGTGATTGCCGGCGGGGGACCTGCCGGCTGTATGTGTGCATATTTTTTGCAGAATGATTTTGATGTAACAGTTTTTGATAAAAAATCTCCTTTAAAAACTTTGTTGCCTACAGGGGGCGGCAGATGTAATCTTGCCCATGCAGAATACGATTTTAGAGAGCTTGCATCAAATTACCCGAGAGGTGAAAAATTTTTGTATTCGGTTTTTTCAAAATTTTCAACTTATGAGACTATTGAATTTTTTGAAAAAATAGGAGTGAAAACTTATATACAGGATGACATGAGAATTTTCCCCGTCTCTAACAGCTCTGCGGAAGTAAGAGAACAATTTTTAAATTCGCTAAAAAAAGTTAAATTTATAAAAGAAGAAGTGTTGAAAGTTAATAACAAGGGTGCAGGCTTTTCTGTTATTACAAACGGTAGAGAATACAGCGCGGATTATGTAATTATTGCAACAGGTGGTCATGCAGGATATGAACCGTTAAAAATGCTCGGTCATAATATTATTGAGCCTAAACCTGCCCTTGTCGGTTTGAAAACAGAAGAAGATTTTTCAAATCTGGCAGGAGTTTCAATTAAAGGTGTGTTATTTACTCATAAAGGAATTTCAGGTCCAGCAGTTTATAGAATTTCATCTTTAAAAGCAAGAGATGATTTCCCGTATAAACTTAATTTTAATTTTATAGACGATATAGATTTGCAGTCAGAACTCAATTCAAACCCGCATAAGAGTATTAAAAATCTGCTTTCGGATTATGTACCGAAATCTTTTGCCTTATATTGCCTTAAGGGTTTAAAGATTAATCCTGATGAAAAATGCCATTTAATTAACGGTAAAACACGCGACATGATTTTAAATCGACTTCTCAATTTTGAAGTTACTGTTACAGGTGTTTTCCCTGACGGTGAAGTTGTAACATCGGGAGGTGTTGATTTAAGAGAAATAAATCCAAAAACTATGGAGTCAAAACTCGTTCACGGGCTTTATTTTTGCGGGGAAGTCATGGATATTGACGGCTTTTGCGGAGGTTTCAATCTTCAAAACTGCTGGTCTACGGCATATTGTGCAAGTCAGGCAGTTTTTGACAGAGAATTTTCTTTTTGATTTTCCTGTTTTGCCATTTCCATAACCTTGTATTCTCTGTTATTGGGCAAAATATATCTCAATGCTATCATCAGTGCTGGTACGGCAACTCCTAGTGCTCCGATACAAATTCCGATATTTTTCAAAACGGCGCATCTTTTAGCTTTTACAACCTGTTTTAAATATTTGTCAACAGAGTCTTTCGGAGCTTTGTTGTATAATTCTTCGATATCTGATTTTAAATTTTTAAATTCATTAATATCAATAAATGCTCTTGTGTCGATTTTGTCCGAATTTTTCAGAGTTTTAATTAATTTTGATTGTTTTGCCATTTTTACGATAAAGTTATCAGGATTTTCGTGAATGAAATTATATATATCTATGTCTTTTGCATTCTGGCTGATTTTTTTAGAGTAATCATCAAGACTTGATTTTATGGAACCGTCTTTAAATGCCTGCGGTAATTCTTTGCTTTCAATAATCATTGAATCAAGTTTTATCGGAACTTTTGATTTATTTTCAAAATGTTTTTTTATCATTGCGCCTGCAAAGTACATAAAAAACCATGTTCCGCCTTCTTTTATTGTATAATTAATAAATTCCTGTCTGCTTTGCGAACTTGCAAGTCTCTCTGCCGTAATTGAGCCGTCTAAAATCATCAGGTTTTGAACGGGATTAAACATAAAATCCTGTATAGAGCCGCTGAATGATACGTCCTTTTTGTTTTTATGAACTGATGAAAAGGCTTTAGGAACTTTTTGTGTATAGAAATTATGGAAATTTTTTATTTTTGACTTCCTATTTGCTTTTAATTTTTCTTTTGCTTCATTCAGTCTGTAATTTTGTCTGAATTTTGTCAGGCCTGCATAAGTGAATATAGCTGCAAATGTTGAAAAACCGAATTTTGCGAGTGCAAGATTTTTTGTATATTTAGGATTTTTTGAGGCTTTGGTTATGCTTTGTTTAATCTGTTCTGTCGGTGATTTTTCGATTGCTTTTTCTAAAATTTCTTTGTTTTTGAGATTTCTTACATCAAATTTCGGATCAACGCCGAGAAGCTTATATAATGTTAAGTCAGTAAATTTTTTGAAAAAAGGAATTCCGCCGAGCCATATAGCCTGTGTGCCGAATTCATCAATAAATCTGTCTTTCCCCTCTACATCTTTCCCTGTAATGTATGAACCTATCGTAAGACCTGTACTGTTTGCCATGTCTTTAACAAACAGCGGGAGCAATGATGCATTGCTTCCTAATTTAGAGTATATATATTCACTTGCGGTAACTGCCGGTATCATTTATATAAAATTCCTTTCCTTCTCAATAATTACAGTCCCCATATTAAATTTCTTAATTTAACGAGCGGGGTGTTTGCCTTGATTATTGAGTTTCGTCGGATATTTTTTTGCATAAGTCTGTCTTTACCTTTTTTCATAAATACACTGAATATTTTTTCTTGCCCTAAAATTGTCTAATATTTACGTTTATTAACAAAAAAAAGACCTTTCGGGGGGAAAGGTCAAGTAATAAAAAAACTTTTTTACGAGAAAAGTAAGTGCTTTTTATAACAAGCCTTTCATAATTCTTACTATTCGTCGTATTTGAGTTAAGTTAATCATACTAATATTATATTGAAAAAAAATTTTTTGTAAAGCCTTAATTGCAAAATATTTAATCTTCTGATAGCATTTTTATATATAAAAGTCGGGAGGATTATGATTTTATTTATTATATCTTTTTTTATTGTATTCTTAACATCATATTTTATAACATGTCTTATTGTTGACGACAAATCGGTTAATGGGATATTTTATCTGTTATTGACTGCATTTGCTAATGTTGTTTTGACAATGGAGATATTGTCCCTGTTTTCTGCAATTTGTGTCCCCGGTGTATTAATTTTAAATGTAATATTTCTTATTCTTTCCGTTTCAATTTGGATTAAACAGGGTAAACCCGTATGGAAAATTCCTGTAAACGACCTAAAAAGTTTTTTTAGAAAATATTTTGTTTGTATAAAGCATGATAAATATCTTGCAGTCTTGTCTGCAGGTTTTTTAATTGCTGTTTCTACTGCTTTATTTATGTCAAGTTTTATGCCGATAATGAATTTTGATGCTGAATCTTATCATGCTTTGAGAAGTTTATTCTGGATACATAACCATAACTTAAATCATTTTTATATTGCAGATATGCGCAATATAGCATTTCCTATAAATTCAGAACTCGTTTTTGCATGGGTATTTATGTTTATTAAGCGTTCGGCATGGATTATGTACACTGCTTTTGCCGGATTTATACTTGCAATGTGCGGAATTTATAATATTCTTTCTCTATTGAAATACAGCATGAGAAGAAAATTGTGGGTAATTTTTATTATTTCATCTTTATCATCGGTTGTTGCTCAAATTACAACAACTGAAACGGATATGATAATTGCCGGGCTTATAATTTCATCAATATATCTTTTCTGGTACGGTTTGAAGACTAAGCGTTTAATTCCGGTGTTTATGTCGGCTTTAGCTTACGCACTTGCCGTAGGTACAAAAACAACAGCATGTGTTATGGTTCCCGGGTGCGCAATCGGTTTTACTGCACTTGCAGTTTATTATAATAAAAAAGAATTTTATAAACCGTTACTGCAGTTTATAGGCTTTGGAATTTTAAATTTTATTATTTTTTCGTCATATAACTATATCTTAAATTTTATAGACTTTGGCAATATGTTCGGTTCAAAATATATTCTGGCTTCTCATGAAAATTTCTACGGGGTGCGGGCTGTACCTGCAAATTTTATAAAATATTTATTTATGTTTGTGGATTTTGCGGGCTTTATGTGGAATCAATATTTATCCGTACATATTGAAAGTTTAAGGGATACTCTTTTATCTGCTTTAAATTTGTCAGTGTACAGAGACGGATTTTTTTCAGCAGATGCAAACAGATTGACTCTTGCAGAACCTGTTATGGGCATGGGAGTTCTGGGATTAATATTATATTTCCCGTTTTGGATTTTTGCTTTATTTAAACCGCTTTGCTCTAGAAATAAAAGGGATGTTGTTATTTTCGGATTTGCACTGCTTCTTGTTATAAACTTGCTTTTTCTTTCATATAAACTTGCATTTATGTCTTACAGCATAAGATTTTTAATGTCTTTTTGCGTAATCTCCTCTCCGATTTTGGTTTATTCATACTCAAGACGCAATAATCCTTATAAATTTATAGTGGTGTTATTTGCTATGTATTATTTGTGCCTTGTTTCAACACATGTATATTCAAGACCCTTTGCAAAAATTCTCGGTTATTTTAAAGCCGGTTACACGATTCAGCAAATAAGAGAAAAAGCGCGGTGCTCATTAATAGTATTTCTTGATAAATTAAGCCCTGAAGATAAAATTGTATACTCCAAAATATGTATCAGTGAATCATGTATGTTAAGTGATTATATTAAAAAAAATATTGATAAAAGAAATAAAATTATATTTTTTGCAAATACGCCAGAAAGATTGCTTAACATCAAGATGCTGGATTTCGAAGGCTATAATATAGATTACGGTTCTGTTGAAGATATTGATAGCTTTGACATGAATAAATATAATCTTGCAATATTTGATGGAGACAGCAATATTATAACTAATATAAAACAATTTGATAAAAGAAAATATGATGTTTTTGTTGATTCAAACGGTAACTTAATTAATAAAACATTGTCAGGTAATTACTGTGTTTATACAAGATACCATGACGAGATAGTTGCTGCAAATAATAATTCTGAAAAAGTCCCTTTTATTGGTGTTTGTTATTATACAGACAATTATCTTTATGACAGGTTTAAGTTTAAATATTTAACTACTTATACAGTTGATTTAAATTTTATAAAAGATATAGGAATTGATTCAGAAAAATCTAAATTGATTTGGCGCTATCGTATTTTTGAAAATCAATCAAATCCCATGATTAAATAGTTTATAGCCTAATTTCGGACCGCAGAAATTTCAAGACTATTCATTAAAAAAGACGCCTCAATGGCGTCTTATAATTATATGGTACCCCCAAGCGAATTCGAATCGCTGTCTACACCGTGAAAGGGTGTTGTCCTAGGCCTCTAGACGATGGGGGCTTGTTTCTTTCGACAAGTTCAATTCTACATGAAGCAAAATTAAATGTCAACCATTTTTTTTACTTTATTAAAAATGAATGTAATCACCCCAGTATGTTTTGCCTTTTTCTTCAGGGTGCTGGTCTGTTACGGCATAGTATGTGTAATCCCTGCAATCATTACCGTCCTCAATATAAAATTCTTTATCTCGATATTGATAGTGCGGAATTATTTTGTTGTTTTCGTCCGAATAGAAAACAAAGTAGTCGTAGCCATAGCGATTCGGACCTTTTATCCCGTTAATATCAACGCAAATCTGTTTATCAGAATCATTAAACAGCCATAGCCTTCCTATATTATCTGTCCATATTCCTCCGTTATCACAAGTATTTGAGGAGGGCTTATTATTGGCGTGCCCGTATAAGCCTCTTTTCTTATATAATTCGTATAATCTTGTTGTTGAGCCTTCCCAGCTGTCATTACCGTCTATTGCTGTCCCGCCTTGAAATTGTTTCATAATTACTTGTGCTCTTTCTGGTACGCTTGATATTTCATAAAGACTTACACCGTCTGCAAGAAGCTTTAAATTAACCTGTTGAAGTTCCGAATAAGTTTTTAAAAGTGCTGTCTGCAGAGCCTTTTTTCTATGCTGTGCAACTAATGCTGGCATAGTTAATGCTGCGACAACCCCGATAATGCCTAATGTTATCAAGACTTCTGCCAGCGTAAACGCGCATTTTTTGAAAAGTGAATAAGAGAATAGGTTAATAGGTGAATAAGTTCGTTTCAGGGAGTTAACGTAATTCTGAACGGCAGATTTTCCTCTGCGTTTCAGGAGCTTTTTACTTACTTCCTCTCTTTCCGAGGGAGAGAAAAGTCTAATGATACCTCTTACTGCCTTAGTGTCGTAGCATCTTAGTATCTTACAAACCCGGTAAACCCTGTCTACAAACGATTCCTGTCGGGGGGGGGGCAATTCAAAGCTTCTCTATTCAACATATTTCATTCTCCTTTTTATTTATTATATATTATTTATACAAAATTTTCAACCCTGTACTACTTGAAAGTTTTTTGTTTTTTATGTAAAATATATATATTATTAGAGAGAGATAGGAGTAATTAATGTTCGAACGTTTTACGGAAAAAGCTATAAAAGTTATAATGCTGGCTCAGGAAGAAGCTCGCAGACTCGGTCATAATTTTGTCGGAACCGAGCAGGTTCTTCTAGGGCTTATAGGCGAAGGTACTGGTGTTGCCGCCAAAACTTTGAAATCTATGGGGGTTACCCTGAAAGATGCAAGAGCAGAAGTTGAAAAAATTATAGGAAGAGGATCAGGTTTTGTTGCCGTTGAAATCCCTTTTACCCCGAGAGCAAAACGTGTTCTTGAACTGTCATGGGATGAAGCCAGACAGCTGGGACATAATTATATAGGTACAGAACATCTTTTATTAGGTTTAATAAGAGAGGGAGAAGGCGTTGCTGCCCGTGTTTTGGAAAATCTTGGTGTTGATTTAAACAAAGTCAGAAGCAATGTCGTAAAAATGCTGGGAGAATCAAAACCCCAGACTGTATCTTCAGGAAGTTCAAGTTCTTCTTCTTCGGGAGGAAAAACAAAAACTCCGAGTCTTGATGAATTTGGCAGAGATTTGACTCTTGCTGCTCAGGAACTACGATTAGACCCTGTTGTCGGCAGAGAAAAAGAAATTGAACGCGTTATTCAAATTCTTGCAAGAAGAACAAAAAATAATCCTGTTCTTATCGGTGAACCGGGTGTTGGTAAAACTGCTGTAGCAGAAGGGCTTGCAACAAGAATTGTAAATGCTGAAGTACCTGATATTTTAGACGGAAAGAAGGTTATTCAGCTTGATATGGGGCTTCTTGTCGCCGGAACAAAATATCGCGGGGAATTTGAAGAGCGTTTGAAAAAAATCATGGACGAAATTCGTCAGGCAGGAAATATTATTCTTGTTATTGATGAAATGCATACACTTATAGGTGCGGGTGCCGCAGAAGGCGCTATTGATGCCGCAAATATATTAAAACCTGCTTTATCAAGAGGTGAAATTCAGGTAATCGGCGCTACAACACTTGATGAATATAGAAAATACGTCGAAAAAGATTCTGCTCTCGAACGCCGTTTCCAGCCTGTAATCATTGATGAGCCGACAGAAGAAGAATCTATTGAAATTATTAAAGGTTTGAAGCCTAAATACGAAGAGCATCATAAATTAATAATTTCTGATGAAGCAATAGTTGCTTCTGTAAAATTGTCTAATAAATATATTACGGACAGATTTCTGCCTGATAAAGCAATTGACGTAATTGATGAAGCTTCTTCAAAAGTCCGCTTAAAGGTATCAAATCTTTCTCCTGAAGGCAAAGAACTTGAAAAAGAATTGCGCGGATTGATTAAGGAAAAAGAAGAAGCAATCAGAAATCAGGAATTTGAAAAAGCTTCCCAGTTAAGAGATGATGAAGCTGATTTAAAAGAAAAAATACGCGAAATGGCACAGAAATATAAAGAAGAGCATGAAGCTAACAAGCCGACTGTTACAGCAGAAAATGTCGCAGAAGTTATTTCAACAATGACAGGGGTTCCTGTTACCAAGCTGACAGAGGGCGAAAGTGAAAGACTTCTTAAACTTGAAGATACTCTTCATGAAAGAGTTATCGGTCAGCATGACGCTGTCGTTGCAATTTCTAAGGCAATAAGACGTGCCCGTGTAGGATTGAAAAGTCCGAACAGACCTATCGGAAGCTTTATTTTCTGCGGCCCTACCGGTGTTGGTAAAACTGAACTTGCAAAGGCCCTTGCAGAAGCCGTATTTGGGTCGGAAGATAATATGATAAGAGTTGATATGTCAGAATTTATGGAAAAACATTCAACCGCAAAACTTATCGGTTCTCCTCCGGGATATGTTGGTTATGATGACGGAGGTCATTTAACTGAACTTGTTCGTAAAAAACCTTACAGTGTAATTCTTTTTGATGAAATTGAAAAGGCACACCCCGATGTATTTAATATCATGCTTCAAATACTTGATGACGGACGTTTAACAGACGCTAAAGGTCGTCATGTAAACTTTAAAAATACAATTATTATAATGACATCAAACGTTGGTGCAAGCATGATTACAACAACATCAAAATTAGGTTTCTCTACAAGTGATGATGAATCAAAAGATAAATATGAAAAGCTGAAAGAAACAGTTACAGAAGAAATGAAAAAAGCTTTCAGACCAGAATTCTTAAATCGTATTGATGAGACTATTGTATTCTCTCACCTGTCTCAGGAAGAAATCAGACAGATTGTCGATTTGATGCTGAAAGATTTGTTCAAACGTCTTGCAGAGCGTGAACTTTCTGTAGAGGTAACGGATGAGGTAAAAGATCATCTTGCTAAAAACGGTTATTCGGAGGCTTACGGTGCCCGTCCATTGAGACGATTAATCCAGCGTAAAATTGAAGATATGCTGGCAGAAGAAATTCTCTCGGGCAAATATGCTCCCGGTGATACAATTGTTATAAAGCTTGTTGATGACAAAATAGCTTTTGAAAAAAAAGTAAAGCGGGCTAAAAAAGAGCAAGCCGAAATATCTGAAGCTGTTCAATAAATATCAAAAATCCCGTCTTTATCAGAGACGGGATTTTGTTTATTAAGTTAACGTAACAAGAATTAATATCGCCATGCTGAACTTGTTTCAGCTTCTAATTTTTCACGGGATTAAACTCTAAAGCATTTCATGTGAGACATTTAAGAGTGGCTTAGTATAAATCTGTATGTAAATTCCAGATTTTTGCTTGCTATTTTTATAAAAATAGTATAAATTATTATTAGAATTTGGTTATGGCTAAGTATTTATATAACGCGTTAAAAGATAATAAGCAGATAGTAAAAGGCGAGATTGAAGCTTCAGATTTGCGTGAGGCAAGAGATAAAATCCGCCGGCTTGGTTTTATTCCGACAAAAATTTATACAGAATATTCAGACGAGCTTCAGGCAGAAACTTTCCAATCCAAAATTGCAGTTTCCGGCAATAAACCTAAAGTAACATTTTTAAGTCTTGATGAAAAATTTTTTTTTACATCAGAACTTGAGGTTTTGCTTTCATCAGGCATTCCTATTATAGAAGCTTTACAGACAATAGAGGTAAACTCTCCAAAAGAAAATTTACGAGCTGTCTGTGTTGATTTAAAAAATGCCATAATGTCAGGGTTAACTTTTGCTCAGAGTTTGCAATCTTTGTACGGGGATGTTTTTGGCTCTGTTTATACAGCACTGGTCAAGACAGGAGAAGAGTCAGGCGAGCTTGAAGAAACATTGCGCAGAATGCTTATTTTGCTTGATAAACAGAGAAAAATAAAGGATAAAATTATTAGTGCCTCAATATATCCTGCTATTTTGATAATTATGATGCTCGGGCTTTTAATTCTTTTTTCGACATATGTTTTCCCGAGATTTATGGCTGTTTTCACTTTC
>ULJB01036268.1_pt1 | contig 21794 bp, 18 predicted proteins | sample 1950771 | NCBI WGS metagenome assembly ULJB01 (sample SAMEA4835461, study PRJEB28245) | human gut metagenome | biome: gut microbiome; material: fecal sample | place: Denmark | collected 2008
CCAATATTGTTGTATCGCCGAGCGACCATATAGTCGTTGACGTTGCTGAGTTCCGCCGTGTCGTTTCACAGTGCTTGAAATTTTCAAGTGAGACGGATGCCATAATAACGTTGGGTATGAAACCGACGCGTCCGGAAACAGGATACGGATATATTCAGGCGGATTTGTCTTCAAGCTCGCCGCGTAATAAGGAGATATACCGAGTAGATTCTTTCCGCGAGAAGCCTGATTTTGAAACTGCCAACAAATACATAAAAAATAAAAGCTATTTTTGGAATGCCGGCATTTTCATTTGGAATGTCAATACGATAGTAAATGCGTTCAGGGTTTACCAGCCGACAATAAGCAGGATTTTTGAAAGCCTGTTGCTTGTTTACGGTACGCCAGATGAACAGAATGAGATAAACCGCAGGTTCCCGGAATGTGAGTCAATATCTGTTGACTATGCAATCATGGAAAAGGCGGAAGAGATTTTTGTGTGTCCGGCAGATTTTGGCTGGAGCGATTTGGGTACATGGGGTTCATTGCTGGCCCAGACAAAGCACGACCTTTATGGCAATGGGGTGATAGGGGATAACATATCATTGTTTGATACTTATAATTGCATTGTCAATGTTGTGGGAAAGAAACGTGTTGTAGTACAAGGTCTTGACGGTTTCATCGTAGCGGAAAAGGATGACAGGTTGCTTATTTGCAAGTTGGCGGAAGAACAGCGCATATCAAAATTTTCGGAACAGAGTAAATGACAAAAACACAATAAGACTTAATAGAAGGTAGAATGAAAAAAAATGTTGCATTAATTACAGGTATTACCGGTCAGGACGGTTCATATTTGGCAGAACTCTTGATTGAGAAAGGTTATGAGGTACATGGATTGTTGCGTCGTTCGTCGTCGTTCAATACGGGTAGGATTGAGCACTTGTATTTGGATGAGTGGGTGCGTGACATGAAGAAGTCGCGTCTTGTCAACCTTCATTGGGCCGACATGACCGATTCTTCCTCTTTAATCCGTATTATCGGGGAGACAAAGCCGACGGAGATTTATAACTTGGCTGCGCAGAGCCATGTCAAGGTGTCTTTTGATGTTCCTGAATATACGGCGGATACTGATGCTGTCGGTGTACTACGCTTGTTGGAGGCCGTGCGCATTTGCGGACTGGAGAAGACTTGCCGCATTTACCAGGCTTCAACGTCCGAACTTTACGGGAAGGTGCAGGAAGTTCCGCAAAGCGAGACCACGCCGTTTTATCCAAGGTCGCCTTATTCTGTTGCCAAATTATATGGTTTCTGGATAATGAAGAATTACCGTGAAAGCTATGGCATGTATTGTTGCAATGGAATATTGTTCAATCATGAGAGCGAACGCCGTGGCGAGAACTTTGTGACACGAAAGATAACCCTTGCCGCATGCCGTATTGTTCAAGGATACCAAGACAAACTTTATCTCGGCAATCTTGATGCCCGTCGTGACTGGGGATATGCCAAGGACTATGTGGAATGCATGTGGATGATATTGCAGCAGCCTAAGCCGGAAGATTTTGTCATCGCTACCGGCGAGATGCATACCGTACGCGAGTTTTGCACTTTGGCGTTCAGGGAAGCAGGGGTTGAATTGCGTTGGGAAGGCGAGGGTGTTAATGAAAAAGGCATCGACGTGGCTACCGGCAATGTTCTTGTGGAGGTTGACCCCAAATATTTCCGTCCATGTGAGGTAGACCAGCTGCTCGGTAATCCGGCAAAGGCGAAAAAGGTATTAGGCTGGAATCCGACTAAGACTTCTTTTGAGGAATTGGTGAAAATCATGGTTCAACATGATATGGCATTTGTCAGGAAACTTTATATCAAGGCTCAAATGGCGGAATAATCATGTTGGACAAGAATGCGAAAATATATGTTGCCGGCCATCACGGATTGGTAGGTTCGGCAATATGGAATAATCTTAAGTCACGCGGATACGGAAATCTTGTAGGCCGCAGTCATAGTGAGCTTGACTTGCTGGACGCTGTTGCAGTAAAGGATTTCTTTGACAAGGAACGCCCTGATGCGGTAGTGCTTGCTGCGGCTCATGTTGGAGGCATCATGGCCAATCTCAATTATAGGGCTGATTTCATTTATCAGAACCTGCAGATACAGCAGAATGTCATAGGAGAGAGTTTCCGCCATGATGTCAGGAAACTGCTGTTTCTTGGCAGCACTTGTATTTATCCGCGAATGGCTCCGCAGCCGATGAAAGAGGATGCCTTGCTTACTTCTGAGCTTGAGTATACCAACGAGCCGTATGCAATCGCGAAGATTGCCGGCCTGAAGATGTGCGAGAGTTTCAGCATACAGTATGGTTGCAATTATGTCGCAGTGATGCCTACCAACCTCTATGGCCCTAACGACAATTTCCATTTGGAGAACAGCCATGTGTTGCCGGCGATGATACGCAAGGTGTATTTGGCAAAGTGTCTTAATGAAGGCCGTTGGGACGACTTGCGTAAAGACATAAGCCTGCGTCCTGTCGAGGGTGTTGACGGTAGTTGCAGTGACGAAGAGATATTGTCAAAGTTGGCTAAATACGGAATAACTCCACAGGCTGTCACATTATGGGGCACAGGCAGCCCAATGCGTGAGTTCTTGTGGAGCGAAGAGATGGCTGACGCCAGTGTTCATGTGCTGTTGAATGTCGATTTTAAGGATACATATAATCCGGGAGACAAGGAGATAAGGAACTGCCATATCAATGTTGGTACAGGCAAGGAACTTAGCATACGCGAGCTTGCGGATATCGTAATCAAGGAAGTCGGCTTCAAAGGTGAGCTGCGTTGGGATGCGTCGAAGCCTGACGGCACGCCGCGAAAACTTACCGACGTTTCAAAGCTTCATTCATTGGGCTGGCATCATAAGATAGAAATTGACGAAGGCGTCCACCGTCTTTACGAATGGTATAAGCTCGGTATTTGCATCAATCATTTTTCTTGATGCTGCATTGTAGATGTAGATTTTAGTGCCAACGGTTTTGTATGATTGCGGTTTTGCTGCACGTTACAATACCGTTGGTATTTTCTTTTTCCTGTTTGAGGGATATATTCCATTTCATGGGGATATATTTTGATTTGAAGGCGCAGCCATTGATGTGTAATGTAATTTTGCAAAATGGCATCAGAATGTCAGCTTGGAATTTTTGTGTGTGCCATTGAAAACAGATAGGCTGCGCTGTAATAAGTTGAGGAAGATGCAGCAAAAGAGTTTCAATGGATGCCTGTTGCTGTTCAATTTGCCATCTATTGTAATGTGAAAGGCCGTCAGTTGGTTTGCAAAATGCGCTTGTTTGCACTGTGCCAACGGATTTTTCAGTTCGTTTTGATTGTTGAAACGTATCGTTTTAGCCGTGTTTCCGAGTGAAATGCGGTGACATTTGCTGCACAATTCGGCCATGCTTTACGTATCGTGTTGATATATGACCATTTGCGTTTGCACACAAAAACAGGGCGTTTTTGCTGCCAACTACAAGTTTTTATAAAGCAAGGCTGTTGTGGAACGCCAATGAAAATCAATGTGTAAGTGAATTGTGTAAAACCATGTCAGTTTGCTTGGCTGCATTTGTACAGACCAGTTTATGCAACAATGGACGTAAACCGGGCTTATTGTTGCTTTCCTGTTTTTGCCCGGAATCCTATGCGGCGTGTTTCGCCTTTGGCGTTAATTGTGTAGACGGCATAATATCCGGCGTTTATCCGGCTTGCATCGGCAAATCCGTTTCTGCAAGGAAGTATCGCAACATCGCGTCCGGCGATGTCTTTTAACAGGATGAAATCTGTGTCCGCAACCTCTTGTGGCAGGGCTATGCGCCCGTCTGCAGGGATAATGTTTCCCGGTTTTGCAGGCATGCCGGTACGCGCCGCCACGCTTTCCTGCCCGTATCTGTCGGTTACTGTTACGGCGAAGTGCATTCGTTGTTCAGCATGCGACAGGGGAATGCTGTTTGCCTTGATGTTTGTGGCAACAAGATTTTGTATGTCGGCGGTGTCTACGGGATAGGTATCTGATGCGTAAACGTTATATGTTGTTCGGCTCGTTGTGTCCCAATGTAAAACAGTTCGCCCCTGTGGAGTTTTTGCGACAACAAGTTTGCGTGGTGCATCAAGCCTGCCTGCCGGCGTATGTGCCAACGGCGGAACAAGCGAGGGCACAGGTGAGAATGTTTCTTTCATGAAACAGTATAGCCCTTTTGTGTCTTCTGTGAGGAAGCGTGCGCGGAATAGTGCCACTCCGATGCCAAGTGAGCGTGCTACGTTCATTTGCCGCTCCACTTCAACCAGAGGCCAATCGCCTTCGTTGCGTGTGAGGCGGTAGGCGGCAATGCCGGCAACAACCGAACTCGGATTAGGAGCGCTTTCGCTCCAGTCGGCCATGAAGGGGTAAAAGTCGTTGCCGCTGAAATATATCATAGGGTAAATCTGGTCGATAATTCCGCGGCGCAACCAATCTTGCGCTTCTTGGCTGCCTTTGTACAAAGCGTCCCATCCTCTGCTGTCGCGTCTTGGCAGAGGGGCATGCTTGCCTATTGCCGCACAGCTTAGCTTCACCCACGGCTTTATTTTCTTTACGCTGTCGCTTACCGCTGAGACTATTGCTGTTATGTTACGTTGCCGTGCGGCCTGGTCGTGCGGGTTCCGTGGTGAAGGCCATGTCTCAGGATAGCGTATATAATCAAGGTGGATGCCGTCAACGTCATAACGGCGTGTAATCTCGCTGCAAATGGCGGCTATGTGTCTTGCTGTTGACGGATTGTCAGGGTTCATGTAACCGTTAGAACCTATTTTGCGGACTGTTTCGGGCATACGCCGTCGTAGTGCTTGGCATCCGGGCGAGTTCCATTTTCCTATGGGCATTGCTACCACCCATGCCTGAAACTCCATGCCGCGTTTGTGGCATTCGGCGATTGCGAAGGCCAATGGGTCATATCCTGGTGCACGCCCGGCAGTCCCTGTCAGGCAGGCGTCCCACTGTTCTATGGCTGAAGGGTATATTACAGTGGCCCGTAAGCGTGTTTGTAGAAGCACGGTGTTTATTCCGGCGGCTTTGAGTTTGTCGAGCATGGTGCATAATTCCCGTTTCTGGTTTTCTGCCGCTTGTGGGGTGTTGGCTTTTATGCGTGGCCAGTCAAGGCCGTCGAAAGTTGTCAGCCATACAGCCCTGACTTCATGTTTGGGGAATTTCCTATGGTATTGTGCGGCGGCAGTGTAGAGTACAAAGACCACCGTCGCAAAGAGCAAATATAGTCTGTTTCGGATGTACATCTGTCTGTTTGTCAATGCAAAGGCTTAATATCCTGCAAAGTTACAGTTATTTTTGGTAATCTCAAATTTAATGTTTAATTTTGCAAATCAATCATTTAAATAAATAGGCATGAAAAGATTTGCAATGTTGCTGGCCGGGATGCTTGTCGCTGTGGTCGGCTATGCCCAGTTTGAGAAGGGCAAGTGGTATGTTGGAGCTTCCGTGTCGGGGCTTGATATAAGCTACAGCGGTTCTGAGGAATTTAATATCGGGCTTGACGCCAAGGGTGGTTATCTGCTTGCCGACGATTGGATGTTGCTGGGACAGGTCGGATGGCAGCATAGCGGTCTTGACGGAGTGTCAGACAATGTAATGCTTGGCATAGGCGGCAGATATTATATAATACAGAACGGGCTGTATTTGGGCGTCAACGCCAAGCTGGTGCATGCCAACCGCAATTATAACGATTTCATGCCTGGATTAGAGGTGGGTTATGCCTTTTTCCTGAACAAGACCGTTACAATAGAGCCTTCGGTTTATTACGACCAATCATTTAAGAACCATTCTGACTATTCTAAGATAGGTTTTAAAATAGGAATAGGCGTTTATTTGTAAAAGTTGGATTCTATCAATTGAATGAAAATTTTAATGACATGTATACTGTAAACGAACTGGAAGACAGACTTATCGACCTTGCCTTTGCCGAGGACATTGGCGACGGCGACCATACAACGTTGTGCTGCATCCCCGAGGATGCAATGGGTAAATCGCATTTGCTTATAAAAGAAGACGGCATACTGGCTGGTATCGACGTGGCCAAGAGGGTGTTTGCTAAATTCGACCCGACTCTTAAGGTGGAAGTGCTTATTGAAGACGGAGCGAAGGTCAAGGTAGGCGACATCGCCATGGTTGTTAGCGGCAAGGTTCGCTCGCTGCTTCAAACCGAGCGGCTGATGCTTAACATAATGCAGCGTATGAGCGGAATTGCAACTATGACCCACAAGTATGTTGAGCGTCTGAAGGGAACGAGGACACATGTGCTTGATACCAGGAAGACGACGCCGGGCATGCGTATTCTTGAGAAGCAGGCCGTTAAGATTGGCGGCGGAATGAACCATAGGATAGGATTGTTTGACATGATACTTCTCAAGGACAATCATGTAGATTTTGCCGGCGGCATAAAAAATGCGATAGAGCGTTGCCATAAGTATCTGAAGGAAAAGTCTTTAGACCTGAAAATAGAGATAGAGGTCCGTAACTTCATTGAGATACAGCAGGTGATTGACTGCGGCGGAGTGGACCGTATAATGTTTGACAACTTCTCGGTGGACGACACTCGGACGGCTGTAGAGATGATAGCCGGAAGGTTCGAGACTGAGTCGAGCGGCGGAATAACATTTGACACTATACGCCAATATGCAGAGTGCGGTGTCGATTATATCTCGGTGGGTGCGTTGACCCATTCGGTCAAGGGACTTGACATGAGTTTCAAGGCATGTTGAACATAGTATGGTTGAAGTGGTTGAAATGAGTTGTCGCTCGTTTTAACCACTTTGACCTTTCCCGAAAATATATGTCATTTATCTTCACGTTGCTTTTGACGTCGGCCTTGTCGTTTGGTTCGCCTGTCAATTACCCCATGTCTTTATCCGGTAATTTCGGTGAGCCAAGACCTAATCATTTTCATGGCGGTATCGACGTGCGGACCGGGCAGGTGGAAGGTAAGCCAATATTTTCGGTGGCCGACGGTTATGTTAGCAGGCTGACTGTTGGTTTGGGTGGCTTCGGCAATGCTGTTTACGTGCGTCATCCCAATGGAATAACCACAGTGTATTGCCATTTGAAAAAGTTTGTACCGCAGCTGACAGCCTTTGTGCGTAAGTGGCAATACGAAAATCAGACAAGTTTCGCCGATGTAAAGCTGCGGCCTACTGATTATCCTGTGGCACAAGGCCAGTTTATAGCCGTTAGTGGAAATACCGGGGCAAGCAAGGCTCCACATCTGCACCTGGAGTTTCATTCTACTAAAACATGGGACTTTATTGACCCGCTTGATTATCTCAAGAATTTTGTAACAGACACGACAAAGCCGATAGTACATTCGTTCATGGCCTATCCGGTAGAGGGCGAGGGGGTGTTTTGCGGTTCGCAACGCAACCAGTCGTATGGCTTTCCGTCACCAAACCTCACACGTGAGTTTACGGCTTGGGGCAAAGTAGGCTTCGGCATTTGGGCGAACGATTATATGGAAGGCAGTTATGGCATACTTGGCGTTCATAAAACAACGTTGACGGTAGACGGTAAAATGGTGTTTGAGAGCGTTGTTGACAGTATACCATACCACTGCAACCGCATGGTTAATTCATGGGGTGATTATGAACATTACTGCCGTAGCCATGTGTGGTACATGAAGTCGTTTGCCGACCCGGGAAATACTTTGCCTGTTATAAATGTCGGAACGGCCGACAGAGGGATTGTTACTTTTGATGAAGAACGCGATTATCATTTGTCATATACCGTGTCCGATATTTTCGGCAACTCGCGGCAATATGCTTTTATCGTAAAAGGTAAGCGGCAGAATATATCTAAATCTCGTCAGCAGAGCGTGATGAACATGCTGTTCTATGACCGTATGAACGGTTTTCAGCGTCCTGGGCTTATGTTGCTTGTCACTCCGGGGCTTCTCCCCGACAATGTTGAGTTGTCGCCAAAAGTGACGGTTAAGCCGGATGGCCTGTCTGACGAATGGCGATTTTATGACCGGTCATATCCATTGTTCGGATGGGCAAAGATTTCATTGAGACTGAAGAAGCAGGTTAAAGACCCGGGAAAATTATATATTGTGAGCCATTATGGAGTTGACCGTAACATGGGTGGAGTGTTTAAGGACGGCTGGGTAACTGGGCGGATGCGCGAACTTGGTGCAAGCTATGAGATTGCTTATGACGACACGCCACCAGTATTGACGGCTTTCAAGGCGTCGGCAAGAACATTACGCGTCGTGGCATTCGACAGGCAGAGCGGTCTGCATTCGTTCAAGGGGTTTGTTGACGGCCGCTTTGTGTTGTTTGAATATATGGAAAAGTCCGGTGTTTATGTGTGCAACTTGCCGTCAGCGCCTGTGGCCAAGACAGGTGGAGAACATTCTGTAAAGCTTGTCGCCGTTGACGAGCGTGGCAACCGTAGTGTGTTTGATGGGAAGTTTAAATATTGATATTCATTCAAAACCATGTAAAATAATTACTATGAAGAGATTATCATCATTACTGATTGTGTTGGCGGCATACGTTTATGCCACGGCATGTACCAATTTTATTGTCGGTAAGGGAGCAAGTGCCGACGGTTCGGTGTTCACCACCTATAATGCCGATGATTACGGTATGTTCATCGGCCTCTGCCATTTCCCCGCAGGCAAGCACGCCAAAGGAGAGATGCGTCAAATATACGATTGGGACACCAAGGTGTATCACGGCCAAATTCCGGAGGCAAGCGAGACGTATAACGTCATAGGTAACATCAACGAGTTCCAAGTCAGTATCGGGGAAACGACCTTCGGGGGCCGTCATGAGATGGTTGACACCACAGGTGTGCTCGATTACGGCTCGTTGATATACATAGCCCTTCAACGCTCGAAGACGGCTCGCGAGGCTATCAAGGTAATGACAACTTTGGCTGAAACTTACGGCTATTGCTCAGAAGGTGAGACTTTCTCAATATGCGACCCGGAAGAGGCGTGGATTATGGAGATGATGGGCAAAGGCCCGGGCAGCAAGGGCGTTGTTTGGGTGGCGTTGCGCATACCTGACAATGCAATATGCGCGCATGCCAACCAGAGCCGCATACGCAAGTTCAACCAGAAGGATAAGAAGAACGTGATGTTTTCAAAGGACTGCATAAGCTTTGCCCGTGAAAAGGGATGGTTTGACGGTAAGGACGAGGATTTCAGCTTCTGTGAGACATACGCAAACCCGGATTTCTCAGGAAGGCGTTTTTGTGAAGCCCGTGTGTGGAGTTTCTTCAATCATTTTTCTGACGATATGGAGCGTTACTTGCCTTACGCAGAAGGCAAGGTTAAGGATGCGGAGCCTATGCCGCTGTGGATTGTTCCAAACAAGAAAGTCACATTACAGGATATCAGGGATTGCATGCGCGACCACTATGAGGGCACGCCGTTCGCCCTTGACAACGACCCCGGACAGGGATTGTGGGGAATGCCTTACCGCCCGACGCCGCTTACTTTCAAGGTTGACGGCAAGGAGTATTTCAACGAACGTCCTACGTCCACACAGCAGTCGGGCTTTTCTTACATAGCGCAGCTGCGTTCATGGTTGCCGCGTCAGATTGGCGGCATACTTTGGTTTGGCAACGATGACGGCAACATGGTTGCCTATACGCCGGTTTATTGCGGCAATACTGTGCAACCGGAGTGCTACAATACGCCAGGGGCGGATGCTGTTACCTTCAGCGACAAGAATGCATACTGGGTGTGCAACTGGGTCAGCAACATGGTGTACCCACGCTATTCAATGATGTTCGGTTCGCTGAAAGAGGTGAGAGACTCGCTTGAAGCAAGCTACGATGCCAACCAGGCTGATATCGAGGCGGAAGCACAGAGGCTTTATAAGACAAACGAGGCAGAGGCGGTGAAGTACCTCAACGCATACAGCAACGACAAGGCGCAGCAGATGCTGGCACGCTGGAAGGAACTGGCCGTTTATCTTATTGTGAAATACAACGACATGACCGTGAAGCCGGAAGAAAACGGACGTTTCAAGCGTACAGCCACAGGCATTGGAGCAAGGGTGGAGCGTCCGGGATATACGGACAAAGCCGCACGGGAGATTGTACGTGCTACGGGTGAAAAATACGCAGTGCCTGAATGAATTTAAGAATTGAAAGTTAAGAGTTAAGAAGTAGGAAACTTCATTTATTATTATGTTTCCTACTTCTTAACTCTTAATCTTATTTCACGATTTCGGCTTTTATTATCCTTATGTCATCAACTGGCCGAGCGTTACTGTCAGTGTCGGCCCAGTCGATTTCCTTTACAACGTCAATACCTTCTATTACTTCCCCGAATACTGTGTATTGGCCGTCGAGATGCGGTGTGCCGCCTATGGTTTTGTAGGCTTCGCGTATTTCAGGAGTCATTTTTACAGTGCCGCCGGTCTGGCGGTCAAGCTTCAGTTGCTCGTTGTCAAGCATGGCGTCGTTGAACCTGCGTCCATAGACGATGTAAAATTGCGAAGCCGACGATTCACGTTCTGGGTTTACGCTGTCGCTTTCACGTGCCGCCGCCACCGCTCCACGTTTGTGGAAGAGCTGCGGATAGTGAATTTCAGCAGGTATTTTGTAGCTTTCGGGCGAATCGCCAAGCACTTGCCCTGGCCGCGCGTTGCGGCTTGCACTGTCACCGGCCTGTATCATGAAGTTATAAATGACGCGATGGAACAACTGACCGTCGTAAAATCCCTCGTTTACAAGCTTTATAAAGTTGTCGCGGTGCAGTGGTGTTTCATTGTACAATGCTATTCTTATGTTCCCTTTGCTTGTCTCCAAAAGCACCTCGCGTCTTGTCGTGCTGTCGCTTTGTGCTGATGCCGGAGATATGGTGAGTGCCATCCAGGCGGCCAACACACACTTAATTATTTTCTTCGTCATATATCCTGTTGAATATTTGTCTTAGTTTCAATGGTTGTGCAAGCAGTTCCCTGATTTTTTTCAGGTTGTCCTCGTTGTCCGAGCCAGGTATCCACAGGCGGATGTATCCATGGTTTGAGTATTTGTTGTCAAGGTGTTCATTGAAGCGCCGCCATTGTTCCTCCCTGTTTTTTTCAGGGTATCGCGCAATCCCGAATTGTATTGTACGTCGGAACACAGTTTCCGGCTCAAGTTCGCGGTCGGCTTCGGCGACAATTTTGCCGTACACGCTGCGTGGAGCGTGCGATGCCGAAGCGCGGTGGTCTTCTACGGCTTCTTTCATCACCTTGATTTGTTCCGGTGAAAACCACTTCCTCAGCCGTACATCGGCGGCAATGATTTTTCCGCTTGTTATGTGGTGTATTGCGCGCGGTCCTTCAAGCCCGAGGTCATGGTAAGCCGCTATTGCGTAAGCCATGTTTACGTCAGCGCCGATGGCTTTGGCTAGCCTTACCGACTTCTTCACGACATTTGTTACATGCGGCAGGCCGTGGGCTTTGTCGAAGTTGGCATACCGGGGCAGTATTTCCGTTTCGACGAACGACATCAAATCAAGATTGATACTATTGTCTGCCATAAGTTTACATGAATTGATAATTTCTTGCAAATATACGATTAAATGTTTACTTTTGCAAGCCGTCAGTACGTATTTTGATGCAATACGGCCTGTTTGCCGGTAAAGGTGCGGCTGTACGGTTTTACAACAGCATAACTTGACATTAAATGGAAGTAAAGGTTTTACCAGGTTCGCCTAAGGCGTGGATGTTGGCCGCACGCCCCAAGACGCTTACGGGGGCTGCCGTGCCTGTGATGATTGGCCTGTCTTTGGCTTTCGCCGACGTTGGAGGCTCGTTCAAGATACTGCCTGCCGTATTGTGCCTGCTGTTCGCGCTCGTGATGCAGGTCGACGCAAACTTCATCAATGATTATTTCGACTTCATCCGCGGCAATGACGATGAAGCGCGGCTTGGTCCGCGCCGTGCCTGTGCGCAAGGGTGGGTGTCGCCGCGTCAGATGGTATGTGCCATTGCCGTAACAACGGCCATAGCATGCGCCATCGGACTTCCGCTCATCATATACGGCGGCGTGGAGATGCTTTTGATTGGTGCGTTGTGTGTGCTTTTCTGTTTCCTTTACACTACGTCTCTGTCATATCTCGGACTTGGCGATTTACTTGTGCTTGTGTTCTTCGGCATTATTCCGGTATGCATCGTATATTATCTTCAGGCGGGAACTGTTACTTTTGAGGCGTTCATGGCATCGCTTGCGTGTGGTTTTGTCATTGATACGCTTCTGCTGGTGAACAATTACCGCGACATAGAAGGCGACGAGCGTGCAGGCAAGCGCACTCTTGTAGTAAGGCTCGGTGCGCGTCGTGGGCGCATGGCCTATCTGTTATCTGGAGTAACGGCCGTCCTCCTTGGCGTGGTGTTTGCGGTATTCGGCCATTGGCTGGCCTCAGTCCTACAGGTGGCTTACCTCGCGCTTCATTATGCGGCTTACCGCCGCATGGTGAAAATCAACAAGGGCAAGGCGCTTAACGCGGTGCTTGGAATAACAGCGCGCAACATGTTTGTTTACGGCCTGCTTGTTTCTGTAGGATTTTTGCTTCATTCTTAACTTTCTGTTTATGTTGAGATTTTTGTTTTCTCTTATGATGTCGGCCTGCGTTCTGTTCCTTCATGCACAGCAGGCAACCGACGCGGAGCGCGACCATGTGCGCGTGACGCTGAATGACGGCAGCGTTGTTGACGGTTATGTGCAGACTTATTGGACACAGGGTAAGCTGTTCAAGAAGATGAACACATCATTCACCATGTCGCCTAAGCCCGACGGTAAGGATGCCGTAAGCTACGACGCGGAAGCGGTGAAGGCCATAGACTTTGTTGTGAAGACGTCTGCCGACGGGCGTTACGACCATCTTGAGTCGCATCTCGTTGCGAATCCGTCAACGCTGCGGCCGCGGCGTGTAAGCCGCCAGTTCGTCTATGTTGAAGGCGGTAACGAAGTAGGGCGCATGTACTGGTGGAACGGTGTTGACCGTCAGGCAATGCAGCTCGGTACGGCCGGCATATCTACAATATATGGTGTTTGCCTTAAGGGCGACAGCGTAATAGTGCCGTTCATGACGGGCAACGTTGTCAGCCTTAATGCAATGCGCATACGTTACAAGAAGACTCATCCCGGACTCGCGGACTACGTTGACCGCCGCGTGCTTAAGGGAGGCCGCCGCCTTTGGGAGACGATAGCCTATAGCCCGATGCTATTTCTCGATATCTGCCGTGAATACCTTGAGAAATAAGATTTAACAGCCAAGAACTAATGCGGCATGTCTTGCAAACAAGGGCGTGGAAACATTCAAATCTCTGTGCCCGGCCAGCAAAACTGTGTACACAAGCTTGGCAGTCTTTGCGTATGCAGTGATAAAGAACCCACTTTACGTAAGAAGAAACACAGCAGTAGGCTCAAAAAGTTGGATGCCGCCTATTATTCGGTATGCCGGGGACTGCTGTTGAAGTAAACATTATTTTTTTATTCAAACCAAGGGCATTTTTAATTTCCGGCGACATGTTTTGTCGCTCTGCTTTCATATCTTTGCCGTTGTAAACAATGAAAGTATGAGCAAACAAGTTGAGGGAATGAGGCGTATGCTCCTCATATTGAATAAGTTAAGGCAAAGCCGCAGGTTCGTTTCACGTCGCGATTTGCTTGATTACGTGAACGAGCGGATGGACGAACGTTACGGCTACCGCCGCATTACCGGGCGCACGCTTGAGCGCGACATCGCGGACATTGGCGAGCTGTTTGGCGTCAACATAGCGTTCAACCGCACGCGGCAGGGCTATTTCATACGCGAGAACTACGGCGAGTATGACGAACGTGTATGCGAGCTGATGATGAATTTTGACCTGCTCAACGCCATTGACCGCGACCAGAACCTGTCGTCTTTTGTGCTTGCCGAGCATCATCGTCCGCTTTACAGCGAATGGCTGATGCCGCTTGTCAAAGCCATTCACGGTCAGCATCCCGTAGAATTTGACTATGTTAACTACCGTAACGACTGCACTGAAAAGCATTTCAGCGTGTTGCCGCATTATCTTAAGGAGTCAAACCAGCGATGGTATTTGTTGGCCTATGACGGCGCAGTGATGAAGACGTTTGGCGTTGACCGCATCCGCAGTCTTGACGTGCTTGAAGATAAGATGTTCGAGCGCAACACCGACATTAACGTGGCCGACCTTTTCCGCGACTGTTACGGTCTGTGGAACGACCCGTCAATGCCCGTCGAGGACATAGAGCTGCGTTATGACGCGCTTGACGGGCGGTTTGTAAAGTCCGCGCCAATACACCATTCGCAGCGCATCCTTGCCGACACGCCCGACGAGCTGCGCATATCGCTCCGCCTGCGCATCACCAACGACTTCGTAATGGAACTTCTCTCGCGCAGCCGCTCGCTTGAAGTAATCAAGCCTCAGCACCTCCGCGAGCGCATACGCCATGTGTACGAAGAAGCGCTGAAGCGCAACTCGTAATATCATCCCATCATCAGTGTAAAGGCCGCCAAGGCGTTGCTTACAGACCGTTAAAGCCCTCCGTTTGCGGCGTTGAAAAGAAACGTTGGGCGGTTCAGGCCAAGCCCTTTTCCAACTCATGTCCTTTTGCAGGGTAAAAGATGGCAAAACGCACGGTAAAAGACGGTCTTTTGCAGGCTAAAAGATGGCATATTGGAAACTCTTTGGAAATGAGCGCGTTACGAATTGCTGATTAATTTTATAGATTGACTGACAACACAAACATCATATAAAAACAACCCCACGATTTGTCGTAATGGTAAATATGTTTGACTGATAAATATCAATATGAAAACTTAAAATAAACAGATTAAACCAATATAACTATGAATTTCGAAGACGAAAAACAAAGACTTGTAGGCTTAGGCTTTACAGGTTTTACAACCATTAGTGAACTTGTTGCTAATATTGACGTTGTTCCACAACTTCCGGGTGTATATGTTGTAATTAGAAACAATGCAAACCAACCAGAGTTTTTAACGCAAGGCACAGGCGGATTCTTTAAAGAGAAAAATCCGAACGTCAGCATTGATGAACTTAAACGTAATTGGGTTGGCGACACGTCTGTCTTATATATAGGAAAGGCCGGCAGCTTTAAGGGCTGTGCGACGTTGCGCAGCCGTTTGAGACAGTACATGCAGTTCGGACAAGGCAAAGCCGTAGGCCACTATGGTGGCCGGTATATATGGCAGCTGCAGGATGCCAAAGACTTGGTTGTCTGCTGGAAAGTGACTTTGGATGATGAGCCACGTGTCGTTGAAAAACAAATGATTGAAGAGTTTAAGGCTGCGCACGGAGGCAAGCGTCCGTTTGCAAATCTTGTGGATTAAATGCAGTAAACACAAATTAGTTCTTTGTGTAACTGTAAAAATGGATGATGGTATAGGCATAAAGACAAGTTCAGATATTATGTTGAACTTGATTTATGCCTATTTTATGAGCTGCAGGAATACAGTGTTACAACGGGCCGGTGCATAAAAATACCCGCCGTTGAAGGTCGACGGGCAAACCTGATGTTTTCACAACGGAATAATCCTTATTGTGATTTGCTTAAAATTCTTGTCGGCTAAGGTAATGTTTTTTTTGCAAACAGCAAAAAAATACCGATGATTTTGTGTATATTTGCGAAAAATAACATATTGTCAATATCAATACCATGAAAAGAATATTGGGTTTAGACCTTGGCTCAAACAGTATAGGATGGGCTGTGGCCATACGGAAAAGTGACAGGGAAGAATCGGGAGTGAATGAATGTATTGAGGCAAGCGGTAGCCGTATTATACCTATGGACGCAGCAATACAAGGCGATTTTGAAAAAGGAAACTCTGTATCACAGACGGCCGAACGCACAAGCTACCGTGGCATGCGCCGATTGCGCGAACGCTACCTGCTAAGGCGTGAAAGGCTAAATCGGGTGCTCGATGTTATGGGATTCCTGCCAAACCACTACGCTGCCGCACTGACACGTTACGGTAAATTCAAGGCGGCAGACGGTTGCAAACTGGCATGGCAAAAGGATGATGACGGAAAATATGGGTTTGTGTTCAATGACTCGTATGCTGAGATGCTTGCAGATTTCAAACGATGTCAGAGCCAATGGCTTGGTGATGGAGGACTTGTGCCGTATGACTGGACGATTTATTATTTGCGCAGGAAGGCTTTGACGCAAGCTATAACGAAGCAGGAACTGGCGTGGATATTGCTCAACTTCAACCAAAAGCGCGGATATTACCAACTGCGTGGAGAGGAAGCAGATGAGGACAAGGGAAAGCAAGAGGAGTTTTATGCGCTAAGGGTGACAGACGTTGTAGATACCGGTGAACGCAAAGGCAAGGACACTTGGTACGACATAAAACTGGAGAACGGCATGGTATACCATCGTCCGGCGCCAACTCCGCCTGACTGGATAGGTCAGGTTAAGGAATTTATAGTAACGACGCAACTTGACAAGGACGGCAAGCCGAAGACTGACAAGGACGGTATGGTAAAACGTTCGTTCCGAATGCCGAAGGAAGACGACTGGACTCTTATCAAGAAAAAGACCGAAGCGGATATTGACAAGTCGGGAAAGACTGTGGGTGAATACATTTATGACGCCCTTTTGGCTAATCCGAAGCAGAAAATCAAAGGTAAGCTCGTGCGTACTGTCGAGCGCAAATATTATCGTAAAGAACTCGAACGAATACTTGAATCGCAAAAGAATTTTATTCCCGAGCTACGTGACGAGGCACTCTATAAGGCTTGCATCGGTGAACTTTACGGCGTGAATGATGCCTATCGTCATTCAATAGAAGGGCGTGGGTTTACTTACCTGTTTGTAGACAATATTATATTTTATCAGCGTCCGTTAAAGAGCAAGAAGTCACTCATTGACGACTGTCCTTATGAGTCGCACGTTTATACAGACTTGGTTACAGGTGAACGCAAGACTGCTTCCGTAAAATGTGTTGCCAAGTCTAATCCCTTTTACCAAGAGTTCCGCCTCTGGCAGTTTGTTTCAAACCTGAAAATATACCAACGCAAGAAAGTGACAGACGGGGTATTACGGATGGATGTGGATGTTACCGATGAGTTTCTGGTAACGACGGATGACCGTGTAAAACTGTTTGAATGGCTTAACGACCGTCAGGACATAAGCCAGGAAATCTTGTTTGGAAAATACTTAAACATTAAGAAGCCACGCGGCAAGGATGCGCAGTGGCCATACCGCTGGAACTACGTTGAGGACAAGGTGTATCCATGCAACGATACGCGTGGACAAATGTTGAAGTATCTTGAAAAGGTAGGTATCGACAAAGGCTTTCTTACAGCTGATGTAGAAAAGAGTCTTTGGCACATACTTTATTCGGTGGAAGACAAGCAGGAGTTGGTACATGCCTTAGGAACCTTTGCCGGGAAGCATGAACTTGGCAGCAAGTTTGCTGAAGTATTTTCTAAGTTTCCACCGTTCAAGAAGGAATATGGGGCATATTCAGAAAAGGCAATAAAGAAGCTGTTACCCCTTATGCGTATGGGCAATCGCTGGAATGAAGGTGCCATAGACGTGCATACCCGTGAGCGCATAGATAAAATCATAAACGGTGAATGCGATGAAACTATAAGAAACCGTGTAAGGGAGAAAGCTATCAACTTGACGGAAGTGACAGATTTTAGCGGTCTGCCATTGTGGCTGGCATGCTACGTTGTTTATGACCGGCATTCAGAAGCCCGTGATGTGAGTAAATGGACATCTCCAAATGACATTGACGTTTATCTTAAAAACTTTAAGCAACATTCGTTACGCAATCCGATAGTCGAGCAGGTGGTTACCGAAACGTTGCGTACAGTGAGGGACGTATGGAGGCAATACGGCGGCTTTGACGAAATACATATAGAGATGGGTCGTGAAATGAAGCAGACTGCCGAGCAACGCAAGAAAACGACACAGCGCATTACCGACAATGAAAATGCCAACATAAGAGCCAAGGTGTTGTTGACGGAGTTTATGAACCCTGATTTTGAGATTGCCAATGTACGGGCTTATTCTCCAAGTCAGCAGGAACTGTTGCGCATTTATGAAGATGGTGCGCTGAGTAATGTTGGCGAGGTTGAAGATGATATCAGCGAAATAATGAAGAAACTGAGTGAGGCTGACGTGAAGAAACGGCCTACGCACAATGAAATAATGCGCTATAAGTTGTGGCTTGACCAGAAATATCTGTCGCCTTACACCGGTACTCCTATACCTCTTGCACGGCTTTTCACAACTGATTACCAAATAGAGCACATTATTCCGCAGTCACGTTATTTCGATGATTCGTTTTCAAACAAGGTGATATGTGAGTCTGCTGTCAATGCGTTGAAAGACAGGATGCTCGGCATGGAATTTATAAAGGAGAAGCATGGGCAGGTGGTTGAACTTGGCAACGGTGGCACGGTTGAGATTTTAAGCGTTGAGGAATATGAGCGTCTTGTGACGACTAATTATAAGGACAATCAGTCAAAGATGCGTAAACTGCTAATGGACGACATTCCAGATACATTCATTGAGCGCCAGCTTAACGACAGTAGGTATATAAGCAAGTTAGTGAAGACGTTGATGTCCAACATTGTGCGCGAGGAAGGCGAGGAACAGGACATTTCAAAGAATGTCATAGCTACAAATGGAACGATAACTGACAGGCTGAAAAAAGAGTGGGGTATTAAGGATGTATGGAACCATATAATTTTGCCACGGTTCAAACGCCTTAACGAACTTACAGGTTCGGGAAAGTTTACTGTACCCAGTGCTTCCGGGCACGAGATACCTGATATGCCTCTTGCCATGCAAAAAGGATTTAATAAAAAGAGGATAGACCATCGCCATCATGCTATGGACGCTATTGTGATAGCATGTACCACGAGGGAACATGTAAATCTGTTGAACAACGAGTCTGCCAAATCAGAGAATGCTGTCAACCGTTACCAACTGTCGCGCAAGCTCAGAAGATATGAGCAGACGGAAATCATAAGGGACGGAGAACGCAAGACTATATCAGTAGCAAGGGAATTCATTAAGCCGTGGCCGACATTTACTGCCGATGTGGAAAAAGTCTTGAATGGTATTGTTGTAAGCTTCAAGCAGAATTTGCGGATAATAAACAAGACCACAAACAGATACCAGCATTATGAGAATGGAAAGAAGTTGATGGTATCTCAGGTTAAGGGCGACAGCTGGGCTGTGCGTAAGCCACTGCATAAGGAAACTGTTTTTGGTGAGGTGAACTTGCGTTTCACGCGTGAAGTAGCTCTTAAAGAGGCTCTAAAACAGCCTAAGGCGATAGTAGACAAAGACCTGAAGCGCAAGATTGTGACAATGCTTGAACTTGGTTATGACGACAAGAAAATCAAACAGTTTTTTGAAGCGAACAAGGAAGTGTGGCATGATTTTAATCCTGCAAAGATAAAGGTTTATTACTATACAAAAGATGTTCTTGACAAGGAAGGAAACGTAAAAGACAGATACTTCGCTACACGAAAACCGCTTGATACAAGCTTTACAAGTAAGCGCATAGAATCAGTTACTGATACAGGAATACGGAAAATACTTTTGCGTCATCTTGAGGCATGCGGTGGCAATGCCGAGCTGGCATTCTCTCCCGAAGGTATTGAGGCAATGAACCGTAACATCGTAACTCTGAACAACGGCAAGTTCCATCAGCCTATATATAAAGTGCGTGTATATGAAAAGGCTGACAAGTATCCTGTTGGCAAACGTGGTGGCAAGGCTTCAAAGTTTGTTGAGGCAGCAAAAGGCACAAACCTATTCTTTGCCGTTTACGAATCGGAAGAAATGGATAAAGCAACAGGTGAGGTGAAGAAGAAACGTTCATACGCAACCATTCCTCTTTACGAAGCCGTCAGACGGGCAAAGGCAGGTTTGCCACTTGCGCCGGATGACACAAACGGTAATAAACCGGCTTTTGTACTTTCGCCAAATGACCTTGTATATCTTCCGACAAAAGAAGATATTGAACGTGGAACAATAGGTATGCCATTGGATAAGGGGAGGATTTATAAAATGATATCGTCTTCGGGCAATCAATGCTTTTTCTTAAAATACGAAGTAGCAAGTGTGATTGTTGACAAATTAGAGTTTTCTCCATTAAACAAAATGGAACGTGCTATTACTGGTGAAATGATAAAAGAAATATGCGTTCCTTTAAAAGTTGACAGAATAGGTAATATCATTGAAATAAATGGAAGGAAGTTATGATAAAACGAACTTTATGCTTTACTAATCCTGCCTATCTTTCATTGAAAGACAGGCAGATGGTAATACGCTTGCCAGAAGTGGAAAAAAGCGATATGCCAGATGCCTTGAAAGTGGGTTCGGTGAGGACTATTCCAATTGAGGATGTTGGTGTTGTGGTGCTTGATAACAAGCAAATAACGTTGACACAAGGACTGCTTGAAGCGTTACTTGAAAATAATTGTTCAGTCATAACATGCGACAGTCGCAGTATGCCTGTAGGTTTGATGCTGCCCTTGTGTGGCAATACCTTGCAGAGTGAACGTTTCCGTGACCAGTTGGACGCGTCACTTCCACTAAAGAAACAATTATGGCAGCAAACGGTAAAGGCGAAGATAGATAACCAGATGGCTGTGCTTGCCCGGTGCGCTGGGGCTGAAACGGGGTGTATGCGTCGTTGGGCGGCTGATGTGCGTAGCGGCGATCCTGATAATCTCGAAGGTCGTGCGGCAGCGTATTACTGGAAGAACTTGTTTCGTGGTTTATCGTGGCTTGCAGGTTTTACGCGCGACAGGGAAGGGATGCCGCCCAACAATCTTCTTAATTATGGTTATGCCATACTGCGTGCCGTCATAGCCCGTTCGCTCGTGTCGAGCGGACTACTGCCTACGCTCGGCATTCACCATCATAACCGTTATAACGCCTATTGCCTGGCTGATGACATGATGGAGCCTTACCGACCGTATGTTGACGAATTAGTGTATGGGATTGTAGTAGAGTACGGGGCTGACATACCCGACGATATTACAAAAGACCTGAAGATGAGGCTGCTCGGTATACCTGTGGTTGAAGTAAGGATTGGTGGCAAGCGCAGTCCGCTTATGGTGGCTGCAACGCAGACTACGGCATCGCTGTATAAGTGTTTTACGGGGGAAATGCGCCGTATAGCTTATCCTGAGATGTAAATAAAAGAGCGTGAATATGTCCGACCGTTTTAGCGAATACAGGATTATGTGGATACTTGTTTTCTTTGACCTCCCGACCGAAACAAAGAGGGATAAGCAAGCCTATGCTTTGTTTCGTAAGAATCTGCAACGCGACGGTTTCACTATGTTTCAGTTCTCTATTTACGTACGTCATTGTGCCAGCATGGAGAATGCCCAAGTACATATTAAGCGTGTTAAGTCGTTTCTTCCCCAATATGGGCATGTTGGTGTATTATGTATTACAGACAAACAGTTTGGCTCCATAGAATTATTTTATGGCAAGAAACCGTTAGCACCAAATGCTCCCGGCCAGCAACTTGAACTATTTTGATATTTATAATTATTTAACCAACTGTTTCGGATTGATTTGTTCTTATGTCGATAAAATGGATGCTTTATATTCTTTATTCTTTGTTTATATAAAAACCTGAAATCCGATTGTTTTTATCGGATTTCAGGATTAGACAACCATTTTTTTAATTTTTGATCATCTCTGTATCTTGTTGATTATCAGAAGATTATTAGTGTTCTGATGTTTGTCTTGGCACAAAGATACGAATT
>ULJB01000402.1_pt1 | contig 21295 bp, 21 predicted proteins | sample 1950771 | NCBI WGS metagenome assembly ULJB01 (sample SAMEA4835461, study PRJEB28245) | human gut metagenome | biome: gut microbiome; material: fecal sample | place: Denmark | collected 2008
ATAGTCATTATCAGTAAGCATAAGAATCTTTACGACCAGGGAGGCGGACGCAAGCCCCATAAGGGGAATATCCCGAGAACTGCCGGACTGGCGTTTTTCCCGACATTTATCCTGGCGTTCTTCATCCCTATGGTAGTGGCGGACCTGGCCGGATGGTGGAGCGGAAGCGATATCCGGGGGTACATCCTCGAGGCGGCTATGCTGCTTACGGGCCTGAGCCTCCTGTATATGATGGGATTCGTGGATGACCTGATAGGGGTGTCGTGGAGGCGGAAGTTTGCGGTGCAGTTCCTGGCCGCGCTGATGCCACTGGCCGCCGGGATGGGAGTGACCGACCTGGACGGACTCCTGGGCCTGCACGATGTGCATCCGCTGCTGGGAGCCGCTCTTACCGTTTTCGCAGTGATGCTGGTGGTCAACGCCTACAACCTCATCGACGGAATCGACGGGCTGTGCTCCTCGCTGTCGTTCTTCGCGACGGTGATGCTGGGGGCGTGGTTCATCACTCACGGGATGCCGGGCTATGCGCTGATAGCCGCGTCGATAGCCGGTATCACAGCGGTGTATTTCTACTACAATACGACCCATACCCGCTTCCGCACGTTCATGGGAGACACCGGCTCGACCAACCTGGCCTATATCATTGTCTTCCTGGCCCTGACCTTCTATAACCGGAATACCGGAGCGGGCGCGGACATAGACTGGCATCCGATGGCCATCCTCCTGGGACTGATGTCGCTGCCGCTGCTGGATACCGCCAGAGTATTCGCAGTGCGCATCTCCAAGGGCATGTCGCCCTTCCATCCCGACAAGCGCCATCTCCACCATAAGCTCCTCGAGCTGGGCCTGACCCACCTGCAGTGCACCCTCATCTGCTTTGCCCTGCAGGCCTGCACCTTCGGACTCAACTACCTCCTTCAGGAGGTCAATATCAACATAGTGGTAGCCGCCGACCTCGCCTTCATGCTTCTGTACACCCTAGTGATAGATGCCCTGGTGCACAGGCGCGTGGCTGCCAGGATAATGGAAAAGAAACAGGAAAATGGAAACTGATTACAAAAGCGAGGACAGGGCCAGGATCCTGTCATATCTCTCCGGCCGGGCCGGCAAGCGCGTCTCCGTCCGGGAACTCAAGGAATCCTCCGGAGCTAATCCCCTGAGGGTCTATCCCCTGCTTTTCGAGCTGGAGGAGGAGGGGGCCTTGGAGGTGGTGGAGAGGGAGGAGATGGGGGCGCCTGAGTGGGTGCGGGTGGGGAAGTGAGATTTTTGCAAAGCAGGGCGCCGGTTCAGAAGAAATTTTAGTAAATTTGCAGACAATCCTAAAATCATAGTTATGGCAATAGTTGGAGATATATGTGCGCCTGTGCTGACCGGAAAGTCCGCGCAGCGGTTCAAGAGGATGATGGAACGAGTGGACAGTATGCCGGAGAGGGAACTGCCTGAGGATTTCTATCTGGAGTTCGAGAAAAGTCTGGAAAAATCCAGGCTGTATGCTGAAAGACATAAGTCTAATCTGAAAAAAGCAGGGAAGAATGAGGGGGAGGAGTTACAATCTGGAAAATGAGTGCACAAGAGTAGCACTGACAGAAGACATTGACATCAGTTCGTTCTCTTGCGGTGACAATGAACTGGATGAATTTTTCCGAAATGAGTCCCGGGATTATGAAAGGGAGATGCTTGCGCGAAGCTATGCATTTATCACTGATGATGCCCGCTCGCAGCCCGTTGCAGTATTTTCTGTATCCAATTCGAGTATCAGTATGACCGCATTGTCAAGTACAGTGCGGAACAGAATGCAGCGGAAAATACCGAATGTGAAGCGGAAAAAATCGTATCCTGCCTTACTGATAGGGCGCCTTGGCGTGGATGTAAGATATCATGGAAAGGGAATCGGCTCTCAGGTTCTGGACTATATTAAATACTGGTTTACTCATCCCCGATACGAAAGTATATGCCGTTATCTGGTGGTCGATGCAGTAAACGAAAAGGATGTCCTCCGGTTTTATGAGAGGAATGGTTTCAAGACTCTCTATGCAACGGAAGATGAAGAACTGTCAGCACTGGGTAAGGACGGGGAGGAACTCAGGTCGCGGGTGATGTTCTGCGATTTGAAACAGTGGCGGCTTAGTCGGGTTGATGGTAAATAGGTGGTATTAGGATTTAATATGTCTCCGGTAGTGGCCGGGGAGTCGGCAAGACGCTTTCTGGAGGAGAAAGCAAGGATGGACAGCCTGCCTTTGAAGGAATAAAAGGACAAGTGTGATGGATAAAAATTTAACAATTAATCAGGTGAAAAGCAAGCAGGATGCCAAAAGATTCCTGCAGCAGTTTGTGGATAGAAAGGCAGCTGTGGTGAATTGTATTCGTGAGAGACGTCCTTTATCGGAACTGGAATCACAAGGAATCAACGTCGCAAAAAATCGGGAAATCTTCAGTACGAAATAGTTAAAATCCTGGAACTCTGGGGCACCCGTGCCAATCCAGAAGTGCTGGTTGGCAGTATTGGGCAATATCTGCTTTAAAAGATACAGACGAATATAAAGTTAAAACAGCAAGGACGATAATCAGGCACCATGTGATAGCTTGATAAAACTTATATGCCTTTTGACTAAGTATTGGATATGTAGTGCCGTTCTGTTGTTTGTCAAGAACTTTTTCCGCTGAAAATCAAAGAAGTGTAGATTAATTTATGTGTCATTCTGAATATCAGGACTAATCTTAAAATTCATGAAAAAAGTAATGTTGGTCTTCGGGACACGTCCGGAGGCTATAAAAATGGCACCTCTTGTAAAATTCTTTAAGAGGAACAATGACGATTACGAGACTATAGTGTGTGTGACAGGACAGCATCGAGAGATGCTTGATCAGGTCCTTAGGATATTTGAGATAAAACCGGATTATGACCTAAATATTATGAAGCAAGAGCAGGACCTGTATGATGTGACATCCAGGGTCTTGTTAGGAATGAGGGATGCCCTTGGCTCTTTTAATCCTGACATTATTCAGCTTCATGGAGATACACAACATCGGCAGCATCTGCTCTTGCGGCGTATTGAAAAGCCATACATTATAGTAACTGGATGCTGAGGAATCAAAAATCAGGCATGAGTTAGGGCGCTTGAAGAAACCATAGCAACCCAAAACCGAATTGTAGATAATCCATATGCGCTTTCTTTCAGTAATCAAATTTATTAAAAGAGTCACGAATTATAATTTGCGTAAATAGAATGAAAAAGACAGTTTATTTAGGAATGATAGCGGATATAATGCATCCTGGATTGATAAGTATAATAAAAGAGGGATGCAAGTACGGAAATCTTGTGATAGGCTTGCTTACAGATAAAGCTATAGCAACTCATAAAAGATTGCCGTACCTGAGCTATGAGCAGCGTAAGACAGTTGTTGAAAGTATCAATGGAGTATCGCAGGTAGTTCCGCAGGATGAATGGAGCTATGTCCCGAATCTGCTTAAATATAAGCCCGATTATATAATACATGGGGATGATTGGGTTGAAGGTCCGGAAAAGTATCTGCGCTCAGAAGTCATCGAAGTTATGAAAAGTATCGGGGGGCAAGTTATTGAAGTCCCCTACACAAGAGGCATAACATCTTCTGGTTTGGCTAAGGAGTTGAATTCATTGGGCGTTACACCTGAAGCTAGAATGAAGACGCTCCGCAGACTGATTACGGCAAAACCAATAGTCAGAATCCTTGAATCCCATTGCGGCCTTACAGGTCTTATCATTGAGCATACATCCATTAATGTGGACGGATGTGTAAAAGAATTTGATGGAATGTGGTCTTCTTCGCTGACAGATTCAACTTCGAAAGGAAAACCTGATATAGAGGCAGTGGACTTAACAACGAGGCTTCATGACTTGAATGATACTTTGGAAGTTACAACCAAACCGGTAATTTTCGATGGTGACACCGGTGGGAAAATAGAGCATTTCACTTTTACAGTAAGAACATTGGAGAGATTGGGCATATCTGCCGTAATCATAGAGGATAAGGTTGGACTGAAACAGAACTCTCTTTTTGGAACGGATGCTGTTCAGACTCAAGATACTATAGATGGTTTTTGTAATAAGATACGTGCAGGAAAGGCTGCACAAGTCACTCGGGATTTCATGATTATAGCTCGAATAGAGTCATTGATAGCTGGAAAGTCTGTTGATGATGCGTTAGAACGTGCTTTTGCATATGTAGAAGCCGGTGCGGATGGAATTATGATACATTCTAAGAATAAAGATGGTGTTGATATCAAATCTTTCTGCGAGCGTTTCAGGGAAAAGAATGATCATACTCCAATAGTTGCAGTTCCAACTACGTATAATCAATATACGGAAAAGGAACTGGCAACATGGGGAATCAATATCGTGATATATGCAAACCATATGCTTCGCAGCGCTTATCCAGCAATGGTTAACTGCGCTAAATCCATTCTCGAGCATGACCGTTGTAAGGAGGCATCAGAAGAATACTGTATGCCGGTAAAAGAAATTTTGAATTTGATTCCAGGCACAAAGCAAAAGTAAGTATACGATGATAACTCCAGCATTTTTTATTGATAAATTGCAATCTTCCGGGATATCATTTTATACCGGAGTGCCGGATTCATTACTTAAAAATCTGTGTGCATATATAGCAGATCATACGGATTCTGATAAAAATATCGTTGCCGCAAATGAAGGAAATGCAATAGGTCTTGCGGCCGGACATTACTTGGCTACAAACGAGATACCAGTAGTGTATATGCAAAATTCAGGAGAGGGTAATATCATTAACCCTATGGCGTCTTTGACTGATCCTGAAGTGTATGGAATTCCGATTCTTCTAATAATAGGGTGGCGAGGCCAACCTGATGTCAAGGATGAACCTCAGCATATAAAGCAGGGCAAGGTGACGATTCCTTTGCTTGAGGTAATGGGGGTCAAGTACGATATCCTTGATAGGGCAGAGTCTGTGGCAGAGAAGCAGATAGATAATGCGGTGAAATATATGCGGGACAGGCAGGAATGTTTTGCGTTGATAATAGAGAAAGACACATTTAGTCCCTATTCTTTGCGGCAACAAGCAGTAAGCAACTTGGTAATATCACGAGAGGATGCGATTAAAGCAGTGACATCATATCTGGATGATAAAGATGCTGTTGTCTCCACTACGGGCATGATATCTCGTGAATTGTTTGAATACCGGACGTTCATGCGCCAAGAACATGAAAAAGATTTCCTAACAGTCGGATCTATGGGGCATGCGTCTCAAATAGCATTGGGCGTTGCCTTAGCCAAGCCGGAACGTAGAATTTGGTGCTTTGATGGAGATGGTGCGATTATAATGCATATGGGTTCAATGGCTATTATTGGAGACAAATCACCGCGCAATCTAGTTCATGTTGTGTTCAACAATGGAGCCCATGATTCTGTGGGCGGTCAACCAACAGTGGGATTAAAAATAGACTTGCCGGCAATAGCCCGTGCCGTTGGATACCGGCATGTGTATTCTGAATCTGAAATGTCAGGATTGGAAAAGACGTTGAATATTATTAAGAATACGGAAGGACCAGTATTCTTGCAAGTTTGCGTTAAGAAAGGTAACAGGCCTGATTTGGGAAGACCGACAACAACCCCTATCCACAATAAAAAAGCATTCATGTCTTTTCTGGAAGATTGATGAGAGTAGCACTGATTTCAGATATCCATGCCAATCTTACGGCATTATCAGAAGTTTTGGAGGATGTCAGGCGGCAGAATATTTGTTCGGCCATATTGTGCGGGGACTTGATTGATTATGGGCCTCGTCCGAATGAGGTGGTTTCGAAAGTTCGCGAATCATCGTTACATCTATATGCAAATATATGGGGGAATCATGAGGCTTCGCTTTTTCAGAAAGACCTTTCCAAATTTTCATCTGACAGAGGTAGGAAGTCCTTGATGTATACTAAGTCAATTCTTTCGTCAGGAACACTTGAATATATACGTCATGATATGGAATGCTCCGGGCGGGTAGAGCTGGAAATAAATGGTAAAACAATGCTGGTGGTGCATGGCAGTATCGACAATCCTATGTGGGGTAAAATATCAGTATCGGAAATCGATGACGTACAGTATTCTGCTTACGATTATATCATAAGCGGACATACACACATTCCTCATTATATTGAAAATTACTACCCTGCAGAATTACCGGCTCTAAGGAATAAAAAGAAAACTGTCTTTATAAATCCAGGTTCTGTCGGGCAGCCAAGAAATCAGTGTTCATTGTCACAATATGGAATATTAGATGTGGAAACAGGTTGCTATGAACAGAGGCGTATACTATACGACATCAGTTTGGAGCAATCCTTTTTTTCAAAGGAGACAGATCCTTTTTACAGAGATAGATTGAGAACCGGAATATAATATAATATTGTTAAAAAGGGATTAAAAATGAATTTGTATGTAATAAGCGGTGCCACAGGAATGACAGGAAGTGAGTTGGCACGTAGGCTTCTTGAACAAGGACATATCATTGTAGGATTTGATAATTTCTTTGCCAGTTCTATTGATACGGTAGCTGATATATTGGAGAATCCAAAATTCTTTTTTTATGAATATGATTTGAACTCCATGATGCAAATGGAGAAAATATCGGATAAGGTTTTAGAATTGAAAAAGAAAGAGAATCCTGACAGACTGGCATTTATTAATTGTGCGGCGGTAGTTCATACCAAGCATTTTTATAAAATAGAGCATACTTTCCAGACAAACGTGGTGTCGATGAAAGCTTTTTTGGATCAGGCCATAGCATTGAAAGCAGACACATACATCAACTGTTCAACTTCAGAAGTTTATTCAATGCAGTCTTGGAATCTGAATGGGGGAGTCAAGGAATCGGACTATTTGGTCATGGCGACGGCAGAACATAGCCAAAGGACCAGTTATGCCGTGGGTAAATTGCTTACAGAATTTTTCTTGAAAGATGCGGTGGATAAAAAATATATTAAAGGATGCTCTATACGATTCGCAAATGTGTACAGCAGGCATGAACGGTTTGCGGAGCACATCATACCTCATATCATAGACAATCTGCTTGAATCTCGAAGTGTGACCCTTTTAGAAAATTCGAAAATCAATAAAAGGACCTTCCTTCACAATATTGATAGTTGCCGTGCCGTGATGGCACTGATGAATACGCCACAAGCTCTTGATGGAAGTGTATATAATGTGGCGACAGACGAAGAAGTGTCAATAATCGAATTGGTTAATATTATCGCACATAAGATGGGAGTCAATAATGCTGAAATAAGATTTGACGGATATCGACAGTCCGATCCGGAAAGACGGCTTTTGAATACCGATAAGATCAGAAACCGTACAGGATGGTCTCCTATCATTAACTTGGATGAAGGGTTGGATATGTGCATAGCATCTATAAAAAAATGAGGAGTTTGATTATTACCGTGGCAGGTTTGTCCTCAAGGTTCAACAGAGATTTGGACAAACCTGTGCTGAAGTGTCTTTATTACCGTAAGTCTTATAAAGCGTCTCTCCTATATCAGCTTGTTAGAAAGGCGGGTGATATAGATGAGATAGTAATTGTAGGTGGCTATCTTTACAACGATTTAGAAAAATTTGTCAGAACGTATTTTAGTAAGAGTGCATCTAAAATACGACTAGTATTTAATCAGCATTTTGATGATTTCGGCTCAGGATACAGTCTGCTTAAAGGTATAGAAAATGTAAGTGATTTGTCAGACGAGGTAATCTTTGTAGAGGGCGATCTGTTTTTCGATATGGAAAGTTTCAAGGAGGTAATCTACTCATCAAAGAATGTAATAACTATCAATCATGAGCCGATTTATGCAGATAAAGCTGTAGCCATTTATCTTTCCGAAAAAGGAAATCCTCGTTATATTTATGATACCAGTCATGAGGTATTGCAAGTCAACGAGCCTTTTAAAGCTATTTTCAATTCAGGGCAAATTTGGAAATTTCTCTCAGTGCGGGAATTGAAAAAAATATGTAAGACTTTGTCTGAGCCAAGATTGCAAGGGACAAATTTAGAAATTATCCAAACCTATTTTAATAATATGAATATCCGTGATATTGATATTGTAGCCATCAGGAACTGGATAAATTGTAACACTGTCGCTGATTACGACAAAGTAGAAAATCAGATTTAATTGTTATAGGAATGAAGATTCTAAATGAAAAACTACAGCAGTTAAAGAAAAAAATCTCTGAAGGAGATACTTTAACTGTAATGATTATAGGATTGGGAAGTGTAGGCACATTTTTACTTGATTATTTGGTGTCGCGTTCCGACCCCAAGTTGAGAATTGTTGTAGTTGGCAGGAACTATGATAAAATGGAAAAGGATGTGAACATAGTCAGGACTGCAGCTGCTATTCGGGGCCAGTTAAGAAGTGAAATAATAATTGCAGATGGATGTGATTTAAATGATACGGAATCTATTGTCGGCTTGTTAAAGCGATATTCACCTGATTTTATAGTTAATGCCAGTAGGGCTTACCCCGGCTTGAAGTATGGCAGCATATCGTGGCCCAATCTAAGAGCATACGGAATATGGACTCCTCTATCAACCAGGTTTGCAAGAAATATCATGGAGGCATATGCTTCATCAGGTTGTCAGGCAATCACTATAAATACATCTTATTCTGATGCCGTTATCCCATGGCTGAAGTCAGCAGGTCGTTGCTACTTTGACTTTGGAAGTGGCAACTTGAATCATCTTATCCCAAGGATAAAATTTGCCGTGGCTAAGGAGTATGAAATAGATAATCTTAATGAAATTGATGTTACACTTGTGGCCAGTCATTTTCACGATGTCGTAATATCCAAGGAAGGCCATGCTGAAGGTCAGCATTTGCTGCTGGATATTAACTATAAAGGGTGTCATTTGGATGTTGATCAAGATAAACTTTTCAATGCATGCTCAATACCTATGCCTACAGATCAGAAGCGAAACATGATGAATGCATCAAGCAATTACAATATAATTGACTCGCTGATAAAAGCTCTAAAGGATAAGAATAAAGCAAAGGTGCATTCACCAGGTGTAGACGGAGAGATAGGCGGTTATCCGGTTATTATAGATGGCAGTACAGTTGCCCCCACTGCATATTTTGACACTACATTCTCGATAGACGATATGCGAAATACAAACCGAAAATCTATATACTTCGATGGAATAGAAAATATTGACGATGGGTGTCTTGTGTATACGGATGAACTTGTTAATAAAGTTAAAGCAATTTTTGCATGTAATCTGCCTAAAATAGTCCATTTTGACGATATTGATACAGTTGCAGAGTTTCTAATAAGAGATATTATTAATAAGTCAGTCAGTTAGTGCTGCAATGCAGTTTCAGTTTAAGATGAATCTAACCAATCTACCGAAAATAGCAGACCCAAGAGGTAACCTCTCATTCGCAGAGAACCAAACCCAACTGCCATTTGATATCATGCGCGCCTACTGGATTTACGACGTCCCCGGCGGAACGGACCGTGGCGGTCACGCATACCGCGAGAACACAGAGTTCGTCATTGCCCTCTCGGGAAGTTTCGACGTGCTTCTTGACGACGGAAAGCATGTCGAAAAGTTCAGCCTTAACCGCTCGTACTATGGTCTTCTGATACCCAAGATGGTATGGCGGACGATGGTTAACTTTTCGACCAACTCGCTGGCCCTCGTGCTGTCATCTACGGAGTACAGCGAGGGCGATTACATCAGGGACTACCAGGAATTTTTGAAAACCATCAGGAAATGAGGAAGACAATTGTTTTTGACTGCACGCTGATAGAGATGGATAGGCACCACAGCGATGACAAGGGTAACATCACCGTGGTGGAGAATGGGAAGACCGTTCCATTTAATGTAAAACGTGCATACTACCTATACGACGTGCCCGGCGGAGGCTCCCGCGGCTCCCATGCCCACAAGGAGCTCCAACAGCTGATAGTGGCCGCCAGCGGCAGTTTCGACGTCACCCTTGACGACGGGAACGTAAAGCGTACGTTCACCCTTAACCGCCCTTACCTGGGTCTGCTCGTTGTCCCCGGCATCTGGAGGGATCTCAACAACTTCTCAGCTGGATCAGTATGTCTTGTGCTCGCCTCTGAGAAGTATGACGAACAGGACTACATAAGGGATTACCAGGACTTCCTCGAGTGGAAAAATAAATAGTAAGCTAACTATGCCACCTTTCATCCATCCTCTATCCGATGTAAAGTCCTCCGATATCGGAGACGGCACCAGAATCTGGCAGTTCTGCGTGGTGCTCCCGGAGGCACGCATCGGCAGGAACTGTAATATCTGCGCCAACGTGCTGATAGAGAACGACGTCGTCATAGGGAACAATGTTACCGTGAAGTCAGGAGTGCAGCTCTGGGACGGGGTGACTGTAGAGGACGATGTCTTTATAGGTCCAAATGTCACTTTTACAAATGATTTAGTGCCAAGATCGAAACATTATCCGGAAAAATTTGAGAAGACTATTGTAAGGAAAGGTGCGTCAATAGGAGCTAATTCTACAATTGTGGCAGGTACAATAATAGGAGAATACGCCTTGATAGGCGCCGGCAGTGTCGTGACAAAGGATATACCTGCAAATACTCTTTGGTATGGTAATCCTGCTAAACTTATGGGATATGTTTCAGAAAATGGGAGAATCTTAAAGACAAAAGAAGAGCTGTTGAATTATCAAGTTAATACGAATAATTTAGAGACAAAATGATACGATTCTTGGACTTACAGAAAGTCACGGCGAAGTACGCCGACGAGATCCACGAGGCCGTCCGGAGGGTAGTGGACTCCGGTTGGTACCTCCAGGGACATGAGAACGGGAACTTCGAGAAGCATTACTCGGAGTACATAGGAACAAAATACACAGTCGGAGTGGCGAACGGACTGGACGCCTTGATATGGATTCTGCGGGGATATATTGAGCTCGGGGTGATGAAACCTGGAGACGAGGTTATAGTACCCGCGAACACGTATATAGCTACCATCCTCGCGATTACGGAGAACGGCTTGAAACCTGTGCTCGTCGAGCCGGACATCGCCACATATCAGATAGACGACATGCTCATTGAGGCGGCAGTGACCCCGCGAACCAAAGCCATAATGGTAGTGCACCTCTACGGCTGCTGCGCATATACGGATAGAATTGGTGAAATCTGCAATAAATACAACCTGAAACTTATTGAGGACAATGCACAGGCTCATGGATGTCTGTACAAGGGGCACCATACAGGCTCACTTGGTGACGCTGCTGCACATAGTTTCTATCCTGGAAAAAATCTCGGAGCTTTAGGTGATGCGGGTGCTGTCACGACCAATGATGAAGAACTGGCAAATACAATCAGAGCATTAGCAAATTACGGCTCGACCAAAAAATATGTATTTAAGTATATCGGTAGAAACAGCCGCCTTGACGAGATCCAAGCTGCGGTACTGGACGTGAAGCTCCGGCACCTCGACGAGGATAACGCTCTACGGAAACAGAATGCTAGGTACTACATCGAACACCTAAAGCATCCCGACATCATTCTCCCGAAAGTGGAGGACTGGGATAGGCATGTGTTCCACATTTTCCCAATCCGCACCCCAAGAAGGGACGAGCTACAGAAGTACCTTACGGAGAATGGCATTCAGACAAACATCCACTACCCGGTACCTCCACACAAGCAAGAGTGCTACAAGGAATGGAACAGCATGTCACTTTCTATCACTGAAAAAATCCATAGGGAGGAGCTCAGTCTGCCGATGAGTCCGATACTTGATGCAAATGCAATACAGGATATTGTATGCTTAATTAATAATTTTAAATGAAAGAATTACTTAAACAGTATCTCCCTGAGACAATCATTAATATACTGAGATACTTTGCTCATCCTGGATTACTCTATGAAAGATATCAGATATTTAAACAGCCAAAAGTTTACAAAAGAATTATAAAGAAAAATAAAAAGCAGATTTATAAAGTGGCATTCTTTGTTACTCATAGTTCAGTATGGAAGTATGATTACTTATATTATTTGATGCAAGAGCACGAGCGTTTTGATCCCATTGTTGTAATATGCCCTATAGTAAATTATGGAAGGGAGAATATGCTGATGGAGATGGAACGCAGTTATAATTTGTTTACAGAAAAGGGATATAATGTGGTCTGTGCCTACGACGTTGTTTCCGACACATACATGGATATCAAAGCCAAGTTGGCGCCAGATATCATATTTTATACTAATCCATATAAGGGTTTAATTGATAGGAAATACTATATTGATAAATTTTTAGATAAGTTTACCTGCTATGTTCCATATTCGGCAAGCATATGCAGCGAACCATCGCAATTCAAACTTGGTTTCTATTCTTTGTTGTGTAAATTTTATCTAGAAAATACATTATCACAACAAATTGCGAAAAAGGAAATGAAGAACAATGCCTGGAATACACAGGTTGTAGGATTTCCAGCATTGGATGCAATGTTCAACAACTCTATTAAGGAAGATACATGGAGGCATAATCAGCAATTTAAGATTATCTGGGCCCCACACCATTCATTCGATGATGAATGTTCTGTACACTTTTCCAATTTTTTGCAAATCTCTGATTCTATGCTGAAAATCAGGGATAAATATAAAAAAGATATACAGATAGCATTTAAACCACATCCTTTACTTTATATTAAGTTACTTAATTTGTGGGGAGAAGAAAAAACCGATGACTACTTTCAGAATTGGGCAAAAGGAGACAACTCACAATATGAAGATGGTGAATACGTTGACCTTTTTAAAACATCTGACGCAATGATTTTTGATAGCATATCTTTTATATACGAATATTTGTATACTCAAAAGCCATCGCTATTTATTTACAATAATAACATTGACGAACAGCTTAATGATTTTGGAAAAGCAGCTTTGAAGTGTCATCAGTTCGCAGTTTCTGTATATGACATAGAAAACTTCATACTGCAGGTAATTAATCAGGAACCAGATCCTTTACTCAATAGGAAAAAAGATTTTTATCAAAAAAACATTCAGCCTTCTAATGCTCAAACAGCTTCGGAGAACATTTTAATGAACTTGTTATCAGAGCTATCGTAAATCAGTGACAACAAATACAATTAAAAAGAAAACAGTAAGAGGAATCTTATGGAACACCATTGAAAAGTTTCTTGTTAAAGGTTCTTCATTTATTATAAGTATTATTCTTGCCAGAATACTATCTCCATCTGACTATGGTTTGATAGGAATGTTAGCAGTATTTATAGCTCTATCTAACGTGTTTATAGAAAGTGGATTGAGCAAGGCCTTAATACAAAAGCAGAACTGTACAGACATAGATTACAGTACCGCATTTTATACAAATATTATAATATCTCTTGCTACTTATGCAATATTATTTTTTGCAGCTCCATATATCGCCAAATTTTATGATGAACCGCAATTGTGTGCCATTCTTAGAGTCCTTTCAATTAATTTTGTTCTTGGTTCATTAAACGTAGTCCAAAGAGCAAAATTAATGTCTAGAATGGATTTTAAGTCCTTGGCATTTGTTAATTTTACAGGAACTGCTTTCGGTGGAATTATTGGGATTGTTATGGCCTATGCGGGAAACGGTGTGTGGTCCTTAGTTGCTCAAAGCATCATGGTGACATTTACAACAATGATCTTTTTCCCAATCTACTCAAAATGGAGGCCACAGAGGCGCTTTTCAAGACAGTCCTTTAATCATCTATTCAAATATGGCTCAAAACTGCTGATTTCTGGGACAGTTGCAACTTTAGTGAACAATCTAAGTACTATAGCAATAGGAAATATATACAAAAGTAGCCAGCTTGGCTTTTATACAAGAGCATCTCAGTTTTCTGAAATGGTAGCTTTTACAGTGAATGATATAATAGGAACAGTGACATTCCCAGCCTTGAGCGAGCTTCAGAACAATGCAGAGAGAATGAAAGCTGTTTATAAAAAATCTTTGTACCTTACTGCTTTCATAATATTTCCCGTGATGACAATGATGGCAATTCTGGCAAAGCCGCTAGTACTCCTGCTACTTACGGATAAATGGTTACCATGTGTTGCTCTGCTGCAGTTGCTTTGTATTGCTAGGATGTTTACACCTTTGTCGGCGATAAACATGAATTTATTAAATGCTATAGGACGGTCAGATCTTTTTATGAAAGTTGATTTGAGCAAATTACCGATTATTATTTTATCTTTGGTGATAACGATACCTATAAGCGTGAAGGCAATATGCATAGGAAATTTGATAACAACTATAATTTGTTTTTTTATTAATGCATACTATCCTGGAAAATTATTTGGTTATGGCGCATTTGAGCAGATTAAAGATTACTGGAAGTTATTTGTGGCAATAAGCCTTATGAGCCTTACTATTTACGTTATATGTCTACTCTTTGTTAATATTTGGGCACAACTTTTTGTAGGCGCTCTTGTCGGAAGTGGAGTATACTTTTTAAGCTGTCTTATTCTCAAAGCTGTTACAACAAGTGATATAAAATCGGTATTTATTATAAAATAATTGCATATACCTTTCCCCCATAGGCTCAACATTAGTTGTTCTTTCATTATATAGCATATGATATATGCATAAATTACACAGCTCTAGGGAGATAACACAAAATTTTTGCTATGCAAAATCCTATACTTGGCACGCATCCTCTTGTTTCAATTGTTGTAGTTACATACAATTCTGAAAAATATGTTATAGAGACCTTAGAAAGCATACAATCTCAAACATATTCAAGACTAGAACTTATTATAACAGATGATTGTTCAAAGGACAATACGGTAGGTCTGTGTATAAATTGGATTAAAAAAAATGAGCATCGTTTTGAAAATACAAAAATTATTACATCCCAAACGAATACAGGCATAAGCAGTAATATGAACAGAGGATGCTCACAAGCAAGTGGAGAGTGGATAAAACCTATCGCAGCTGATGATATACTTTTGCAGGACGCAATTTCCAATTATACGCAATGCGTTAAACAAAATCCTCAAATTCTTGCATTATTTGCGCAGGCGCAATGTTTTATCAGTGACAATGGTGAAAAACGATTGCTAAAGGTAATACCTTCTACTGAAGAAACATTTATATACTCTCTGTCTCCCTTACAGCAATTCAAGGTCCTGCTTCACGATAATTTAATTAAGGCGCCAACCTCCTTTATAAAACGACAAGTGTATGATGATTTTAAGTTTGATGAACGTTATAAGTATTTAGAGGATTATCCCTATTGGCTAAATATAACATTACATGGAGTCAAGTTATCGTATTTAGATAAAATTACAGTATTATATCGAGTTTCAAATCAGTCTATTTCACATTCCTCAAATACATTGTTTCCTTCAAGGCACTATGAATCGATGATGATGTTTTTCTTTGAAGAGAAGCAATATTATTTGAAACAATATTTTCCAGAGTTAATTGACAAAGAGAAAAAACAATACCTATTATGGCTTGTTGCAGAATTGCTATTTCACAATCGAAGAACATTATTAAGCAGGATAATGCTACGTTTAATTAGAATGATTTTTAATTCATTTAGATTCATAAGTTGAATACATTGAGTATTACGAATAGAACAAAGAGAATATCCATAGTAATCATTAGTGTAATATGCATTTTTCTATGTAGATACAATTTCAAATTAAAAGGCATTCCATTTACAACGTTGGAAATCGTGCAGTTGATAGGCTTTGTGTATTTGTTTTTGCTTTATCTACAGAGTAAGTTGCACTTGTCTAAAAAATTATTAAGGATATTTATTTTAACCATACTGATAGGAGTAGCCTCACTTATGTCTGCATTAAGAGATATGAGTGGAGCTTTACCATTAGTCAGAGCATTTCTGGGTCTATTTTTCTACTTTGGAATATCACTCTACATTGTAAACTCAATACAAAAGGGTAACCGTAATTTTGACTGGGGGCCACTTTGCGATGTTTGGATTTATTCGTCCCTTTTACAGATAGTCATCACACTAGTATTTTTCCTTAATAATGATATCTATGAATTGGTTTATTCCTTTCTTGATTTGAATCAGATTGCCGATGAGAGGACAGAACTTTTGTCTATTAGGATGATAGGGTTAGGTAATAGTTTTTTTGGTGCTGGATTTAATTATAGTCTTGATTTGATGGTTATGACACTATTACCTTATAGTAAAGATTCAAGAATAAATAATAATAAGTTGCTATATTGGCTAATATGTTGTCTGATAATAGTTGTTGGGTTTCTAAGCGCAAGAACATTTATCGTGGGTATTGCTTGTTCATTACTGTTTGTGTTTATAAACGAACGAAAACACATTTGGCACTTTGCTTGGAACTCTATTAAGGTATTATTAGTATTATCCATTCTCGTTTTTGTTATTTATCAGATATTTCTTAAAAAATTAGATAATATCGAATTAATATTCAACTGGGCATTTGAATTATTTATAAACTTTTTTTCAGGAGAAGGCATGCGGAGTAATTCAACGGATGTGCTTATGGATATGTATGTTTTCCCGGATAATCTTTCTACATGGATAATCGGTGATGGCAAATTCATGATGCCTGATGGCTCATATTATATGCATACCGATGTAGGATTTATTAGATTAATTTTCTTTTTTGGTCTACCTCTTACTATTTTATATTACGTCAGTATTTATATTACTGCGAAAACCGCCTACAGGCATCTGGAAGATAAGGTCTTTAAATCATTTCTTTTGTGCATGGTACTATTAATTCTATTGTGCAATCTGAAGGGATTTATTAACGGCTCCTTTTTCTTCACATTATTTCTTATGTATGCTCTTTATGGAAATAAAAATTATTACGTAAACATGTCGAATGCTAAAGGCAAAGTTCAACTATGTGCAAAAGAGTAATGATTTTCACAAGGTCATTGATGATAGGTGGAGTTAATAAGGTGATGATGGAGTATGCTAACAAACTTGTGGAACACGGGTATGATGTATGCTATGTATACATGTCGAGCACTGATAGTTCTGTATCTTTCGAGACTGAAAAGGCTAAGCATATATGCTTTTTGTGTCTAAATTCCAGTCGCATGAGATCTTCAGTATTTAAGCTATCTAATTACGTAAAAAGGTTAGAACCTGATATTATTATTACAGAGAATAATCGTGTTCTTGTCGCAGTATTAGTGAAATGTATAAATCCGTTCAAAAAACTAAAGTTGTTTACATTTCAACATAACTTGGTAAAAGATGAAGAAACCAGAAACTATCGTTTGTCTTATGCCATTATCTACTTATGCTCGTTTTTTTGCGATAAAATAATCGCTGTAAGTAATTCTGTGAGAAATGTCTTGATAGATAGGTTGAAAATACCAGAAAAAAAGGTTGTTACAATTTATAATCCTATCGATAGGGAAACAATAGTTGACAATTCTCGAAAATTTAAAGTAGACATTGATGACTTAATTTTATTCGTGGGGAGGTTGAGCCCTGTGAAGAATATTCCTTTACTTATAGCTGCATTTAAAATTTTTTGTGAACAACATAAGGAGACAAAGCTGATTATAATAGGAGATGGAGAAGAAAGGGATAAACTGGAAGCTCTTACGAGCGAACTTCAGTTAACAAAATCTGTTTTGTTCCTTGGAGCTTTGACAAATCCATACCCTTACATCAATAAGGCATCTGTTATAGCAATAACATCTTTTTCAGAATCATTATCAATGGTGTGCTTAGAATCTTTAGCTTTGGGAAAAACTGTTGCGTCAACACCGAATCCTGGATGCAAGGAACTTTTAGAGAGAGATAATGCTACGCTTGGATATTTGTCCTCAGGCTTTACGTGTCCTGAAGAATTTGCGGAAACGCTTTTAAAAGCATACTCAAAGCCTTTAGACCCCAATATCCTAATTTGTTCAACTTTTTCTTTTAGCCCGGATAATAAAGTTTGTGAATTAGTGGCTTTGTGGGAAAATCAGAAGAAATGATATGGCTCTCAAAAATATGAACACACGAAAGAAAATTATCATAGTTACATTGCATTCAGTCATCAATGCAGGTTCAGCTTTACAGGCTTTTGCAACTGAATACATATTGGCGAAATTGAATTGTTCCACGACAATTCTAAACTATATTCCATACAGACTTACCTTATTGTCACATTTGCAAAATATGGACTCGTTAAAGCAGTTGTTGACTTTCCCTGGATATGTTATATACAGCATAGTGTATGCTGCCTTCCGAAAGAAAAATCTTCATCTATCAAGAAGATTTTATTCTATAAGAGCTATTGAGAAAAATTGCCCTGAAGCTGACATTTATATGACAGGCTCTGATCAGGTATGGAATAGTGCTTACAATACAAAGTTAGACGGAGTCTACTATTGGGAATTTTTACGTAATAATGAAAAAAAGATATCGTTTTCATCATCATTCGGGAGGAGCGAATTGCCGCAAGACGAAGCTGTGAAAGTAAAGGAGATGCTTTCCTCGTATAGCCACTTGTCAGTTCGGGAACATAGCGCTCAGGTAATACTGGAAAAGATGGGCCTTGAAAATGTCAATCTGACTCTGGACCCAACATTATTGCTACGTAAGGACGAATGGAAAGAAACACTTATTGGCAAACCTATTGTCGAAAACCCGTATTTACTTGTTTATATTCCCTATAATGTTTCACAATGGTCTGATATAGAGGAAAGTGTAAAATTAATATCGGGTAGAACTGGTTTGAAGGTGGTAACATTATCTGTTTGGAATACAATAAATGCCGATAAATGTTTCAGAATATTTTCGCCACAGACTTTTTTAAACGTATTTTATTATGCTGAATATATATTGACAAATTCTTTTCATGGCACAGCATTCTCCATTAATTTCAACAAGCAATTTGCTGTGATACAACCAAAAGAGTATTCTACACGTATTGAAAACCTCTTAAACATTGTTTCCTTAAAACGAAGGTATTTCAAAGGTGTCGTGAATAGAATAATACTAGATGAAATTATTGATTACGATTCTGTTAATACCTCCCTGAATATGGAGAGGGAAAAAACAATCAGATATCTCAAAACAGCGATTAGTAAATAATGTACTTGCAATCTAACATAAAATCTGAGTGTTTTGGATGCGGGGCTTGTGTGTCAGTGTGTCGTAGTCATGCATTGCAAATGCGTGCGGATGAAGAGGGCTTCTTATATCCAATAAAAGATGATGATAAGTGTACACAATGTGGACTTTGTTACTCCGTTTGTCCTTTTGAAAAAGAATCACTGTTCCACAATGAGAGTGCAAATGTGTACGCTGGATATGTGACGAATGAAAATGAACGTTGCAAAAGTTCTTCAGGAGGAATGTTTTTTGAAATTGCAAAGGAAGTTTTTAATGAAAAAGGTGCTGTTTATGGTGCGGCTTTCACAAAAGACTTTACTTTAAATCATATAAAGGCAACGACTATTAATTCATTGCAGCCCATTAGGGGAAGTAAGTATGTTCAAAGTATTATTCCGTCATCTGTTTATGAGGATATTAAGTCTTTGCTGAAAAGAAAATCGCTAGTGTATTTTACAGGAACGCCATGTCAGGTGGCTGCAGTTCGCTCTGTTATGAGTAGATGGGGAAATACAGGCTGTTTATTAACTTCTGATTTAATATGTCACGGTGTTCCTTCTCAGAAGATATTTAAGGCTCACTTAGATTATATAAAGCAAAAGTTAAACGCTGTAAGTATAGAAGAATACAGATTTAGAGATAATACAGAATGGGGTGGGTGTGAAATTGTGGTATACCTAGATCAAAAAAATAGGAAAAGGACATTTAAGTTGCCCTCGTATGAACTATCTCCTTTTCTGTATTCCTTTATGTATGCTATGACATATCGCCCATCCTGCTATTGTTGCCCTTATGCAAATCCTAAACGTGTTGGAGATATTACATTGGGCGATTTCTGGGGGGTAGAAAAGGTGTTTCCACAACTTGATGCATCCAAAGGCGTTTCGTGCTTGATTGTAAACACATCGCATGGGAATGAAATATTAGGTAGGATTAAAAATGAAATGGTGTTGTGTAAATCTTATTTAAATGTTGCTTTAGAGAATAATACAAATCTTCAAAGACCATCTAGAGCAAACAGGGTAAGAGGGCATGTGTACAAAGATTTGGATACCTACGGATATTCATTGATTGCTAGAAAATATTTCCTTAGTCCAAACAGACATAGAGTAAGGTTTTTGGGGTTATTAAAAACAGTCTTAGGTAATAGAATTTATACACGTGCTAAAAAACTTATCTTGAAGTACTCAAGTAAATAATATATAATATGAAATTATCTATTATAATACCAGTATATAATGTTGAAAAGTATATAGGCAGGTGTTTAAATTCTATAGAATCAGTTTTGAAGTCAGGCAGTTCGGAAATTATTATTGTAAATGACGGATCAACTGATACTTCCGTTAAAGAAATCGAGAGCTTCGCAAGCATACATTCGAACACAAAATATATTGAACAGGAAAATGCAGGACAAAGTGCGGCTAGAAATAGGGGCTTAGATATAGCCGCTGGAGATTATGTGTGGTTTATAGATTCTGATGATTATATTGATAATAAGGAGGTAAGAAGAATTATAGAGCGCCTAGAGGCGCATGAGCCTGATGTCGTGTGTTTTGGTCGAGTGGAAGAACACGGGGCATGGAATGTCAGAAAACCAAAAATAGAAAAAGAACAAGAATTTACATCGGGTCAAGAATATTTTGAATACTCTGTTCAGAATGGTACTTTCAGAACCACACCATGGGATAAGATATTCAAAAAGAGACTGCTGGACGAGCATAATCTAAAATTTATCGAAGGATTGCCTTATGAAGACATGTATTTTTGCTTACAAGCCTTTATGTTTGCACAAAGTGTGTCAGTGGTGCCTTTTTATCCATATCACTATGTTATGTACAATGCTACGAGTACAACAAAATTAATTAAAAACAGAGATCTTGCAGTTATAAAATTCATACATTATGCGTACGATTTTATATTAAAGGGAGATTTTGCAGTAAAAACTAATTCACAATCATTTCAATTATTGATATTTACTTGGGTGTCTTCATGCTTGATGAACAAGTATGCCTATATGTCATTAACAAATGTACAGGCAGACCATATAGTAAAATCTGCCTTGGCAGATGAAATTTTTATGAATTCCGTTAGATATTGCGCACGACATAGGGTCGCTTTTAGACAGCATTTTTTTGCCAAATTGCTACTGTTTTCTTGTCCGCTTTATAAAGTCATTTTGCA
>ULJB01040831.1_pt1 | contig 21280 bp, 25 predicted proteins | sample 1950771 | NCBI WGS metagenome assembly ULJB01 (sample SAMEA4835461, study PRJEB28245) | human gut metagenome | biome: gut microbiome; material: fecal sample | place: Denmark | collected 2008
TTTTATTAAAAGGATATAATGTCTAAAGAAAAAACTATTGAAGAAAAGTTTGAAGATCTTATTTGTAAAATATATGATTTTAAATGTCTTTTTACTCTTTTTTCTAATGCTGATTTTGACTGTGTAACATCTGATGATATGTGTTCTGCTATGAATTCTCTCAGGATAATAATAGTTGATATTGAGAAAGATATTCATAATATTCGGGAAAAACTTAATAATACAACTGCACAATAAAACTGTGCTATAATGCTTTTATGAAGATTTTAGGTATAGATCCGGGGCTTGGTATTGTCGGTTATTCGCTTGTAGATTATGACGGTGAAAAACCTGTTCTTTTGCATTCGGGTTCAATTCAAACCGAAAAAGGTTCCAGAGAATCCGCAAGGCTTCTGGAAATTTTTGAAGATATGAATACGATTGTCGAAAAATATAAGCCTGACTGCAGTGCGATAGAAAAGCTGTTTTTCTTTAGAAACCATACGACTGTTATGCCTGTTGCACATGCACGCGGGGTAATTTTGACAGTTCTTGAAAAGCATAAAGTACCTGTTTTTGAATATACGCCGATGGAGGTTAAGCAGGTTTTGACAGGTTACGGCCGTGCTGATAAAAAAGAAGTCGAGCAGATGGTAAAGATTGCACTCGGGGTTGAAAATCTTCCGAAACTTGATGATACAGTAGATTCTATTGCTATCGCAATTTGTCATACAAGGTCAAAAATATGAAATATTTAATAAGATTGGTAGTAATGTTTTAATTTTGCATATTATTTTTTATAATTATAGCGGCAAGCAATGATCTTAAATAATATTTTTATTATTTGTGATATAATAATTTTGATGAATATCGATTATATACTATTAAGACAAATTGCGATATTAAGCGTATTTTTCGGTTTTTTACTGGGGGTTGTTACTTTAATACCTTATGCAGGTGCAATTTCTTTTGTATTCTTATTATGTTTTGTTGCGCCTCTTGTTATATGGATTTTGATTAAATACGGCTGTCTTTCGCTCTCTTCAATTAAAGACAGTGTGATTGCCGGAGCTATCTCTGGATTTATTTCTTATCTAGGATTTTCCATTATATATGTGCCGATTTCCGTTATATTAATGAAATATTTTCATATAGCGGCAAATTACGGAGTAGGTCTTATGCTCGGGAATGCAAGTTTTTTTATACTTGTTGTAATCTCTCTTTTTATGGGCGTATTGAGTGCGACTATTAATGCTTTTACAGGTTTTTTAACATTCTATGTTCTTGATTTTTTAAATTCTTTGAATAAATAGCTTTAAATTCTTTATATTTCTTAACAAAAAAGGCAATTATTTTGGGTATATATACTTTATATATTTAAGAGTATAAAATCAGAGGATTACTATGACAAAAGTAAATCAGACACAGGGAATTTTAACCGAACAGCAGTTTAATTCAAGCCCGTTAAAAAATGTGATGTCTTATAAAGATTATTTTGAAAAGGCGTTAAAACTAGGTTCTGCATTTACTTTATCGCGTGCAATGGTCTTGCAAAAAGCAGAAGACACCAAAAATAATATAGATGATTCGGTTCAAGGTTTTTATTTAGAAAAAGAAAATAAAAAGGCTCAGGCTGAACAAAAATATTATGAAGCCTTAGCACAATATGAAGCTATGAAGTCGGGAAATGACTCTGCCATAAAAAATTTGAAATATGCTACAAGTATTTACGGTGCTGACTCTGCTCAATATTCTGACGCATTGAAAAAATATAATCTGTCTAATAAATCTCTTTTCGGCGCAGATGTTAATTTAAGTATCGCAAGAGACCAGTTTAATTTCGCAAATACTTCAGCATTTAAAGCGTTTTTAACTACACAGTTAACGTAAAGTTACAATCGGCTTGCAATTTTTCCTTTATATATTATCATGCAGTTTGTAGAGTGCTTACGCCAATAATCACTCAACAAGTAAAGGAAAATTAATATGAATTTGAAAAACAAACAGGAAATAGTCAAAAAGTACGGTAAAAATGAAAAAGACACAGGTTCAACAGCAGTTCAGGTTGCTATGATGAGCCAGAAAATTACGGAACTTACCGAACACCTTAAATCAAACCAGAAAGATTTCGCTACAAAAAGGGGTCTTTTGATGATGGTAGGTAAAAGAAAAAGACTGCTTTCTTATTTGAAATCTCAAAATCTTGATGAATACAGAGATTTAATCAAGAAATTGGGTATCAGAGGCTAATCGAAAGATTTAAAAGCACCCCCGGAGGGTGCTTTTTTAATATGGTCTTTCTTGTTAAAAGGATATGGATTACGTAAGCGGAGGAGTTAGTCCAAAATCAAAAATGTAAACATAACCTTCCTTGTAAAGGGAGAGGAACCGCGCAGGCGGTGGAGGGATTTATGAAAACATTAAAATCAATGCGTTTGCAAATAGGAGTTTTCGGCAGAACAAATGTTGGAAAATCTTCATTGTTAAACAGAGTTACAAATCAGGAAATTTCTATTGTCTCTGAGGCGGCAGGAACAACAACCGATGTTGTCGAAAAATCAATGGAGCTTCTGCCTGTAGGCCCTGTAACTTTTCTTGATACGGCAGGACTGGATGACAAAACAGAGTTAGGGGAAAAGCGTATTGAAAAGACAATGAAAGTTATCAACCGTATTGATGTTGCAATAATTGTTTGTGATTATAACGGGCTAAGCAATTATGAAAAAGAACTTATTGCAAAATTTGATGAGCTGAAAATTCCTTATTTGATTGTTGTAAATAAAACAGATGAAAAATTGATTTCTGGAGAAAAGTACAGCGAGATTTTGAAACATGCGCATAATGACAAACAAGTTTTAAAAATCTCTGTGCTGAAAGATAAAGATATTATTTTTAAATTCAAAGAAGCGCTTGTAAAGCTTTTGCCGGATGATTTTGTAAATTCTCCAAAAATTGCAGGAGATCTTGTCCCTGAAAAAAGTACCGTAATTCTGGTTGTTCCTATAGATAAAGAAGCACCGAAAGGCAGAATAATATTACCGCAGGTACAGACAATAAGGGATTTGCTGGACAGTAATTGTATGCCTTATGTTGTTAAAGAAAAGGAATTAAAACAGGCAATTGAGAATTTGAAAACACCGCCTGCTCTTGTTATAACAGACAGTCAGGCATTCAAAACAGTTAGTGAAATTGTCCCTCAAAATATTCCGCTGACATCTTTTTCAATTCTTTTTGCGAGGTTGAAAGGTGATTTGGATGAATTTGTTAAAGGTGCAGAAGCGGTTGAAAATTTGAAAGACGGCGATATGGTGCTAATTCTTGAAAGTTGTACTCATCATGCTATAGAAGATGATATAGGAAGAGTGAAAATCCCGAATTTGCTGCGTAAAAGAACCGGTAAAAATCTTGTAATCCATAATTATGCAGGACATGATTTCCCTGATGTTCAAGATTACAAACTTATAATCCACTGCGGCGCTTGTATGACAAACAGGCGGGAGGTTTTATCACGTATACTAATTGCAAATAAAGCAGGTGTTCCGATTACCAATTATGGGATTGTAATTTCTTATTGTCTGGGAATTTTGCCAAGAGCTGTTAAGATTTTTCAGGGAATGAATTTTTAAAATAATTAAAAGTATCCATAAACCAGTTTGCAAGTGTTTTCGGATTTTCGTCAGGATTCATATAAAATCCCTGAATTTTTTCATCATCTTCAAGCTTAAGGTAAATATTTTCCCGATTTAAAATATTTGAAGTCTTTTTTATGGTTTTGCCTTTTTCATTTATAAAAAATTCGTCATAGGTGCCGCTTTTGACAAAATTTGCTTTAGACGGATGCAGCGCCCCTATCACTAAAGTATCTCTATCAGGAATTTTTGCTATATTGTTTCTTATGATATTTAATGCCTGCTTCAGATTATTCTGTTGTTGTGTTATATGCAGGCTGTTAATATACTTTGTGAGACCCGCTTCCTGAACTAAATTCATTTTAAAACTTTGTTTACGACCATCAGCAGAATTAAAATTAACCTTCATAAGAAACCTCCAAATAAAAAACACTTTTGCATTGGTATTATATAAAATATCAAAAAATTTTAAATTAAACGAAATATTAACAAAACGTTACATTTGTAGTAATATTTTTTACACTAAAAAAATGATAAAAATTTTTATGTTTGGTTTTAATATATTTGTATGTATGATTATATGCCCGAAACTGAAGATAAAGAATTAAAAAAAGTCGGACTTGAACTAATGTTTATGACGCCGGAAAAAGGTGCTGCAGATAACTGGGTTACGGCAGTTGAGCTTGCAAAAATGGTAGAGCTTCCTGTAGAGATTGTTAAGAAAAAACTTACTGTTCTTCGTGATGCCGGGATAGTAAGAGTAAAGGGCATTAATCCTAAATACTGGAAATTTGACGATTACAGTTTTCAGCGGATGGATGAAGACGATGAAGTTTACAAACTGCTATGCAGTTTAGACGATGTGGATTTTGACAGGTATTTTTCGTATTAAAATAAAATCTTAGCGGATAATTTTCAGGAATTTCCCAGCCTTTCTTCTGGATTAGATATAAGTCTGGCTTTAGTCAGAATATTTCTCAAATTGCTGTGCAGTGTCTTTGTTTTATTTTCCTATGCAGAAATGGTCGAATATATTATTTAAAATATCATCTGTTATTACTTCGCCTGTGATTTCGTCTAAAAATAACAGTGCAGATTTTAAATCAATTGAAATCAAGTCCTGAAGCTGATGAATTTTTGCAGCTTCCAGTGCTTGAACTAAACTTTCTCTGCACCTTTCAAGACAGTCCTGCTGGCGTTTGTTTGTTACAAATTCAGTGTCTTCAAGTGAAAAATTATATGATACTTCTTTTATTTGATTTTTAAGTTCGTCAAGTCCTTCTTTCGTTCTGGTTGAAAGGTAGAAGATTCCCTCTTGTTTTTCTGAAATAAGGTCTGATTTATTTGCTATGACAATATGATTTTTGCCTTTTATCAGGTCAAGAATTGCCTTATCATCATCATTCATTCCTTTTGATGCATCATAGAGAAACAGAACTAAATCAGCTTCATCAGCGGATTGTTTTGAATATTCAATCCCGATTTCTTCAACTTTTCCGACTTCATCATTGTCGCGTATCCCTGCTGTGTCAATCAGGGTGATTGCAACATCCCAGTCAAGAGTTTCTTTTAAAACATCGCGTGTAGTACCTGCAATATCTGTTACTATTGCACGTTCAACATTCAGCAATGTATTAAAAAGCGATGATTTCCCGACATTCGGTTTTCCGACAATCGCAATTTTTATTCCCTGACGCATAATATTTGATGAGGAAGCTGATGCAAGGATTTTATCTATTTTTTCAAGTGCTTTTTCAAATTCGGAAATTATGTAATCATATTCAGGTTCTGCAACGTCTTCAGGGAAATCAATTCCGGCAATAATTTTTGAAAGCACATCAAAAATATCTTTTCTTATTTCTTTAATTTTTGTACTTAAAACGCCTGATAAATTTTTTGCAGATTGTTTTGCAAAGTCTCTTGTTTTTGCATGGATTAAATCTGCGACCGCTTCTGCCTGCGACAAATCCATTTTCTTATTCAAAAATGCGCGTTTTGTAAATTCCCCCCGTTCTGCCATACGCGCCCCGTTTTTGAGGACAACATCCAGAATATTTCTTACAACATTAATCCCGCCGTGGCAGTGAATTTCGATAACATCTTCTCCTGTGTAGCTGTGTGGATTTGTAAAAGGAAGAAGCAATACTTCGTCAATTTTTTTATCACCGTCAACAATCCAGCCGTGCGAAATTTTGCCGGCTTCAAGGTTATGCTTTGAATAAATTTTGTCAATAATTTCAAAGCTTTTATCGCCGGAAATTCTGATAACTCCGACACCGCCTGTTCCTATAGGCGTTGCAATAGCGACTATTGTATCAAATTCCTGTAAGATGTTCATAAAACAATTATATATCAAAAACAACGGGCTTTAAAATAAAAAGCCCGTTATATATATAAAAATTAAACATATTGTTTTGCTATTTGCAATGCTGCTGATGCAGCCATTCCGTAAGGCCCCATCATACTAAGGGCGCCTGAGGCAAGGTTTGCGTAATTATCGAATGTACTGCCTGATGACTGGTTCGCAGCGTAAGCCCGTGCATTATAATCATTGCCGGATGAGCTGTTTGCCTGTGAAGCAGATGCATAATTCAAAATATTTGAGTTCATCTGATTTTGTATATCCTGTAAAAATCCCAGATAAGTATATCTTTGAGCTAATTCATTGCTTATAAGTTCATCTTGCTTAGCCATTACATCCTGTGCAAGGTTATTTATCGATTCGGCGCGATTTGCTTCTATTGAATTTAAGTTATCCATGAATACGGAATTGTCAAGATTGCCAAAACGTGAAGCAATATCAGTTTTTAAATCGTCTAACATCGGCTCATAAATGTTGTTTATAATTTTTTGACCGTTTAATGTGTAAGCTTCAAGCTGTGATTGAAGATTTTTACGTGTATCATCGTCAAATACGTTGACAGATGCGAGAGAATCCGCAAATGACTTTTGTGCATAATCGTAAGCTCTTTTTTCATCATCGGACATATTATAGTCTGTAATTACATTATTCTTTTTTTTATAAGTGTTAGCTTTTGTCGTCCCATTTACATTGATTGTACCGGACGAATATGAAGGGTATTTTGAAGATTTTCCCATTTTTGTCCTTTCCGGACAAATATTTAATGAAAAATTTTTAAGGCGTTGATATAATATTATACCACGTGTCCCAAAAATCTGTAAAGTAATTTTTGTTTGAGATATAATATGATTATGGAAAATTTGGATAAAATAAACGAGCTTATTAATTCTAAAAAATATACAGAGGCTAAAAAAGAGCTTGAAATTTTAATTCAGGGTGATGAAAAAGATGTTGAGGCACTGAAACTTCTTGGTTTATGTCATATAAATCTTAATGAGTATAAAGAAGGACAGGCTGTTTTTGAAACTGTTGTAAAATATAAAGATGATGCAACCAGCTGGTTTTACCTTGCAAGCTGCTATGATAATCAGGATGACTATCTTCATGCAATTTCAGCTTACGAAGAAGTTTTGCGGTTAAGAAGCAGCTATGTTGATGCGTATAAAAATCTTGCAATTGTATATGTTAAAAATAAAGAACCGCAAAAAGCAGTTGATACTGTTGTAAAAGCTCTTGATTATGCGACAGATGATTATACCGTTTATTATATTGCCGGAACTGCATCTATGGCATTGAAAAAATTCGAACAGGCCGTAAGTTATCTTGAAAAAGCTCTGGAGCTTAACCCTGAACATTCACAACTCTATAACAATCTCGGGACATGTTATGTTACTATAGGTAATCTTGATAAAGCTTACCTGAATTTTATGGAAGCAAGCCGTCTCGATACAGAAAATTCAATCACATATTTTAATATAGGTTCTGTTTTGCAGCTTCAGAATAAACATAAAGAAGCATGTGAGTTTTTTAGAAAAGCTTATTCAATAGAAAAGCAGGACAGTTATCTTGTTGCTCTTGCACTTTCAGAGGTTAAATCAAACCAGCTTGAAGAAGCTATTAAGAATTACAAAACTCTGGTGTCCCATCATCCTGCAAAACCTAATTTCCAGTATAATCTTGCCTGCTGTTATGACGCTGTCGGCGATTATGCAAGTGCAATTACAATTCTTGCCCAGCTTGTGCTTGTAAATCCGAAATCTGTTTCAATGCTTAGAAAACTTGCAGGTATTTATGTGAAAATTCACCAGTATGCAAATGCAAAAATGCTGTATGAAAAAATACTCATTCAGGGTAATGTTTCTCCGGATATATACTATGAATTTGCTCACATTTGCGTAAAAACCGGTGATATGGATAAAGCTGAAAAGATTTTGAAAAAAGTGATTGACCTTAATCCTGAATTTGCGCAAGCTCACAAGGATTTGGGAGTTTTGTATTTGAGTAAACGACTTTTCGATTACGCAGAGGATGAATTTAGCAAGGCATTAAAGCTTGCGCCCGACAATTTTGAAGTTCTTTTTGAATATGCAAATTATCTTCATGCTACTACAAATTTTGAAAAAGCTGATGAATATTATCAAAAAGCTATTGAAATTAATCCTCATAATGCTGATGCTCTCGGTTTTTCCGCGTTAAATAAAATTCATTTGAACAGTTTGGATAAAGCGTATGAACAAATTAAGCATGCAATTGAACATGATGCAAATAATGGTTTTATGTATTTTATTGCAGGAAGAATAAGATTTCTTCAAAAGATGTATGAAGATGCAAAAATGTATTTTGTAAAATCTTACGAACTTGAAAAAACTTATGACTGCGAGCACATGCTCGGTTTATGTTACTATGAACTCGGAGATTATGAACAGGCAAACGGAATTTTTAAACACATGCTTGAAAAAAATCCGTTGAATGTTAATCTACTCTTGAACAGTGCTCACTGCTATGAAAAATTGGGCGATAAAGATTCTGCACTCTCCGTTCTTGATAAGGTTGTAGATACTTTTCCGGAATGTGAAGAAGCTCAGGAGATGATTAGAGCAATTTCCTAGCAAAAAAATTTTTTTCCATGTTTTTTGTAAATAGTAAAATAGGTAAATTAAGGATATAAAATATGCGTATCGAGAGAATTTCATTTTGTGCGTCCAATGTTAATACTAAAGCCGCAGAAATTAAAAATAATGAAAACAAAAAAGATGAAGTTAAATCAAATATTTCTAAATATGCAGCCGGTACAGCAATAGGGATTGCAGCATTGACCGGCATGGTTATTGCAGGACGGCGCGGTTGTTTAGGAGAGAAAATACAAAAATTCCTGGGCGGAGTTGAAAAGGGAAATAGAAATCCGGTAAAAATTAAAATTAATGATGACAGTGCTGAAGAAATTTTAAAAGAACCTGTGAAAATTCACACCGAAACTTCAGATATAATAAAAGATGGTAAAAAAATCGGTATTGTAACAAAAGATTTTGAAGGCGATAAACTTGTTTTGACTACGACAAAAACTTTTGATGAAAACGGAAATGTTATTGCGATAGACGAAAAATATGCAGGTGTAAGAAAAGTAGAAATTAAAAAAACTACTGTTAATCATGATAATCATCTTTATACGGTGTGGAGATATTTTGAAATTCCGGAGAAAGGTTCAGGTAAATCTATTAATTTTAAACTTTATGATAACAATGATTATTCGTTTGATTTAATATGTGTATATCCTGATGAAATTGAAGCTATTAAACAGAAACTGATTGATAACGGCGTAAAATTCGGAAAATCACTTACGAATTATCCTGCTAAATAATTTTCATTAAATTTTTGTTTAATCGTGATAAAATTTCAAGAGTATTTTTCATTGGTTCTCTGGTAATGCTGTTTATATCTTTTTCAAAATTTTCAGGAATCTTTTTACAATGCAGTTTTGTATATTGAACAAGCCTTTTTTCGCCCGGGTGCAAGACTTTATTTACTGCAAATAAAACATCAAAATAACTTGCTGCAAAAGCTGATATTCTATGATTCAGACTTACATAATCTTCTCTTTTCAAAGCTTTTTGAACCTGCTCATAGAATGATGCTGAGATTTTATTTTTTAGTAAAGGCAGATTATTATTTATAATATTTTTTGATAATTGTTCAGGATATTCCCCGCTCACTTTATTTTGTAAATTTTTATACCAGCCTTCAGAGTCATAAAGACTTTTTGAGTTTTTTACATTGAAAACAAAGCAGGTTGAATATCCGACTGAAGGATAGTGTTTGATCCATGTATTTTCAATGCTGTTTTCTATCCATTCTCTTGAACGATACATAACATCAAACTGTATGCCGGAATTTTTTAATATCCATTCATCACCTGGACCAAAAAATCTGTTGTCAATTTCATATTTATCAGCGTATTTTTTTGCAATTTCGGCTCTTTTTTTTGTGTCAATATCTTTGTCAGAATATATGTAAACATCATAATCGGATGTTTCATCCGCACTTTGCGCTGTTCTTGAACCAGCAAGGGCTATTGCTTTAACATCTGGTATATTTTTAAAATTTTCAATTATCGGTCCAATGATTTTCATAGGTTTATATTATTATAAACAGCGAAAAAAAGCCAATCATAAAATTTTAAATTGGCTTTTAGTCGGAAATTTTTTTATATCCCCCGATATCCTCTTGTTTCAGAAGTTTTTATACAAGACCAAGAACTTTTTTATACCAGGAGAATGTTTCTACTTCAATACCGTTGAAAGTTGTTTTCAGGCATTGATTTTTCAAATAATTTTCAAATTCATCATTGAATTTGGATTTGGTTGTTTTGTCTTTTCTTGTTTTAGAAGCTAACACCGTCATAGACCTACTCCTTTTTGTTTTTTTAGTTACCCCATATATAATTCATGTTAAAATTATAACATATATTGACAAACTTTTCTAGTGGCACAAAAATCAGAAATCATCAAAATTTGCGTCCTGTCTGAAAATATATGATGTAAATTTTTGTTAATTATTTTGGATACAGTATAGACATAAAAATATTACATGTTTTGTCAAAAAAATTCAATTGCCCATGCGGATAATTTGGGAAATTTTAGCTTACGAGGTTAATAGCCAATCTTTCTATCTCCTTAACCTCTAAATAAATTCTCTCACGGGGGAGGGAAAAATTTTATGATACTAAATAATTTAAGACATTGATTTTGTTTTTTGTGTTAAACTTTATTTATGATTTTAATAGGCGAAAATATTCATGTTATTTCTAAACGGGTAAGGGAAGCTCTTTTAAAGCATGATGAGCAATTTATCAGTGAACTTTTAAAATTACAGAATAATATGGATTATGTTGATTTGAATGCAGGCCCTGCAAGGGGTGAAATGAGCGGGATTTTGCCATGGCTTGCAAAACTTGTCGCAAAATATACAAATTTGAATATCTCTTTTGACACGTCAAATTTTGATGAGATGAAAAGAGGGCTTGAGGTTTTCGAAGGTAAAACTTTTTTAAACAGTACCTCCTTAGATGAGCCGAAATTGACTGATATGATTGAACTTGCTCTAAAATATGACAGTAATCTTATTGCTTTAACTTTGAGTAAGGAAACCGGAATTCCCAAAAGTTCTGACGGGAGACTTGAGATAGCTTTTAATATATATGAAAAAGCTGTCGAAAAAGGTTTTGACAGCGAAAAGTTGTTTTTTGATCCGCTTGTTTTGCCTGTTTGTGTTGATCAGACACAAGGAATTGAAGCAATAAATACCATAAAAATGATAAAGGAAAGTTTTGATCCTCCTGTAAAAACGGTTGTGGGACTTTCCAATATCTCAAACGGATGTCCGAAAGAGCTGCGGCCGCTTGTTAATAGAGTATATGCCTGTCTCGCATACGGTGCGGGGCTTGATGCTGCTATTATTGATGCGAAAGATACAGAGCTTGTGAGAATTTTGAGAATGCTGGATACAAATTCCGCGCAAGAAGAAGTTGATAAATTGTATATCAGCCTTGCGGATATGGTAAGGAATTTTGGTGAAATTGATGAAATAGAGTTTGATAAAAACAGCAGAGAACAGGCAGAAATTATAAAAACGGCAAGAATTTTATTGAATAAAGAAATATATTCTCACAGCTTTACACAAATATAATTTCTGTTATAATGTTGTTAAATTCAAATAAGTCGTGTAAATGGTTTGCAAAGGAGAGTAAGATTATTAATAAGAAGTTAATATTTTCAGCATTATTATCTTTAGTTTTAACAGGCACGCAGGTTAATGCGATGCCCTATGAGGCAAATTCACTTTACCAGCAGGCATGTTCTGCTGAATATAAAGAGGATTACAAAACTGCCGTTGATAAATTGCTGCAGGCGCTTGCTATTTCCAATAACGATGTTATGATTTATACAAAGCTTGCAGGCGTTTACAGTGAAATGGGCGAGTATGACAAGGCGCTTGAAACTTATGCTAAAGTTGCAGAGCTTAAACCTTCTGACGGTTATATTTATCTTAGTGTCGGGAGTATTTACGAAGATCAGGGCAAATATATGGAGGCATTGAAAGCCTACAATAAAGTCGCCGAGATGTGCCCTGAATATTTATACAATTATTTGAATATAGCAAATGTTCAGTATCAGCTTAGAGATTACAAATCTGCAATTGATAATTATAACAAATTTTTATCAACTTATTCCCAGCATCAAGAAGCCCGTGAAAATCTTGCAGGGTCGTATATGAACAGCGGGGATTATACAAATGCTGTTAATGAATACGAAAGTCTCTACAGACGTAATCCTGTTGCTTTTAAAAATTTCGCAAACTACGGGCTTGCATTATTTCAAACAAAAAATTATCAGAAGGCGTCTGAATTTTTAGAAAAAGCAGTTGAGGCAAATCCGGAAAATACTTCGGCGCATGTAAGTTTAGCTCTTTCATATCAAGAGTTAGGGAAAAATGATCTTGCACTTGCACAGTATGATGTTGTTTTCAGGCAGCAGCCAGCACTTAATTCTATCCGTCTGGATTATGCAAATCTTCTTGCTGATATGGGGCAGGATGAAGCAGCTGTTGAAAACTATAAAATTTATATAGCAAATTACCCTAAAGATGCAAGAGCTTACCAGAATATCGGGGTCGTTTACAAACGATTAAACAAACTTGATAACACTATTATAAATTATGAAAAAGCACTTGCTCTTCAGGCTGATAAAAAAGACATTGATCTTATTGAAGATTTAGCGCAGTGTTATCATTTGAAAAAAGATTATCCGAATGCTTTGAAATATTATGATGAAGTTCTTGCAGTTAAAAAAGGCGATTACGATACACTATATAATAAAGCGCTTGTTTTGCATGCAATGAATAATTACAATGATGCAATAGCAATATATACAGAACTCTTAAAGCAGAAACAGGAGCCTGAAGTAAAGAATAATCTGGCATCTGCTCTGATTGCGCAGGCTGATAATTATTTGAAAGATATGAATTATTCTCTGGCCACTGAAACTTATGAACGTGCAATTCAGGAAGGGGCAAAGGATGCGTCTGTATATTTCGGTCTTGCACAATCATACAGGGCATGTAAATTGAATGATAAAGCTTTAGAATTTTATGAAAAAGCAATATCAATAGCGCCTGAAAATACAGCATACAGTAAGGAATACACTGAATTTATTGCTTCAATAAATAAAGTTCCTGCTATTCAAACGGAAGCCGGCGGAGTGTCAGAAGGCGGAATAAAAGAAATTTCACTTTCAATGGAGTCTGCAAAGGAGACCGAAGTATCTCAGGCAGAACAAAATAAAAAATTCATCTCTGCAGGAGACGAAAGTTTTGAAAAAGGCAGTTTTGATGAAGCCGTAAAAAATTATCAGGAAGCTTTGAAACTTAATCCCTCAGATGAAGTTACTCTTTTGAAAATCGGAAATATTTACTATAACGATAAGAAAGATAATAAAAACGCAATAAATTTTTATAAAAAAGCAATTGTAGTAAATCCGAATTATTCTGACGGCTGGTTTAATCTAGGGCTTGTTTACGCAAATGAAAATAATAACGGCAAAGCGAAAGAATGTTTCCACCGCGTAATAACCCTTAATCCGAATTACAGCTATGCTTATTACGCACTGGGGATAGCCTATGAACAGGACGGTAACGAAAAAGAAGCCCTGAACAATTACAAAATATTTTTGACGCAAAATAAGGATGCTGCTGTTGCCAAAACTGTTCAGGAAAAGATTAAAAATCTTGAAAAATGAAAAAAATAATTTTTATACTTTCGTTATTTTTAATAATATTGGCCGCTTCTGCCTGTACACGTGATAAAGCAGGAATTTTATTCAATAAATATCCTATTACGGAAAAAAATATATATGATTATTCAAGTAATTTTCCTGCAGGCTCGAGAATTTATTATGTAGTTTTAATGCCTGAAAAAGTTGAATCGCGATATATTTATATTCAGGTAGTAAAAAAAGACAATGACTACGGCAGGTTAGGTTATAAATTAATACAGACGCGCAATATAAGATTGAAAGATGAAGAAGTGCATTATTTTACCGACTATCTTGTTTTGAATGAAAGCGGATATTATTTTATGAAAGTTTATTCAAAAGACAAGCCTCGTAAAGTTCTTGCCGCATCGGAGTTTTATGTTTATAAATAACTTATAACTTGCAATTTCAAGAGAATATTCAAACATTTTAATACATGAATTAAACAAGCAGCAAAATCTAAGCATTGAAATATAAAAGGCGTGTTTATTAAACTGCAACTCTAAAACTAACTTTTTTTCTTTGTCTGGTTTTAGGGTTGCAGTTCATAGACAGCCCGTTTATTCCTCTGAATTATTATTTAAAAGACTTGTCTGGGAAACATTATTTTGTGTTTCCTGCGCGTCCATTGCTGCAACATCTTTTTTAACCTGTTCATCTTCGTCAGGGTTTAAGATTTTGTTAACGGAAACAACAGTATCGTTATCTGTCAAATTCTGAGCTCTGACACCTGTTGCAGGACGTCCCTGACGTGAGATTGAACCTGCATTCAATCTTGTTACAACGCCGTTTGCCGTTACCATCATAATGTCATCGGATTCTTTGACAATTGTCAGCGCAACAAGTTTTGATGAAGTTGATTTGAATTTGGTTGCGATAAGACCTATTCCGCCTCTGTTCTGGCTTCTGAATTCTGATAATTTTGTGCGTTTGCCAAATCCGTCAGAAGTTACGACAAGCAGATCCGCATCGTAATCTCTAGGTACAATATCGCATCCAACAATTTCATCGCCTGAGCGTAATTTCATTGAAGTTACGCCTCTTGCGCTTCTGCCTAAAGGTCTCAAATCTTCAATCGGGAAGCGGATTGCCATACCACATGATGTTCCGATAATTATTTCATCTCTTGCGGTTGCAAGTTTTACCCAGTCAAGTTCATCGTTTTCTTCCAGACCTATTGCAATAATTCCGTTTCTTCTGATATTAGAGAAGTTATCAAGTTCAATGCGTTTGATGTAGCCTTTTTTAGTCAGCATAATCAAATTCAAATCATGCGAGAAGCTGCTAACAGGTACAACTGCTGTAATTCTTTCATCCTGATCTATCGGGAGAACGTTTATAATCGGCAGACCTTTTGCCTGACGTCCGCCTTCCGGGAAGTCATAGACATTCAGACTGTAAACTGTTCCTTTTGATGAGAAGAACAGAACTTTATCATGCATCATTGCGGTGAAGAAGTGCTGAATATCATCATCTTCTTTTGTTTTAATCCCTGATTTGCCGCGTGTTGCACGGTTTTGTCTTTCAAATGTGTCAAGTGAGATACGTTTGAGGTATCCCTGATGTGTGATAAATACTGCCATCGGAGTATTCGGGGTTAAATCTTCAATTGTAACTTCGCCCTGTTCAGGAAGAATTTGAGTTTTTCTGTCATCGCCGTATTTTTCTTTGTCTTCAAGAAGTTCGCCTTTAATAATGTCAAGGATTTTTTGACGGCTTGCTAAGATTTCTTCGTATTCTGCTATTTTCTTAACAAGTTCATCGTATTCTGCTTTAACCTTATCCTGTTCCAATCCTGTCAATCTTCTCAATTGCATTTCAAGGATTGCGTTTGCCTGATCGGCGTCAAGCCCGAATCTGCTCATCAAGCCGTTTCTTGCATCATCGGTTGTTTTGGATTGTTTGATAAGTTCAATAACTTCATCAATCGAACCAAGTGCAATAATCAAACCTGCCAAGATATGCGCTCTGATTTTAGCTTTTTTGAGGAAGAAAATAGTTCTTCTTGTAACAATTTCAACCCTGTGTTCAACAAATTCCGAGAGAACTTCGTATAAATTCATCAATCTGGGCTGTTTCCCGCATAATGCGAGCATATTTACGCCGAAAGTCGTAGCAAGCTGTGTATATTTGAACAAATTATTTTTAACAACATCCGGTTTGGCATCTCGTTTAAGCTCGATTACGATACGCATGCCTTCTCTGTCGGATTCATCGCGGATATCAGAAATTCCGTTAATTCTTTGATCCTTTACAAGCTCTGCAATTTTTTCGATTAAAACGGATTTATTTACCTGATAAGGAATTTCTGTAACAACAATTGCCGTACGTCCCTGACGTCCGCCGCCGCCTGCAATTTCTTCAAAGTTTGCAACCGCCTGCATTTTTATGGAGCCTCGTCCTGTTTCGTAAGCCTGTTTAATATCGTTTAGCCCGATAATTGTTGCCGCTGTCGGAAAATCAGGCCCTTTAATATATTCCATAAGTTCAGTTACCGTAATATTCGGATTGTCAATTAAAGCTATTGTTCCGTCAACGATTTCAGAAAGGTTGTGAGGCGGAATATTTGTTGCCATGCCGACCGCAATCCCGGAACATCCGTTTAATAAAAGCATCGGAAGTCTTACAGGCAAAACAGAAGGTTCCTGCAGCGAACCGTCAAAGTTTGGTTCAAATTCAACTGTTTCGCAATCAATATCAGCAAGCATTGATTGCGTAATTTTATGCATTCTGGCCTCAGTATAACGCATTGCAGCTGCACCGTCACCGTCAACTGAACCGAAGTTACCATGACCGTCTACGGTTAAATAACGAGTAGAGAAATCTTGAGCCATACGAACTAATGCTTCATATACGGCAGTATCACCGTGAGGGTGGTATTTACCTAAAACTTCACCAACAATACGTGCACATTTCTTAAATGGTTTGTCAGGAGTCATTCCAAGTTCGTTCATTGCATATAAAATACGTCTGTGAACAGGTTTTAGACCATCACGAACATCCGGTAATGCACGACCTACGATTACACTCATTGCATAATCGATATATGAACGTTTCATTTCTTCTCTAATATTTACAGGAACGATTTTCCCATCCGCGAACATATTTTGCTGATTACTCATTTTCTCTCCCCAGCTCATTTGATTTTCTGTATTACTTGATAATATTGTAACACAAATACATTGAATTGGGTAATTTTAATAATTTAACTTAACAAAATAAATTTAATAATAATTATAATTGTCACTAAAAAAGAAATAATTGAAATAATTTGTATCCATTTGGGTAAAAAGTCGGAGTTTTCATTCTCGGGTAATGGTTTGAATAAATCAACAAGTAAAATTATAGGACTTATTAAAATTAAAATTATAGTTATTGGCATAACTATTAAAAAGAATAAAAATGTAGCCCCCATTACAGCTGCTCCGCCAGATGCATTTATTGAATTTTTTGTAATCCCGTCTGCAATGCCATAAAAAACTATAAATAACCCTATTAAAAATGCACTTGCGTGTGCAAGTCCTATTGATACTATATATTTATATGTTCTTGATGTTGTAATTTCGTTTAACAATTTTTTCATTTTGATTATTTCCCTTTCCTAATTTTATTTGCTAATAATGACAAATAACCAACCAAGAGTATATAAAATACTTAAAAGGTAACAAAATAGCCCAAAAATTTCAGAAAATTTAAAAGTTTTTACTTCTTTAATTGATTCAAGGTTTGAATTGATTTTGTTATTAAATATTTGAAAAATATCAATAATTATTAATATTATTCCAACTAAACTTGTTATAATTAAAGGGATAGTTCCAAAAATCAAAATTACAATTCCTAACCAAAAAAATATTTCGTTATTCATATTATGGAAATTGTAAATAACTTCTGAAAATCCTATAACTTTGATTCGCCAACATAGTAGAATAAGGTATAGAGATATTAATAAAATCCCAATTGTATTCCCTATTATTACTCCGAATTTAAAAAACAATGAATTCGAAAATTTTTCTAAGTAGTTTTTCAGCATGGCAAACTCCTTTATATAAATAGTTTACCATTCAACTATTAAATATTCAAGTATTAGGTAGGGAATTTTTACATTAATTAATATTAGTTAACCATTCAAGTAATATTTTTTCTATTTCATTATTTTTTTCTGGTGGAAATTTTGACATTAATTTTGCAATAGCCTGTTTGTATTCAGGCCAAACTGTATCAAGGAGGTTTGAGCCATAATCAGTTATTCTTATTAGTTTTACTCGTCTGTCGTCTTTTTTTGAATTACGTGTAATAAGTCCGTCTTTTTCAAGTTTATCAAGGAGTTTTGTTATGTTGGATGCAGTAACAAGAAGTCTTTTGCTTATCTCATTTTGTTGAATGCCGTCGTAGCCGCCTGCATGTTTTATAATCATCAGGATATTGAATTTTGATATATTCAGTTTTTTTGTTTGTAAAATTTCATCAAGATTTGAACTTATTTTGCCCCACAATAGTCCTATTGCATAAATAAGTTTTGAACTTTCATCTTGATTTTCGAAATAAATATCAATATTATTATCCATAATTTCTCCTTTTGAAAAATTATATAATAATAATGTTGAATATTCAACTATATATTAATCAACTTTGTATTTTGGAGCTTCTTTTGTTACAAGTTCCATGTATTTTTTGTTATTTTTTTCTGCAAATTCTATGGCTTTTTTTCGAGCTTCTTCTTGTCCGCCAAGTTCTGAGGAGTAAAATCGTTTTGCATAAGAAAATCTGTCGAGGCCTTTTGTTTTTGCAGGCTTGTAAATCGCTGTATTGTATTCATAATATTCTTTATTTTCGGGGAAAGTCAAAAATCCGACTATTGCTGCATCAGGGTATAAAAGAACGGATGCACCCTTTGTTTTTTCTTGAATTTCATGGGCATATTGAGCTGATGCATCTGTCGGATTTGTCAAATTCGGAAAATTGGAAAGTTGAAGTTTCGTGTGCCAATTTCCGATATTTTCATCTTTTAAAAGGTAGTCGTAATTCTTTGTTTCGCTTTCCGGGTTTGATAAATTGTAGGTTTGTTTGTCAAATTTTATTTTGTCAATTTGAGCAAAGGCTGCGCATTGGCATAGAGTTAATATATTTGCTAAAATAAGAATTTTTTTAAATAAATTTTTCATAAATTATGCAAACCCCTTTCTTGATTTTTGATTGCTAATAAAATTATTTGTTTTTTATTTGTAAAAATCTATTACCCGTTTTGTTAATTAGTGGTATTTATTGTACAATTTATTTATAAGGAGAGTAAAATTATGCCGTTTGAATTTGAACCGCAAAAGATTAAAGATGTAATTTTAGTTAAGCCAAAAGTTTTTGGTGATAATCGCGGATTTTTTATGGAGAGTTATAAAAAATCTGATTTTTTCGCAAATGGAATAGATGTAGAGTTTAATCAGGATAACCATTCAAAATCAACTGCACATGTATTAAGAGGTTTGCATTATCAAGAAAAGCCTTATGGGCAAGCAAAACTTGTAAGATGTGGACGCGGTAGAATTTATGATGTTGCAGTAGATATCAGACCGGAATCTGAAACTTTTGGCCAGTATGTAAAAGTTGAATTATCGGAAGAAAACAAGCACATGCTCTTTATTCCAGAAGGCTTTGCACATGGATTTGTTGTTTTGTCCGATGTCGCCGAACTTCTTTATAAAGCAAGCGGTGAGTATGCTCCGCAGGCAGATAGAGGTATCTTATGGCGCGATAAAGATATAAATATTGACTGGGAAATTGATTTTGAACCGATTTTGTCAGAGAAGGACAGAGAGCAAAAATCTCTGCAAGAAATATTTCGGAAGGTAGGAAGATAAGAGGGTAAGAGGATAGGCTGTTTACATGTATAAAAATTTAGTTATATGGAAAGATTCTGTCTATTTAATAAAAGAAATATATAAACTTGTTGATATGCTTCCGAAATCTGAAGATTACAATTTAAAAAGCCAGTTAAAAAGAGCTGTTGTATCTGTTGCATTAAATATTGCAGAAGGTAAATGCAGGGCAACATCTAAAGAATTTTCTCACTTTTTGAATACTGCATCGGCTTCATTGTATGAAGTAACTGCTATTTTGGAAATATGTGAAGAACTTGAATATTTATCGGAGTTGGGAAAATTTTATAATAAAATAAATTTATTAAATCGTAGAATAAATTCATTAAGAAATAAGTTGATGGAGGAAAGTGATTAATGTCTAATATTGTAAACAGCTTATCTTCCTACCCTCCTATCCTCTTATCTTCTAAAAAACAATTTGGAGGTAACGATAGTGTCTAAAACAATACTCATCACCGGAGGCGCCGGTTTTATCGGAAGCTGTTTTGTCAGATACATGTTAAAAAATCATCCTGATTATAAAATTATTAATCTTGATGCACTAACTTATGCAGGGAATATTGAAAATCTGGATGATGTTAAAGATAACCGGAATTACAAATTTGTTCACGGAAATATCTGCGATAAAAAGCTTGTACCTGAACTTGTTGAGCAGGTTGATGCAATAGTGAATTTTGCTGCAGAATCCCATGTAGACCGCTCAATTACAGGCCCTGAAATTTTTATTGAAACAAATGTTAAAGGTACTTTGAATTTACTGCAGGCGGCAAAAGAATTTAAAATTGAGAGATATTTACAGGTTTCTACAGATGAGGTTTATGGAACTCTCGGCAAGACAGGATATTTTACTGAGACAACTCCGCTTGCGCCTAACAGTCCGTATTCGGCTTCAAAAGCTTCTGCAGATTTGCTGGTGAGAGCTTACCATGAAACTTATAATATGCCTGTTTTGACAACAAGATGCTCGAATAACTACGGGCCTTATCAGTACCCTGAAAAACTTATTCCTTTCTTTATCTCAAAATTATTGAGAGGTGAAAAGGTTCCGGTATACGGAGACGGTATGAATGTCCGCGACTGGCTGTATGTCTATGATCATTGTTCGGCTATTGATACGGTTTTGCATAAAGGCAGAGTCGGAGAAGTTTATAACATTGGCGGACACAACGAAAAAACAAATATGGAAATTACCCGTCTTATACTTGATGCAATGGGGAAAGATGAAACTTCGATTGAATATGTAAAAGACAGATTAGGACATGACAGGCGTTATGCAATTTGTAACGATAAAATTCAATCAGAACTCGGCTGGAAACCGTCTTTAACTTTTGAAGAAGGTATTAAAATTACAATTGACTGGTATCTGAAAAATCAAGACTGGATAAAATCTGTTGAAAATAAAATGGCTAAAGTATAGTTATGAATGAGAAATTAAAAAATTTTTTAAAAAATTTTATAAAAGTTCAGGCTTATGAATCCGGTAAGGGGTATAATATGCTGAGGTATAGTTTTGGATTTATTAAGTTCGAACGAAAAAATATCCCAAAATTAAAAAAACTAAATAAATATTATATAAAAAATCCGAGAGTTTATTTGTCAATAGTTTGTATTGCAAAAGATGAAGGACCGTAT
>ULJB01028687.1_pt1 | contig 21081 bp, 18 predicted proteins | sample 1950771 | NCBI WGS metagenome assembly ULJB01 (sample SAMEA4835461, study PRJEB28245) | human gut metagenome | biome: gut microbiome; material: fecal sample | place: Denmark | collected 2008
CAGGTACGCAGGGTGGTATAAGCGAAGCGTTCCCACCATTTCGGTTATCGAGAACAGGCCGGATTCTTTCGGCTGACGGCTCAGAATGGCCTGTGTTACTCCCTCCACGTTGAAAAGGGGAAATTTTTATGATACCTCTTACTGCCCTAGTGCCATAATATCTTACTAACTTTTTAAAATCTAAATCGCAATCCCTTGCTATATCAGACTTTTCGGGGGGGGGGCGATTCTCAGCTCTTCTCTATCCATAACTTTTGCCTCCTAAAAATTAAAACTATATTTTTATTATTTCCGATTTTTCTTTATTTGTCAATATGAAAAAGCGGAATCTCCTGTAAGGAGATTCCGCTTTTTATAGTGTTTAATGTATTAAAATTATGCTTTAACAAGTGATTTCGCAAAAGATTCGGAGCTTCTGGAATGTATTTCATCCTGAATTTTTTTGATAAATTCATCGACTCCTATTGTTCCGACCTGTCCGATACCGCGTGCGCGAACAGCAACCGCATCTGCTTCAATTTCTTTGTCGCCTACTACGCAAACGTAAGGAATTTTCTTATCCTGCAGACTTTCTCTGATTTTGTAATTCATACTTTCGGAGCGGTCATCAAGATTTACTCTGATTCCTGCATCACGCATTTTTCTGTAGATTTTTTCTGCAAAATCTATGTGTTTTTCGTTCGAAATCGGAACGATTGCAACCTGTGTAGGAGCAAGCCAGGTCGGGAAGGCGCCTGCATAGTGCTCAATTAAAATTCCGTGGAAGCGTTCCATTGAACCGAAAATTACACGGTGAAGCATAACAGGAGTTTTCATCGAGCCGTCTTTATCCTGATATTTGATATCAAATCTTTCAGGAAGGTTAAAATCGAGCTGAATTGTCGCGCACTGCCATGTTCTTCCTATAGCATCTTTGACTTTAAAGTCAATTTTAGGGCCGTAGAATGCTCCATCACCCTCATTAATATCATATTTCATTCCGCGCCTGTCCATAGCTTCTTTCAAGCCTGCTTCAGCTCTGTTCCAGTTTTCTATTTCCCCTACATAACTTTCAGGGCGAGTTGATAATTCAACTTCAAATTTCATATTAAAAATGTCCATTGTATCAGCTACAAAGTCAATAATTTCATTGATTTCGTCAACAAGCTGTTCTGGTGTACAGAAAATGTGAGCATCGTCCTGTGTGAAGCCCTGTACTCGAGTTAATCCCGACAGTGCACCAGATTTTTCTTTTCTGTAAACGGTTCCGAGTTCAGCCATTCTTAATGGTAATGAACGGTATGAATATCTGTTTGCCTGATAAATTAAAATATGGAAAGGACAATTCATAGGTTTCAAGATAAATTGTTCGTCAGAATCTTCATCTTTTTGGATAAAGAACATATTTTCACGGTAGTGATCTGCGTGTCCCGAAATTTCCCAGAGTTTTGATTTTGCTATGTGAGGGGTGTTTACAATTACATAACCGCGTTTTCTGTGTTCGGTTCTCCAGTAATTTTCAATTTCTTCTCTGACAATTGCCAGATTCGGATGCCAGAGTACAAGTCCTCCGCCTAATTCATCCCTTGTAGAGAACAAATCAAGTTTTGCACCGATCTTCCTGTGGTCGCGTTTTTCAGCTTCTTCTAAGAAGTGAAGGTAATCTGCTAAATCTTCTTTTGTCCAGAATGCAGTTGCATAAATTCTCTGGAGCATTTTATTTTTAGCATTACCTCTCCAGTATGCGCCTGCAACTTTTAAGAGTTTGAATGCATTTGCTTTAATATATGAAGTATTCGGAAGGTGAGGTCCAGCACAAAGATCGTTGAATAAAACATTTCCGTCTTTATCTTTTGTCAGGTATAAAGTCGGATTGTCATTTTTGTGTTCTTCCAATAATTCTGCTTTGTAAATCTCGCCTTCAGCCTTAAATTCAGCAATTTGTTTTTCAACATCTGGGATTACGTATTTTTCAAATGAAAGATTTTGTTTAACAATATTTTTCATTTCTTCTTCGATTTTTATAAGGTCTTCCTGTGTGAAAGCATGACCGTCTGTTAAATCAAAGTCATAATAAAAACCGTTTTCAATCGCAGGTCCGATAGCCAACTTTGCTGACGGAAACAGCTTTTGAACGGCTTGTGCCATAACGTGTGATGTTGAGTGTCTTAAAACACTTAAAGTTTCATTGTTTTTTTCCATTTTTTATCCTTTCTTAATAAAATTTCTCCACCGCTTTTGCGGTCCCCCTCCCTTTACAAGGGAGGCTGAGAAATTTTTGGGGCGGATCCCCCTAACTGCTACAATCAAATACTAACACCGATATAATTTAATTACAATATCTTTGATTTAAAGTGAATTTGACATTATTTATATTTTTTAGCATAATAACAAAAATTGGTAAATTTTATTATGTTTATGGATAGAATACTTTCAGTTATATCAAGGTATTATGATCAAGGAAATGTAAAGTTTAATATAGTCAGAATTTTTGGGAAAAACTGTTTATATATTTTTAAGGGATATAAAGTTCAGAGCTTTTTTGCAGAAGCTTTTGAACAATATTTTAAATCTAATAATATAGAGTTAAAAATAAGGAATTTAAAACAAAATCTTGATAAAATTTCTTGCGATTATATAGATGATTTTATGAGATTGTCAAAAATTTGGGGTAATTATACCTCCAGGAATTATTGGTCTGATTATGATACAAATTTGTTAAAGAAATATGAAACAATGGCGTTTAAGCAGCCTGTACCGGAAATTGCTGCTTTTAACAAGTTTACTTTTCTCAATAAGTATGGTTTATTTGATTTACCTCAGGCCGTTTTAGATACTGTTAACGGAAAAGATATAATTGATGCTGGCGGGTGTAATGGTGATACTGCTTTGATATTTAAAGATTTGTTTCCGGATTCTGCGATATATGTATACGAACCATTATCTGTATATTGCGATATTGTTAAAAAAGTTGCAGATAAAATAAATTCTTACGGTGAAGGAGGAGCTATTTCCCCGATTCATAAAGGTTTGGGAGCAAGGCAGGAACGAATTGACATTTCATTTAATTGCGCTGTTGAAAATTGTGAAATAACAACTATTGATGCCGATTATAAAGGTAATAATTTAGGATTGATAAAAATGGATACGGAAGGATTTGAAAGTCAGATTGTTGCCGGTGCCTCAGAGCTTATCAGACAATATAAACCTGTTCTCGTTATTGCAATTTATCACACTCCTGAAGATTTTTTTGAAATGAAAGATAAAATTTCGAAATTGAATCCGGAGTATAAGTTTATGATAAGGAGAAGTGAATTCGCAATTCCGACAGCAGATTTAGTGTTAATTGCGTATTGACTAATTTAGAATTAGTTTAATGTTACAAAAAGTTACGTATATTTTGCAGAGATGAGGTTTTTTGTTGTAAAATATCTATTATTATAAAGAAAGAGGTATAGATATGAATACGGCAGTTTTAGTAGGCAGAGTAGGACGCGATGCCGAAATAAGATATTTTGAATCCGGTAAGGTTAAGGCAAATTTTTCTATTGCAGTAAACCGTTGGGATCCTAAAACAAAATCAGAAGTTGCTGATTGGTTTAATATAGATGTTTGGGATAAACTTGCCGAATTTGCCGGAGAATATGTAAAAAAAGGTATTCAGGTTGTAGTTGACGGCAGAATCGGGCAGAATAAATGGACTGATAAAGCTACGGGCAATGAAAGAGAAAATTTTCTTATTATCGCAAACAGTATAAGATTATTAGGTTCAAAAAGGGATGTTGAGCAGGAATTATGATAATTAATTCTAATATTGTCGGAATAATTGCCGATGATTTGACGGGGGCAAATGATACGGCATTACAGTTTCATTTGAAGGGTGCTAATACTCAGATTTTGCTGTCTGATGAAATAGAGCCTTTAAATATCAAAAATACCCAGACCTGGGCGATTTCAACAGAATCAAGAAATGTTGAGCCTGAAATTGCTTATGAAAAAGTTCTGAAATCAGCGAAAATGTTTGTTGATAAACTTAATCCCGATTATTTTTACAAAAAAATCGATTCAACGCTGAGAGGCAATATTGCTGTAGAAGTTTTGGGTATTTTATCTGTTTTGGAATATGATGCCGCAATTGTTGTTCCTGCATTTCCTGCGGAGATAAGAACAACAGTAGGCGGTTATCATCTTTTAAAAGGGGTGCCCATAGAAAGAACCGAAATGGCAAGAGATCCGTATTCTCCTATTTTTGAATCTCATATTCCAACATTATTAAAATCTCAGGTTCTTCCGCAGTATCAAGACCTTATAGGCAGTCTGGAGCTTAAGACAATCATGAAGGGTGCAGGTCCTATTCTGCAAAAAATTAATGAACTTGTAAGAGATGGGAAAAAACTTATTGTTGCGGATGCTGTATCTACAGTTGATATTGAACAAATTGCATTAGCAATAAAAAAATCTGAAAATAAAATTTTGCCTGCAGGAACTGCTGCTTTCGCACAGGCTCTGGGTGAATACTGGTTTGCGGATCTGGATGCAGAACATATAATTAAGACATTCCCCCGCCTTCCGAAACTTATTGTGTCGGGAAGTGCAACACAAATTACTGCCAATCAGATAGAAAAACTTGAAAACAGCGATGAATTTGATGATGTTTTGACAATAAACCTCGATTTGAAGACAGTTCTTGATGGTGTAAAAGATGAACTTGTTGAACGCATTGTGTCAAATCTTAGATTTGAAAATACTGTTGTTGTTCATACTTCTAAGCTGATAAAAGAATTTGACGGATTCTCTGAAGATTCATTGAATGCTGAATTAACTAAAGCTAATCTTGCCTGCGTTATAACAGATTTTCTCGCAGAATTAACAAGACGTGTGTTAGCCCGCAAAGAAGCTATTTTAATAACTCTGGGCGGTGAAACATCTTATAAATGCTGTAGTGCAATAGGTGCTTATCAGCTTCAGCTTATTGATGAAGTTGCTCCTGCTATTGCTCTGACACTTGATCATAATGCACAGTGGATTGTTACAAAATCGGGAAATCTTGGCAACGCCAATACTTTGATTGATATTTTAAAGTATTTTGAAACTCACGGCGGTTTGCAAAATGAATAAAATTGCTATAACAACAGGAGATCCAAACGGTATAGGAGCCGAAATTACGATTAAAGCGCTAAAGAAGCTTGACTTACCGCCTGCAAGTATTGTTTTAATTTCTAACAAAAGGATTTTAGATTTTTACGGTAAGAGAAGTCATTCTGAACTTGTTTCAGAATCTAATCCTTTAATTACTAATAAATATCAGATCATCGAAATTCCGTATGATGCGGATATTGAACCAGGGAAAGTTACAAAAGAAGCCGGAGAATTTTCTTTTCAATCCGTTAAAAAAGCTTGTGAAATAAATGCAAAAGCATTAGTTACTGCTCCTGTTGCCAAAAATGCTTTATATCTTGCAGGCCATAAATTCAACGGCCAGACAGAAATTTTGCAAAAATATCTTGCTCATGACAGTCAACTGGCAGAAATGCTTTTTGTTGCAGGAAATTTTAGAGTTCTTCTTTTGACACGCCATGTAGCATTAAAAGATATTATCTTGACAAAAGACATGGTTGTTGAAAAAATTCTTAATTTAAAAGAATTTTTTGTAAAACATTTAAAAATTACAGATCCAAAATTTGCACTATGCGGGTTTAATCCTCATGCGGGCGAGAATGGAATTCTTGGACGGGAGGAAATAGATATTTTAATTCCTGCTGTTGAAGAACTGCGATCAAGAGGTGTTAATATTACAAATCCGCTTCCTGCTGATACATTGTTTATAAAGGCATTGGATTATGACTGTTGTATCGCAAATTATCATGATCAAGGATTAATACCTATAAAGACCATTGCAGGTGATAAGACCGTTAATATGACAATAGGACTTGATATTATAAGAACTTCGCCCGGGCATGGAACAGCATTTGATATCGCAGGAAGAAACATTGCCGATGAAACAGGTATGATTGAAGCTATAAAATCAGTTTTGTAAATATTTTGGAAGACAGAATAGAAGGCGGATGTTTTTTTTTTGATTAGAATATCAGCCCTCTCTCTAACTCTCTCCCCAAAAGGGAGAGAGGACTATTTTGTATTATTTTTTATAAGCTCCAATACTCCATCAATATTATTTTCTATATCATTATTATAAATTCTTATAACAGTGTAGCCTAAACCTCTCAAGTAACTATCTCTTATAGAATCATGTGTTGTTTGTTCTGCTTCAAGATGCCCTGAACCATCTAATTCAATAATTAACATTTTATCTTTGCAAATAAAATCGACAATATAATTTCCTATAGGAACCTGACGTCTAAATTTCAAATTGCAAAACCTTTTAGCCCGTAAATAATACCATAACTTTTCTTCAAACGGTGTCATATTAGAGCGCAGATTTTTTGAATTTTTTAACGAAATTTCTGTATAATTATGAGAATGTTTATGCATTAAATTCATTATAACATAAAATTTATCCTCTCTCCCTTTTTGGGAGAGAGTTAGAGAGAGGGGCTGAAAAAAGACCTCTGTTTTAAGAGGTCTTTTTTTGTATGTTTGTTATAAACGAATAAGGTTTGAGATTCTGAAACAAGTTCAGAATGACAGTAGCACCGGGTGCCTTGAAGTTGCGTGTTAAGCGACACGCTTATCTTTAGTTAAGACTATGTAAGTTTATCCGAAACCTGTATGGTGGGTTAAGCGGCACGCTTATCGTTCCAGAAATCAACAAGCATTGAACAGAAGAATATACTTGAATATGTTCCGATTGCAATACCGAGTATCATACATAGAACGAAATCTTTAGTTGTAACTCCGCCCCAGAAGTATAATGCAAGAAGTGTTATCAACGTTGTTAATGATGTGTTGATACTTCTTGTCAAAGTCTGGTTTACTGATGCGTCTACAATTTCTCCGAATGACATTTTCTTTGAATAATATCTTAAGTTTTCTCTGATTCTGTCAAATACAACGATTGTATCGTGAACGGAGAAACCTATAACCGTCAAAATTGCAGTAATAAATAATCCGTCAATTTGAACATTGTAAACAAGACCGAGTATTGAGAAAATTCCGCATACAAAGATTACGTCATGCAATACACCTAAAATTGCGGCAAGTGCATAGTCAAATCTGAATCTGAATGAAAGATATGCAACAATTCCTAAGAACGCAAGTGTTACAGCAAGTAAAGAGTTTTTAAACAATTCTTTACCCATTGTAGGTCCGACTGAACTTACCGAGATAAGCTCAGGATTTGTGTAATCTTTTTTTAGCTGTTCTGTAATAACTTCTGTTGTATTTGAATTTTTGTCAATAAATTTTGTTCTTATTGAAATTATTGAATTAATATTTGATTTTGTTTTTTTCTGCTGGTCGTTATTGACGTTTAAAATTTGTATGTAAGGGTTTTCAATTCCGGCTTTTTCAAGGCTTTCTCTTGTTTTTGCAACATCGCTGTTTGCAAGTTTTTGTTCAAGCCCGTACTGCAAAATTGTTCCGCCTGTATAGTCAATCCCGACTTTCATAGGTGCATGGTTTGCATAAGTTACGGATGAATAAATCATCGCGATAATTCCTGGAACTAGCAGAAGGCAGGTTAAAGCCATCCACCACCATCTGAATTTAACTATATGAACTAAATGTTTTCTACCTGTATTTATCATTTTTTTTATCCTCTAAATTTTTTGTGTTTTTGTCAGTTGCTTAGCTTTTCGTGCAATTTATCTAATCCAAGATACCAAAACGAGCTTTTTCTCGTTTTGTCTCTGTTGCTTCATAGCTCTGTCCGATTTCATCTTTTCTTAATCCGAATAGTGCAGGGTGTTTAAGCTCGCCTGTACCGAAGATTAAGTGCATGAAGTTTTTTGTTACGGTAATTGCACTGAACATAGAAACAATAACACCGATTGCAAGAGTCAGGGCAAAACCTTTAACAACGCTTGTTCCTAACAGATAAAGAATTGTACAGGTGATTATTGTTGTCATGTTTGAGTCAAAGATACTTGTAAATGCTCTGTCAAAACCTGAATTAATTGCAGTAAACAGATTTCTGCCTGCTCTTAATTCTTCTTTAGTTCTTTCAAAAATAAGAATATTGGCATCAACCGCCATACCTATTGAAAGAATAAAACCTGCAATACCTGCAAGAGTTAAAGTTACAGGGATTGTTTTAAATAGTGCAAATAATATTAAACTGTATATTACTAAGGCGATATCAGCAATCAAACCGGGAACGTGATAGAAGACTATCATAAACAGCATAACTGCTGAAAGACCTATTATACCTGCTTTTTTTGATTTTTCAATACTGTCTGCACCGAGTGTCGGACCTACAGTATTTTCTTCAACAATTTTGGCAGGAACAGGTAAAGCTCCTGCGTTAAGAAGGTTTACCATTCTTTCGGCTTCTTCATAAGCGAAACCGCTTTCGCCCCCTGAAATCTGGGCTTTGCCGCCATAAATCGCTTCATTTACACGAGGTGCAGATTGAAGTTCGCCGTCAAAGAATATTGCCATCTGCTGACCGACAAGAGCTTTTGTTAAATCTGCGAATTTTTTAGCTCCTTCTGAATTAAACTCCAGTGATACAACCCACTGCCCTGTAGTATCGGTGCTTAAGGTTGATTTTGCAAGATCGCGTCCCGTAAGGCCTGTTGAAACCCATACAGGTGAACCGTCTGCAGCTTTCCCTTCTTTTTTGAATTCTAACTGGGCAGTTTCCCCGATAAAAGCTTTGGCCTCTTTTAAATCGGTTACGTTTGGAATTTCAATCAGCAGCCTTTTATCGCCGACCTGTTGAACTACCGTTTCCGCAACACCGAGTTTGTTTACACGCTGTTCAATTGCAAATTGTAGTCTGTTCATTACGTCAGGTGTAATCTTTGCGATACTGTCTGTTGTTTCGGCTTCAAGAACCAATCTTGACCCGCCGACAAGGTCAAGCCCGAGTTTTGTCGGTTTAATAAGGATAAGAGCTATTGATACAATAACTATTGCCACAATAAACCAGAACATTAAAATTTTGTTTTTCATTTTTTATCCTCTTTATTAACTGTTTTTTATTTTTTTATTTTACTTGTAATTTTAAATTTTATTTATAGTTCCGTCAGGCTAATCATTATTAACTTCATCTATAACCATAAATAAATCTTTTTTTTCTATTTGTGTAAGTTCTACAAGCGGTCGTCTTACAAAATCTTCCATAATTCCTTTATGAGCAAGCGCTGCTTTTACCGGAACAGGATTAGGCGCCATAAATAATTTTCTGAAAACGGGGTAGAGTTTTTTGTGCATATTAACAGCGGCAAGAAATTCTCCTGTTTTGTAATTCCTAATCATAGATTTTACTTCCGAACCGAAAATATGTGATGCAACGGAAATTACACCTCTGGCGCCTAAAGACATCATTGGAAGCGTTAAGCTGTCATCTCCCGAATATACTGAAAAATTTTCGGGACAGCATATTTTCATTTCAGTAACCATATCCATATCGGCATAGCTTTGTTTAATTGCAACAACATTTTCATATTTTTCGGCAAGTGTTGCAACAGTTTCAGGAAGCATATTAACCCCTGTTCTTCCTGGAATATTATAAATAATTACAGGTAAATCAACACTTTCCGCCACTGCTGAAAAATGTTCAATCATACCTTTTTGAGAAGGTTTGTTATAGTATGGAACAACCGAAAGTATTGCATCAACACCTTCTTTTTGAGCCCATTTTGCCGACATGACAGCTGTTTCTGTTGAATTAGAACCTGCATTCATAATAACTTTTGCTTTATTTGCAACGGCTCTTTTTATTGTGCTTAAAAGCTCAAATTCTTCTTCATGTGTTAAAGTCGGACCTTCTCCTGTTGTTCCTGCAACAAGAAGGGCATCGCTTCCATGACTAATCAAATATCTGGCAAGTTCTTCGGCTTTGTTATAATCGATTTCTCTTTTTGAATTAAACGGAGTAACCATAGCTGTTATAACTTCGCCCGCATCGTATCTTAATGCCATATAAACCTCTTTCCCTTTTTCAGTCTGTATAACTATCTTTAAAAATTATAAAACAAACGGTTTGAAAAAGCATAAAATATTAAGTTATTTATTGAAATATAAAACAATATATGTTATATTGTTTATATAATAGTTTTTATAATAATAAGAGGAGTTTGAAATTATGAAAAGAGCAGATTATTCAAGAGTTCGGGGGGGGGGCACTCTCAGTTAGCAGAGGGCAAGAAGTCAGGAAGTCAGGTTGTTTACATTAATGTCATCGCGCATTTAGTGCGCAATCTGAAATTTATCATAAAAAGATCGCGCACCATATGCGCGATGACAGGTCTTAATATTCAATCTTTCTCCGATATATTCCTCACCTCTACCTTTAGGAGAGGGAAAAGTTTTTCACACTTCACTTTTCACACTTCACTTAAAAAACGAGCCGCGTTTACATTGGCCGAAGTTTTAATCACCCTTGGCATTATAGGGATTGTCGCAGCTATGACAATGCCTTCGTTAATTGCCAATTATCAGAAAAAACAGACTGTATCACAGTTGAAAAAAGCTTATTCAACATTTGCACAGGCTCTTGTTTTGTCTCAATATGAAAACGGAAATTCTTCCGATTGGGTTGTAACAGAAGCAGGCAGTTCTTATGATGATAATTTGGCTTATTTTGAAAAATATTGGAAACCGTATTTGAAAGTAATAAAAGTTTGTAAAACAATGTCGGAATGCGGATATGATATAACAGGCTATGCAAGTCTTTCTGATAGAAATAATTACAAGTATTACGGATTGTTTTCGGTTCCGGGATTTATATATGGAGATGGAACATATGCATATATAAGACCATACGGCTTTAATAATACCAATCTCCAATTGTTATCAATTGATTTGAATGGAGCTAAAAGACCTAATGTTATCGGGCGTGATGTTTTTCAGTTTGAAATTGATATATCCAGAGGTGTTATATCCGGTTACACACATAATCCAATTGATAACTGTACAAAAGAACAAATAAATAACAGTACAGAAAATGCCCGTGCCTGCGGAGGAAAAATTATGGCTGACGGATGGGAAATCCGTGATGATTATCCATGGTAATTCATATAAGTTAAAGTTTTTAGTTTAAAGATTTTTTCATGCTAAAATTTTATATATGAATCTGTTGGAGAGAATTAAAAGTTTAAGTAAAAAACAGAAAGCCTACATTGCTGCCTTTGGCGCTATTGTAGGACTTCTTGCATGGGCTTTTATATCTGCAGGCGTTATTACTCATAATTTCAACAGAAGCCAGCTCCAGACGGATCAGGACAGGCAGGAAGCTGTTATTGACGGTATTATTCTGACAGAAACAAAAAATGAAAAAAAATACTGGGAAATTTACGGTGAAACAGGAAATTACGACAGCAAAAACGGTGTTGCAATTTTGAATAACGTTATAGGAAATTTTTATGATGATGACAATCAGGTTTCAATGAGCTTTGAATCTTCCAAAGGTACTTATAACGAGAAAAAAGGGCAGATTATTTTATATGAAAATACATATATTGTATTAAAGGATTTTACCACTTTAAGAGCTAACAAACTTGTCTGGTCAGGCAAAGATATTCCGACTGTTGCGGAAGGTAATGTCAGAATTACAAGAAAAACGGATTTGCTTGCAACTGCAAAAAAGGTTGAAATAAGTCCTGATTACGAAAAATTCAAAATAATCGGTAATACTGTATCGAAAGTTTATAATGATAAGGAGAATAAGTGAAAAAGATACTCTTAATTTTAATAATTGTTTTATTTACGGCAGGTGTTCAGGCATCTGATTTAATTATTGAATCAAAAACGCAGAGTTATAATGAACAGGAAAATAAGCTCAAATTTGAGGGCAACGTAAATGTTTCCGTAGATGATCTGCGTGTTGTCGGGGATTCAGCCGATGTTACAATGGACGAAAATCAAAAACTTGACACTGCAACTTTTTATAACAAACCATACGCTTACGAGGTTAAGAAAAATAAAAAGCGTGAAGTAAAAGCAAATATTTTAAAAATGTCTTTAATTACTAAAATTGTAAAAGCTCAGGGTGATACCCAATCTATCGTTTTTGACGGCAAGGTCCCTATCGTTGTCATAAACGCTGATGAACAGGAATATGATACAAAAACAGGTGTAATGACTGCAACCGGAACAGTTACGATTAAATACAAAGATTTGGATACTTTTTCTGACAGGGCAAAAGTCAGAACCGATAAAAACGGTGATTTAAAGGATATTGAACTTGTCGGCAATGCCAGAATAAAACAGCAGGGCAATGATTCATTTGCAGACAAGTTTACATATGATACAACAACAAAAGTTTTGATAGCCGTTGGAAATACGACTTCAAAAGCTGTTATGGATGACGGTGCTACTCTTGTTTTAAAATCTAACCGTCAGGAATATGCACAGGATAAAGGAATATTTAATGCTTCCGGGAATGTAAGAGTATGGTATCAGGATTATTATGCGGAAGGTCCAAAGCTGACTTTATATCCAAATAAGGAAGGCAAGCCGAATGAAGCATATTTTACGGGGCGTTCAAGTATTACACAGGGCGTAAGAACTATTTATGCAGATAAAATTAAAATGACTATGAATCCGAAAGATTTCCATGCTGACGGCAATACGAGAACCGTTATAAAAAATATCGGTTCCGGTAGCAACGGAGAAAATGAAAACGGTGGAATAGGATTGGGACTATAAATTATGAGTGAAAAAGAAAAAGTTGATAAAGCTTTAGAGGCTTATAAAAAAGGCGAATACAAAGAAGCTATTGATATATTCAGCTCGGTTCTTGAAACATGTCAGGATAATGCCGAGTTATATAACAATATTGCTCTTTGTTATGCAAATCTTGGCGAATATGACAAAGCAGAAAAAAATTATTTGAAAGCGCAGAGTTTAAATCCAAAACTGGTGCAGGTTTATATAAATCTTGCGGATATTTATTATCGCAGAAAAGATATGGGAAGTGGAATTGAGCTTGTTTCACGCGGATTGTCGGAAGTTCCTGATAATCTTGTACTCCGTCATTACCTTGCGAGATTTTATATGGAAGATGCAAGGCTTGATCTTGCAATAGATGAACTTGAGTACATCTTAGATAAACAGCCCGAAAATTATGATGTGTATTATGATCTGGGCAGAGTTCATTTTGAACTCGGGGATTATGCAAGTGCGATTGAAAATTTTGAAAATGTATTAGAATTTAAGAGTGAAAATCCTTGGATTTATTATTATCTAGGTGAAGCTTACGAGGCAAACGATGAGATTGACAAAGCTCTTTCAAATTACCTGAAAGCAATAGCTCATAATGATTCATTTTCACCCGCCTATAAAAAAGCAGGAATTCTCTTTTTTGCAAGAGGTGATTACGATGACGCTATTGAATACTTTGAAGACTATATAAATCTTGATATTCCTGAAGTTGAAGCAGGAAAAATCAGAGAGCTGATAGAGAGAATAAAGAAAAAACAAAATGAACAAAAATAAATACTGGATAGCTTTTTCATCAATAGAAGAGATTGACAGTTCTTTTATACAGAGGCTGTATAATTATTTTGGCGATATTGAAAAGGCTTTTAATGCGGATGATTTGTCTTTAATAGACGGCTTAAGCGTTAAAAAGGCAGAAAATTTTTTGCGTCTGCGGGATAAAGTTGATATTGATAAAGCGGTAAAAGAAGTTGAAGATTGCGGAATTAAATTTTTAACTTTTGAGGATGAAAATTATCCCTGCATGTTGAAAAATATTGATAATCCGCCATCTGTTCTTTACTATAAAGGTGATTTGAAAAGCTGTAATTTGGAAAGGACACTTGCTGTTGTTGGTTCGCGGCGCGCGACAAGGTATGCAAAAGAGGCTCTTGAAAAAATTATTTCAGAATTTCAAAATACAGATATTTGTATAGTTTCAGGTCTTGCAACAGGAATTGATACAACAGCACATGTTGCTGCGCTTGATAATAACTTGAAAACAATAGGTGTTATCGCAAGCGGTTTTGATTATACATATCCTGCTGCGAATAAGGATTTGTATAAAAGGATTGAAAACGGATGCGGTGTTATTGTAAGTGAATACTATCCGACATTTCAGCCTTTAAAATTTAGATTTCCGCAGCGAAACAGGATTGTATCAGGGCTTTCATACGGAACGCTTGTCGCGGAAGCTTCGTTAAAAAGCGGAGCATTAATTACGGCAAATTTAACACTTGAACAGGGACGCGAATTGATGTGTATTCCCGGGCTTATCACAAATCCGAATACAGAAGGTATTTATAAACTTTTGAAAAACGGTGCAACACTTGTTACATGTGCTGACGATATTCTTGAGGCTCTTGGCTGGGAGGTTAAGGTTGAACAGGGTAATCTTTTTAATCTTCCTGATTTAAGCGATGATGAAAAAATTATTTATGAAGCTCTTGAGATTGAAGAAAAATGTGTGGATGAACTTCAGGCATTTACAAAATTGAGTATAGATAATCTGTTGATGTACTTGACAACCATGGAGCTTAAAGGCATAATTAAACAGGTTGACGGGGACAGGTATAAGAGAGCGGTTAAGGTTTAAACGGAAATAAAAATGGCAAAAACAGCTGAAAAAAAAGAAAAGGCATTAGTAATAGTTGAGTCTCCCGCAAAATCAAAGACTATAAGAAAGATTTTGGGAGACGGATACCAGATTGAAGCAAGCTACGGGCATGTCAGGAATTTGCCGACAAAGGATCCTTCAACGGAAAATTTAGGGTTTGATATAAAAAATCATTTTTTGCCAAAGTTTGAAATTATTCCCGGCAAACAGGCTGTTGTAAAAAAATTAAATGATATGGCAAAAAAAGCTGATAAAGTTTACCTTGCTTCCGACCCTGACCGTGAGGGAGAAGCTATTGCATGGCATGTAAGACAGATTCTGAAAGTTCCTGATGATAAAATCTGCCGTATTGTATTTAATGAAATTACCCCGAAAGCCGTAAAACATTCTGTCGAAAATCCGCGTGGAATTGATATGGATATGGTTCAGGCACAGCAGACAAGACAGATTCTTGACAAACTTGTAGGTTACAAGTTAAGTCCCGTTTTGTGGAAACAGATAGGTAACAGAAACCTTTCTGCAGGACGTGTGCAATCTGTAGCTTTGCGTATGATTTGTGAAAGAGAAGAAGAGATTGAAGCATTTGTTCCGCAGGAATACTGGTCAATACACGCAAATCTCGATAAGGACGGCAAAACTTTTGAAGCTGAACTTTCAAAAATAAAAGGTAAAGCAGTTGAAAAAACTGTTAAAAATAAAGATGAAGCTCAAAAAATTGTAGATTTTCTCACCTCCTACCCGTCAGAATTTGACGTTACAAAGGTTACGAAAAAATCGACAAAGCGAAAGCCAACAGCACCATTTATTACATCAACAATGCAAAGAGCAGCAAGTTCAAAACTCGGTTTCGGCGTTCAAAAAACAATGCAGGTAGCGCAGAAGCTCTATGAAGGGATTGAAATTGACGGAACTCCTGTCGGTTTAATCACCTATATGAGAACAGACAGTGTAAGAGTTTCAGATGATGCTCAAAGCATGGCAAAAGACTTTATTCTCGGAAATTACGGCGAAAAATACTATCCGGAAAAGCCAAATATCTATGTTAAAGGCAAACAGAATGTTCAGGATGCGCACGAAGCAATCAGACCTTCTTATCCTGAAAGAACTCCAGAAAGTATTAAAAAATACCTTGATAATGACCAGTATAAGCTTTATAAACTTATCTGGGAAAAATTTATGTCATCGCAGATGACTCCTGCCGATATTGCAAATAAAACCGTTGAAATTACAGCAGGTGATTATACTTTGAAAGCAGGCACAAGCAAGGTTACTTTTGACGGATTTTTGAAAGTTTACAATGACGCAGATGAAGAAGAACAGGAAGCCGAAGCTAAAATTCCCGATTTGAACGAAGGTGATAAGGTTAAATGTTTAAAAGTTGAACCAAAGCAGCATTTTACCCAGCCGCCGCCTAGATATAACGAAGCTTCTCTTGTAAAGGCATTGGAAGAATACGGAATCGGACGTCCTTCTACTTACGCTACAATTATCACTGTTATTCAAACACGCAAATACGTTGAAAAGAAAGACAAAGCCCTTCATCCGACATTGTTGGGAAGAACGGTATGCAAACAGCTTGTAGGGCAGTTTGCGGATATTATGGATTACAAATTCACCGCAGGCATGGAAACCAAGTTAGATAAAATTGCAGAGAAAAAAGCTGTCTGGAATGATGTTTTGCAGGAATTTTACACTCCGTTTATTGATGAGGTTAATAAAGCTCTTCAAACAGGCGAGCGCGTAAAAATTGAAAGCAAAATCAAATGTCCGAAATGCGGAAAACCTATGGTACTGCGTATAGGCAAAAACGGCTCGCAGTTTTTGGGGTGTTCGGGTTATCCCGATTGTAAGACAATGATGTCATTAAACGCGTTATCGGAAGATACAGGCGAAGAAACATCAAACGAACCCGAAAAATGTGAAGAAAAATGCGAAAAATGCGGTTCTGATATGATATTCAAAACAGGTCCTTACGGTAAATATATGGAATGTACAAATGCGGACTGTAAACACAGAAAGCCTTATCGCAAGTCAACAGGCGTAAAATGTCCGAAATGCGGACAAGGAACAATCGTTGAGAGAAAATCCAAACGCGGTACGGTATTTTACGGCTGTGATAAATATCCTGACTGTGATTTTGTTCTCTGGAATGAACCCACGGGTGAAACCTGTCCCGATTGCGGCTCGCTTCTTGTGAAAAAAGTTTTGAAAAAAGGCGATGTAATTACTTGTTCTAATATTAAATGTCATTATAAGAAAGAAATAACAGGAGAAAGTGTTGATGAATCCGGAACTCTATGAGCGTTATCTTGCAAAAAAAGCTAAAAAATTAGGAATTACTGTTGATGAATTGAAAGCTCAAGGAACATCTTCACCTGTTAAAGAAGAGCAACCTGCACAAACGCAGGCACAACCGTCAGTTGCTGCAGAACCGCAGTTTGTTCAGCGTACAATTCAGGATCAGCTTGCATCAGAAAATTCCGAACCTATGCATAAACCTTATTCGGGTATGCAAAAAGAGACCGTAAAAACAGAAATTCCGTCTTATGTTTTTGGCCCTTCAAAAATGCAGGAAACTCCGGCATATAGCAGTTCTCCTGTCAATGAATTTGATAAACCGCAAATTCAAGACACAAGAGAGAATAAATTCGGTCTTATCGGTTATCCTCTGGGGCATTCGCTTTCAAAAGTTATTCACGAAGCCGGATTTAAAAGTCTTGGCATAAAAGCAAGTTATGATATTTTAGAAACGCCTCAGGATAGTCTTGTTGACAGAATAAAATGGCTTAAAGCAAATGGATATAAAGGGTTTAACGTAACAATTCCTCTGAAACTTCCTGTTTCATTGTTTGTAAATGAAGTTGATAAATATGCAGATCTTGCGCGCGCGGTGAATACCGTGTATATAGATGCTGATAAGTCTTTAAAAGCTTACAATACTGATGTTATAGGATTTAAAAGGGCAATCCCTGATGATATAGATTTACGCGGAAAAAAGGCGGCAATTTTGGGAACTGGCGGAGCCGCTCATGCAGCTTGTGTTGCATTGACTGAATGCGGAGTTGAAGAAATCGCATTTTTCACAAGAAATATCCCGAATTCTATTGAATTAATGAATTATGTTAGACGTAAATTTCCTGCAGTGAATTTTAATGTTTACCAGATCGAGAATATAAGACATCTTGGTGAATATGCAATGCTTGTAAATACAACGCCTATTGGAATGCTTGGAAAGGCCGCAGATATGATGCCTGTTGAACCGCGTGCTCTTGAAACATTAAGTCATGATGCAATAGTGTACGATGTAATTTATAATCCTAAAAAAACGTTATTGATAAAAGAAGCTGAAAAGTTGAATTTGAGAACAATTACAGGGCTTGATATGCTGATTTTTCAGGCAGCTGCCGCGCAGGAAATCTGGTTTGGCACTGACAAAAAAATAGACTGGAAAGATATGAAAATCGCTGCACTGGAAGCTTTATAATGCTATTCATACCTCAAAGCATCAATCGGATTTAAAAGTGAGGCTTTGTATGCGGGGTAATAGCCGAATAAAACTCCTATTGCGCCTGAAAATCCGAGCGACAAAAGTATTGAAAACAGTGATATTGATACATTCATTACGCCTGTAATCTGAACAATTTGTGAGCCGATTACGCCTGCAGCAACACCTATTAAACCTCCGATTACTGATAACAAAAAAGATTCTATTAAAAATTGAATTCTTATATCGGATGGTTTAGCGCCTATTGCCATTCTTATTCCGATTTCTTTTGTACGTTCGGTTACAGATACAAGCATAATATTCATAATACCTATTCCGCCGACAAGAAGAGATACAGATGCGATTGATGCAAGTAAAATTGCAAATGTCTGGACTGTTGACTTCATTTTTTCCTGAAACTCGGCGGAATTTCTTATTTCAAAATCGTTTTCCTGATTTTTTCCTATTCTGTGGCGTGCAACGAGGAGTTCTTCAATATCCTGTTCGGCAAGTGAAACATCGTCAGGATCAGAGCCTTTTACAACTATCATTGAGACAGTTCCAGGGAAAACCGTGCCGAAAACTTTTTTCTGCGCTGTTGTTATCGGAATAAATATCAAATCGTCTTGATCCATAGGCCCCATACTGCCCTTTGATTTTAAAGTTCCGATTACTCTGAAAGGTATTCCGCCTACTCTTATAGTTCTGTCTATTGGATCTAAGTCGCCGAAAAGTTCTGCGGCAACTGTTGAACCGATTACCGTAACTTTTGCGGAATTTTTCAGGTCTTCGCGGACAAAGCCTCTGCCTGAATTTACTTCATAGTTTTTTATATAAAAATATTCAGGATCTGTACCGTAAACTGTTGTTGCCCAGTTCTGGTTTCCGTAGGTAAGCTGCTTGGATTCAGAGCTGACAGAAGCTACTGCTGATACTCCTCTTGCGTTTTTCATAATTGCCTGTGCATCTTTTAAGGTAAGAGAAGGCTTTGTTCCGGCTCCCATTCTGACACCGCCTGATTTTGCGGAGGCCGAACGTATGGTCAGGATATTACTCCCCATAGATTCCATGTCTTTTTGAACTCTTTCGCTTGCGCCTGTTCCTACTGCAAGCATGATAATTACCGCGCTTACGCCTATAATTATACCGAGACTTGTCAGCATAGAGCGCATTTTATTTATTTTAAGTGATACTACCGCCATTTTTACTAAAGATTTGAAATCTATCATAGTTTGCCTCAACTTACCCTCTCGCGGAGAGAGGGGATATGTTTATTATTTACTACATTAGGAGGAAATATTATTATTTTTTTGTAAATAGCCTGCCTTCCTGCCCTCTGAGCTTCTAATCTTCCCTTTTCCATCACAGGGATGGAAAAGGATTAATATGGAATTGTTGTGTGTGTGTTTAATTCATCGGAAATAATATTTCCGTCTTTAAATCTTACAACACGTTTGCAGTATTGTGCGATATCCGGTTCATGGGTTACGAGAACAATTGTTTTACCCATTTCCTTGTTGAGGTTTACGAAAAATTCCATAACCTCAATGCTGGTCTTTGTATCTAAGTTTCCTGTTGGTTCATCTGCCAGAATCAGCGGCGGATCATTTACTATTGCACGTGCGATGGCAACTCTTTGCTGCTGCCCGCCTGACATCTGGTTTGGCATATGATCTTCACGTTTTTCAAGACCTACAATTTTTAAGGCTTTTTTCGCCCTTACAACTCTTTCTTCTTCAGGAATTCCTTTGTAAATCATTGGAAGTTCCACATTTTCAAGCGCTGTTGTTCTTGATATCAGATTGAAACCCTGAAAAACAAATCCCATTTTCTCGTTTCTGACTTTTGCAAGGTTATCAGTATCAAGAGAAAGCATGTCAATGCCGTCAAGGAAGTAGCTTCCGGAATTTGGCTTATCAAGAGTTCCGAGCATATTCATAAATGTTGATTTGCCTGAACCTGATGCACCCATTATTGCAACAAATTCGCCTTTTTCAACCGTTAGAGAAACGCAGTTCAGCGCATTGAAACTGTCTTCTCCTGTCTGATAAGTTTTTATTGCATCTTTTACTTCTATCAAACTCATTTGTTATAACCTCGGAACACGCATTCTGCCGTTATTAGCCTTAGAATTTTTACTTTTTATTGACATAATAACCTGAGTATCTTCATTTATTTTGTCAGAAATTATTTCTGTATTGGAGTCGTTATTTGCTCCTGTTTTAATCTCTATGCGTTTTGCTTTGCCTTTTTCAAGAACCCAGATGCCCTGATTTTTATATTTTGGACCGTTTATATCAGGAGTAAATTTTAGCGCCATATTCGGAACGCAAAGGACATTTTCGCTTCTGTCTGTAATAATTGAAACATTTGCTGTCATTCCGGGTTTGAGTTTCAAATCTTCGTTATTAACATCAACGATTACTGTATAAGTTACAACATTTGATTCTGTTGTCGGAGAAAGTCTGACCTGCGTAACTTTTCCTTTAAAATTCTGATCGGGATAACCGTCAATTGTGTAGGTTACATCCTGACCTTCTTCAACTTTCCCGATATCGGCTTCGGAGACGCTGACTTCAATCTGCATATTTGTTAAATCCTGAGCTATCGTAAATAATTCGGGAGCCTGAAAGCTTGCGGCTACAGGAGAACCGAGGTCTATTTCTCTTGAAATTACAGTTCCATCAACTGGGGCAATAATTTTTGTATAGCCCAGGTTTGTCATTGCTGTTCTTAAAGATGCCTGATACTGGCTTATCTGCGCTTTTGCAGCATTAATCTGGGCAACATCCGATTTATATGTGCTGTATTTTTCATCAAGTTCGCTTTTGGCTACGAAGTTTTTTGCGTAAAGATTTTTGTATCTTATATACTGCTGTCTGTCAAAATCTGCGATAGCCTGAAGTCTTGCGACATTAGCCTGTGCATTGTTTATCTGCGCCTGATTTTGCTGACC
>ULJB01009292.1_pt1 | contig 20515 bp, 9 predicted proteins | sample 1950771 | NCBI WGS metagenome assembly ULJB01 (sample SAMEA4835461, study PRJEB28245) | human gut metagenome | biome: gut microbiome; material: fecal sample | place: Denmark | collected 2008
CATGCGCCGCAAGGACAATGAGGCGGAGCGCGAACGCTACTTCCAGTACACGTTCTATCTCGTCATGCGTCTTATCAGCGTCTACACTGTTTACACGGAGAAAGTGCAGAGCCAGGGGCGTGTTGACTGCGTGGTTGAGACTCCGCAGTATGTCTATATCTTTGAGTTCAAGCTCGACGGCACGGCCGATGAGGCTCTCAGTCAGATAGAAGACAAGGGCTATGCCCGCGAATATTCGGCCGATGCGCGCCGTGTGTTCAAGATCGGCGCCAGCTTCTCGTCGGAGACGGGGACTATAGCAGACTGGATATGTGTCTGAAACAGAACGTTCAAAATGGCATTTCAACCGCAATAGCCTACCGAAAAAAAGATAACAAATGATAATTTCCTACTTTTGATAAAAGCAATATGAAAAAAACGTACTACAAAACGCTATCGAAAAAACAAGTCAAGAAAAAACATTTTGCCTTAAACGCAAACCGGTACGGCCGTCTGTCACATTTCACTTACTATGCGATGCTGGTGCTTGCAATTGTCTTAACAGCAGTGACAACAAGCATGCCGGCAGCTGCAGCCGGTAAAGCGGCAAGAGGAAAAGACTATGTTCCGGCAGACTACACATGGACGACACAGAGCAAAAATTCATCTGAATCAATGCCATGCGGCGGACACGACGTGGGCATGAACGTATGGGTGGAGAACGGCGACGTAATGATATACGTGGCACGTAGCGGAATGTTCGACGAGAACAACACACTGCTGAAAGCCGGACGACTGAGACTGCGCCTTACGCCCAACCCGTTTAACGGTGCAGATGCAGGCTTCTGCCAGACCCTGAAGCTTGATGACGGCGCTGTTTACATAAAGGGAAAAGACACGGAAATACGCCTGTGGGCAGATGTGGAGACATCTGCCGTGTTTGCGGAGATAAGTTCAAAGACAAAGACAGACGCCACCCTAAGCTATGAAAGCTGGCGATATAAAGACAGACCGGTTACAAAAGCCGAATGCCAGCAGTGCTCATACAAATGGAATTTGCCAAAGGACTGCACCACATATCAGGATTCTATACGTGCAAAGGGCAACACACTTGTGTTCTGGCACAAGAACCGCGAACAGACTGTGTTCGACTTTACTGTAAACAAAGAAAACCTAGACGGCATTAAAAACAATCTGTACAACCCCATCGGCGGCCTGCGATTCGGCGGTGAACTCGTTGCCCCGGGTTTCACTTTCTGCGGCACTACCGACGGCACCTATGCCTCAACAGACTTCCGTGCATGGAACTTTAAGGCTGAAGGCATAAAAAAATCTACAATAACGCTGAACCTATATGACGGCGACAAGGCCCCGAAGATGCCTACGGCGAAAGAGTCGAAAAGAAGAAGTGCTGCATGGTGGCACGCTTACTGGCAAAGAAGTTATATCATACCGGCCGACAGAAACGACAACACGGACAATCCGACAAGCAAATGGCAAGGAATACTGCGCAACTACGAACTGTTCCGCTATATGCTCGGATGCAACGCCTACGGAGAATGGCCCTCTAAATTCAACGGCGGACTGTTCACCTTCGACCCTGTATACGTAGACCCGAAGACGCCTTTCACACCAGACTACCGCAAATGGGGAGGCGGAACCATGACGGCTCAGAACCAGCGACTGGTTTACTGGCCTATGCTAAAGAGTGGCGATACGGACATGATGGCATCGCAGTTTGACACATATCTGCGACTGCTGCCCACGGCCGTTGCACGCACAAAACATTATTGGGGACACGGAGGGGCGTCGTTTACCGAACAGATAGAAAACTTCGGACTGCCAAATCCTGCCGAATACGGCAAGCATAAGCCCGGCGACGACTACGGTATGGAGCGAAACGCATGGCTTGAATATCAGTGGGACACATCATTGGAATTCTGCTCAATGATACTACAGGCGCACTTTTACACCGGAATGGACATCACGAAGTATGAACCGCTGATTGTACAATGCCTGCAATTCTTCGACGAACATTATCAGTATCTTGCAAAACAGCGCGGAGTAAAGGCGCTCGACGGTGAAGGAAAGCTTATACTCTACCCTTCATCCGGATGCGAGACATACAAAATGGCATACAACCCGTCGAGCGTGGTGGCAGCATTGCGCACAGTGACAGAGCAGTTTGAAGCATACAAGGCAGCCAAAGGCATACAAGACACATCTGCTTATGCCCTTGACTCTACGTTCATAAGCCGCATACCCGACATGCCGCTGCGCACAATAGAGGGTGAAACATGCATAGCCCCTGCCATTGTATGGGCCAGAATACAGAACGTTGAGACGCCGCAACTGTATCCGGTATTCCCATGGCGAATATACGGCATGGGGCGCCCCGGATTAAACATTGCACGCAACACTTATCTTAAAGACCCGCACGCACTAAAGATGCGCACACACATCGGCTGGAAACAGGACAACATCTGGGCTGCATGCCTCGGCCTTACCGACGATGCGGCACGCCTTAACCTTGAGAAATTTGCCGACGGCCCTTATCGCTTCCCTGCCTTCTGGGACCCTGGCTATGACTGGGCACCCGACTGTAACCGCGGTGGTGCGGCCATGATAGGCTTGCAGGAAATGCTGCTTCAGGAAGCACCCGACGGTCAACTGCTGCTCTTCCAGGCATGGCCACGCGAATGGAACGTGAAATTCAGACTTCATGCGACAGGCGGAAGAATAGTCAATGCGGAGATAAAGGACGGAAAGATAAAGGTTGAGACAGAGAAAACAAAATAAAAACCACTTGTCTGCCACAAGAAAAACAATAAAGGAAGAATGTATAATGATGCGTAAACTGCGGCAAGACAAACCATGAAGGCCGCAAATATGTCAGAGCACAAGCAACCTTACTGCAAAAAGAAACGGACAATACACGTTGACACGCTACGACATTATATATTCATAACCATATTGAGACAACAAACAAGGCCTTGCGCATCAGTATTGCTCAAGGCCTTGTTTCATATCATATCACCGCATTGGTTTAGCGGTATGCCTTCTCATAAATAGCAAGTATTTCGTCTTCTGTCAGCATGCGCGGGTCAAGCTGGAACAAGCCTCCCATTGTTTCCTTTGCATTCTTAACCATTTCAGGAAGATCCTCTTTCTTAATGCCCCAGTCGCTCAACTTCAAGTCGTCAACCTTGCAGGCCTTCTGCATCTTGACGAGAGCATCAATAAAGTCAGACGGACGCTTACTCGGCTCCATAGTCATGGCCTCTGCCATCTTCATGTAGCGTTTCATGCTGTCATTGCGGAATGTCTCAAAATAAGACTGCGACAGACAAATCAGTCCTGCGCCGTGAGGCAGTTCAGGATAAAGGGCACTCATGGCATGCTCCATTGAATGTTCTGACGTACAGCTTGATGTAGACTCAACCATACCGGCCAGCGTACTTGCCCATGCAACCTTTGTCCTTGCCTTCAAGTTGCGTCCGTCAGCCACTGCCACAGGCAGATACTTGTAGATAAGACGGATAGCCTCGAGAGCATAAAGGTCGCTTATCGGAGTGGCACAGTTTGCGATGTAGCCCTCAGCTGCATGGAAGAATGCGTCAAAGCCCTGATAAGCCGTAAGTCTTGGCGGGATGCTGAGCATGAGTTCCGGGTCAACAATAGACATTGTCGGGAATGTCAGCTTGCAGCCAAAGCCAATCTTTTCGTGAGCTGTCTCATGGGTAATAACAGTCCAAGGGTCAACCTCTGTACCTGTGCCGGCCGTTGTTGGGATGGCAATAATAGGCAGAGCCTTCTCAACGGGCTTGTTCTTGCCTGTACCTCCGGCAATATAGTCCCAGTAATCGCCCTCGTTGCATGCCATTATGGCGATGCTCTTTGCAGAGTCGATAGAGCTTCCGCCGCCAAGACCGATGACGAAGTCGCACTTCTCGTCACGGCACAGCGCAGCTGCCTCCATTACATGCTGCTTGATCGGGTTGGGAAGAATCTTATCAAAGACAACGCTCTCAACATTATTCTCCTTAAGATAGCCTACCACTTTATCTAAATAGCCATACTTCTTCATTGAAGTTCCGCCAGAAATAACAATCAACGCTTTCTTACCAGGCAAATTTTCTGTTGCCAGCCTTCTGAGTTCGCCGCATCCGAACAATAATTTTGTAGGAATGTGCAGATTAAATACAAGGTTCTTGTTCATGATCGTATTAATTTAAAGTTTTCAAAAGCAAATATAATAAATCTATTACAAACTAAAGAATAAATATGAATTTAATTTTAAATTAAAACCGACAAGCAGCTTTATGCTTATATAAAACATTATACTCCTGATTGCAATGTCTGCCTATTTACGCTTCATGACGCTGTTCACTACGCGCACTGACGAAACGAGTTTGCCGGTGGACGTGAACACGTCGACATTCCACACATGAGACGAGCGGCCCTTATGCACAATGGTGCCCACGGCACGCACCGTATCGCCCTCATGGGCCGAAGATATATGATTGCCGCTTACCTGCATGCCGACAACATATTCGTCGGGATTACATATTATCATAGAGCCAAACCCTGCCACTGTCTCTGCCAACGCAAGCGTGGCTCCGCCATGCAGGATGCCAAACGGCTGACGGTTGCGGTGGTCAACGGGCATAGTGGCCTCAACGCGGTCGTGAGAGGCATAGGTGTACTGTATGCCGAGGTTGCCCATAAGCGTAGACTTCGACTGGGCATTAAGCTCATCGAGCGGAATCTCGCTCGGACGCACCTCTGCCAAGAACGCCTTCTCAACAGCCACAGCCACGCCGTCTTCATTGTTAGACAGTGTGATATAGTCGGCACAACGCTTCACAGATCCTGGCGCATTGCCCATGGCTATTCCGAGACTTGCCAGCTGCAACATGGTAACATCGGCCACGCCGTCGCCGAAGACTACGATGTCGTCAGTCTTTATGCCCTCCATCTCCATTACGGCAGCCAGCGTGTTAGCCTTGTTGACGCGGCAGCCTACCACCTCGAGGAAGAACGGCTCTGAGCGGAACACGTCGAGCACACCGTCGAGACGGCGTTTCCAGTGGTTCTCCAGTCCTACGAGAGCCTCCTCGTCGTCGCTGACAAGCATGCACTTGCACGGAATGAAGTCGATGGCTATGGAGAAATGTTCCTCATAGACAATCTTCATGCCGTTAAGCTCGGCTTCGGCCTTGATGTGCGGATTGTCAGGCATGTTCGTAACAATACAGTCCTCATTATAAGTAAGGATGCCAAATCCATTTTTGTCGGCCTTCTTCTCAAGATAAGGTATCAGTTCGGGATTAATGCGGCGCTCAAATATCACTTCGCCGTCAGCAGCCCTTATAACCTGTCCGCCGTTATACGCCATAACATATCCGTTGTAGGTGTCAAGCTCGAGCATCTTGGCAAGTCCGAGCAGTCCGTATGTCGGACGCCCTGACGCCAGCATTATTCGCACGCCCATTTGCTGAACCTTGCGCAGCGTTGCCAGCGTGCGCTTGCTTACCTCCTTGTTGTCGTTCAACAATGTTCCGTCAACGTCCAGAACAAGCATCTTATATTTCATAGCTCAATGTTTTAAGGGTTATGTCAAAACAAGACAAAGCTCATATCCTGCCGCCGTATGCTGCTTCAGCCGGCAGGCGGCACGGCCTTTATCTTTCTTACAAAAATACGTAAAAACATTTTCATATTCTCACTTATCAGGCTATTTTTGTAACGGCGTTTCAGTTTTTTAAGGAATGCCGCGCCTTTGCCTCCACCTTTATAAATATATCTAAAAAAGGGTTGCCAAAGGTGCAGAGGGCAAATTTACGTTCAAAAGTCGACAAAGCTGCTGCAAAAGAAGTTACAACCGACAACTGAAGGCGTCATCATATAAATAAGACAAATTCAACGCAGCCCTGCCGCAAAGGCAAGGGCACAAACACTGAAAGAGATGAGAAATTTTCTGTTATCTATCCTTCTGCTCGTATCGTGCAGCATGAGCGCGAAGCTCACCGTTACAAAACTTACGTGCAACTATCAGGACGGACTGGCCGTAACAGCCGGCGACATACGCGTGGGCTGGCAGATGAAGGCCGACACCAACGGCGACAGGCAGACTGCCTACCGCATAAGGATTTTTGAGAACATAACCGGCAAAAGTGTCTACGACTCGGGCAAGACGGCGTCGGCCGAAAGCCAGCTGATATCGCTGCCGCCGCTGAAGGGCAACCGCCACGGCTACTACTGGCAGGTGTGCGTATGGGACGCCGCCGGCAAGAAGTCGGCATGGAGCCAGAGGCAATATGTGAGAGTGGTGCCCGAAGACCTCGGGGCTAAATGGATTGGAGCCATAACCAAAGCTGACGCAAAGCTGCCCGAAGGACGATGGGCCAACTCTGTGTTCAAGAAAGACAGCTTCAAGGCAAAATGGCAAGACACCGACACGCTGTCGGCTAAAAGCATAATACTGAGAAAAGAGTTCAGCACCGGCAAAAGGAAGATTACAGATGCCGTGGTGTACATAAGCGGACTGGGACACTACGAGATGAAGATAAACGGACGTAAGGTCGGCGACAGCGAGTTTGCACCGCTTTGGAGCGAATACAGCAAGACCGTCTACTACAACACCTACGACGTGACACAGCTGCTCGCAGAGGGGCGCAACGCCATAAGCGTGCTGCTGGGCAACGGATTCTTCAACGTGCAGCGCATGGGCCGCTACAGCAAGCTGCAGACCAGCTTCGGCCCCCCGCAGATGATTATGCGCATGGAAATAAACTTCAGCGACGGCAGCCGCCAGGTGATAAAGAGCGGCGAAGACTGGAAATACACGCTGAGCCCGATAACGTTCAACAGCATCTACGGAGGCGAATCTTACGACGCAAGGCTCTGCCAGCCCGGCTGCGACATGCCCGGATTCGACGACAGCAGATGGCATGACGCCGTGCAGGTGGAGGGACCAGCGGGCACGCTGACGCCACAGACTGCACAGCCCGTGAAGATAATGGAGCGCTACGGCGTGAAGTCGTGGATGAAGATACATACAGATTCGCTGGCAGCAGCGTCAAAGGCCACAAAACGAGAAATAGACCCGTCTGTGATTGTTGCCGACATGGGACAGAATCTTGCAGGATTTCCTGAGATAACAATCGAAGGCAAGCGCGGACAAAAGGTTACAATGCTCGTGGCCGAGAAGCTCACTCAGCAGGGAGCCTGCGACCAGAGGCAGACCGGGCGCCAGCATTATTACGAATATACCCTGGGCAGCGACGGCACGGAGACATGGCATCCGCGCTTTTCCTACTACGGCTTCCGCTACATACAGGTGGAGGGGGCGGTGCGCGAGGGAGAGCCAAACCCGCAGGGGCTGCCCGTACTGAAGAAACTCAGCAGCTGTTTCGTTTACAACTCTGCCAGAGAGGTGTCGTCGTTTGAATGTTCAAACGAGCTGTTCACCAAGACTCACCGCCTCATAGAAAGGGCTGAGCGCAGCAACATGCAGGCCGTGCTGACCGACTGCCCTCACCGCGAAAAGCTGGGATGGCTAGAGCAAGACCATCTGTGCGGCCCCAGCCTTCTATACAACTACGACATGACGCGCTTTGCGCCAAAGGTGATACGTGACATAACCGACACGCAGAAGTCAGACGGCATGGTGCCCACCACGGCGCCACAGTATGTGTCGTTCGGCAATCTGTTTGACGACTCGCCCGAATGGGGCAGCACGCTCATCATCATGCCGTTCATGTATTATGAGCAGTATGGCGACAGCACGCTCATCACCGCCAGCTACGGAGCCATGAGCCGATATGTCGACTATCTGACGTCGCGCGCCGACAGCGGCATTGTGAGCCACGGACTTGGCGACTGGTACGACTATGGTCCATGGCGTGCAGGCTTCTCAAAGAACACTCCCGTACCACTTGTGGCAACGGCCCACTACATCTTCGACCTACAACTGATGACACGCGCTGCACGCATGACTGGCAACACGGCCGACGCAGACAAATACTCCAAGCTGCTGGCATACACCACGGATGCCTTCAACAGCCGCTTCTTCAAAGCCGACTCATGCACCTACGGCACGGGCAGCCAGACATCCAACGCCCTGCCGCTATATCTCGGACTTACGGGCAACAACAAGCAGGGCGTGCTCAATAGTCTCGTGGCCGACATCAAGGCACACGGCACACGCCTGACAACGGGCGACGTGGGCAACCGCTATCTGTTTCAGACGCTTGCACAGAACGGACTCAACGACCTGCTCTACTCCATGCTGAACCATTATGAGACGCCAGGCTACGGCTTCCAGCTGCGCCACGGCGCCACGACGCTTACCGAGCAGTGGGACCCCAACCAAGGCTCGTCGCTCAACCACTTCATGATGGGACAGATAGACGAATGGCTCTTCAAGACTCTCGCAGGCATACAAAACCGCCCCGGCACCTACGGACTGCGCCACTTGCTGATAAAGCCAACGCTCGTGGGCGACCTCAAATATGTCAATGCAAGCACAGAGTCGCTCTACGGCAAAATCAGCGTCAGCTGCACACGCAGTTCGCTCACCGTTGACATACCCGTAGGCTCAGACGCCACCATCGTGCTGCCCGACGGCACCGAAAAGCAGGTCGGATCGGGCAAACACACATTCAACTTCTGAATGCATATCCATACAGACAGCCCTGACGGCAACAACACCTGACGGGCATCTGAAGCCTATATGGCCAATAAGAAAATCTGAAACATAATAAAACCGGGCAAAACATTATCCACAACATGTTTTGCCCGGTTTGTTTTTTACACGCGCAAGATTATTACGGCTTATCCTAACAGCCCTCTCACCACCCCACACCCTGTCCCACATTTCCGGCAAAATGAGGCGACACAGGCGCAAGAATAAATAATAAGTTTCAGTCATGCTCGCCTTAACTAACCAAAGGACACCGGTCTTGCCACAAAAAGCCATTCATTTACGACAAAAAAACGGCCACTTTTGCATCAAAAACGGCCCACTTACGACCCGTAAACGATAGGTTAATGATTTGAAACCTAATCACGCCATTTTGCTTACAGTCCGTATAATGCGAACCGCAGTTCAGACCATCCGTTAACAACGAAGGCATATTTTACTTTTAGTTTTTTGCCCTAAAAAAATTCTGCTGCAATTTTCGGCCTGTATACATGGCACGGATCTGACAGAACAAAGGCAAATCATTGGCCTGCCCATGCTCTGCCAACATCTGTATCAACCGATGCCGGCAGGTTTGAAATAAAGCATCATATTTTGGACAAAATGACAGATAGAGACTAAAGCCGACAGCGGCATTACAGCTGTCTGATATATAGTCGGCAGCTATACAGAAAATAAAGAATAAAAAAAGCCAACTCGCTACATCCATCATCAGGAAATACTGACTATAAATAAGGATGTAACGAGCTGGCTTGTTCTTATAATACTGTTATGTTCAGCTCAATGTTAAAGTTTAACGCGGTTACGCCTCACATCAATACCACTGCACGGCGTTGCTGTAGCCGCTGCGCTTGTCGTATTTAAGTGCATCGGTAAGAGTGGCGGCATTACATCTGAACGAGAAGTTGTAAGATGTGTATGGAGCCAGCACAACAGAGCAGCTCATGTTGAAGCAGTGGAGGTCGCGGCTCAGCGATGCAGTGGTCATAGACAGGTCATGGTTCTCAAAGTCGTAACCGGAAGAGAAGCTGATGTTCCATCCGTCGCTGATGCGTATGTTTCCGCTGAAGTTCAGGGTCTGCGTAAATGCGTAAGGATAGCGCATGGTCTTGGTGTTGAACTTTCCGCTTGTGTTCTCACGCATCGTTATTCCGTAGCCGAATGTGAGCGACCATGGCATTGAGAACTTCATGTATCCGTCTGCGTCGGTCTCGGCCTTGCCTGCATTCTTCTTTCTCGCACCGTTCTGTCCGTTCACCATATCGTCATCAACGTTCGACTCTATTCCGGTGTCGTCGTCCTCCGTGTTGTTGTCATCCTCCGTGGCGTCTTCTTCGTCATCTCCTCCGCCGAACCATTTCTTCAGCTTTTCGGGATTAAGGGTGAACGAGATGTTCTGCGACAGACCCTGGAAGCGGCCAAAGCGGCCCTTGCTGTACTCGGTATGGTTGCTGACGTATGGCCTTCCGTTATCGTCAAGCTCGTAAGCATAGGTTGCAAACACGGCATTGAGGTTGAATGTATAGTTCTTCCACCACTTCAGCCTGAGCCTTACGGTAAGGTCGCTCCATGGTTTCTCCTTTGCAGCCATGTTGTAGCCCATGTTGAATCCGAGTTCGTCTATAATGCTGAGTTTCTTGTATCCGGTAGAGTCTTTGTCCGACTTCACCTTCATCTCAATGTTGTTCGACAGGTCGAAGGTTACGCTTCCCGTCTTTCCCCTCGACGGCACATTGAACAAGCCGTTCTCAAAGGGTGAATATTCAACGAGGCTTACATTGCCGTCGGCATCGGTCTTCTGGTAGGTCTCATAGTATCTCGAGCCGCAGTCGGGCGCATAGCTGAACGTAACCTGAGGCGTCAGCACGTGGCGTATGGCCTGTATCTTGTCGCCGAAAATCTTCTTCGACGGAACCCAGAATCCGTACATCTTGGTTGAGGCGCCGATGCTCATGCTCCAGTTGTATACGTTGTAGAATCCGTATGTTGTGTCGGCGCGCTCTGTCTGTGCCTGCTCATCCCACGACTTCATCACCTTGTTGGAGTACATGCGGTCGGTGAAGTTGAACGAGGGGTTGATGTTGATATAGTTGAACAGCGTGAAGTTGGCGTTGATAGGAATATTGTGCTGGAAAGCGTTGCGCCAGTCCTTTATGAGGTTCGACTTGAAGAGCTTGTCTTCCTTCGTGTCGATAGAGTTGCTGAACTGTCCGGTATAGCTCATAGAGATCTTTTCATACCAGCGCTCTTTGCCGGCCATGTGCTTGCGCTTGAACGGATAAAAGCGGCTCACAGAAATGTTGAGGTCAGGCAGCGTGAGGCTCACGGTAGAGTCTATCATGTTCTGGCTGAGGTTGGCCGATCCGCTGATGGTCATGCCAAGGCTCGAGAACGATGTGCTCCAGTTGACGCTTGACGTACGCAGACTCTGTGTGTAGCTCTGCGGATTGTACATACTGTTAAGGTTGTTGCGCTCATAGCTCGTAGATGCGAAGTTGACGCTCGCCGAAAGGCTGCTGAAGGGGTTTGACTTAGGATCCTGACGATGACTCCACTGCAGCTTGAAGCTGGTCTGTTCGGTATAGTCGGGCATACCCTTGTCGCCGTTCTTGGTGTTCTGGTAGCTGAAGAAGAAGCTTCCGTTATAGCGGTAGCGCTTGCGGTAGTTGCTTGCCACCGACAATCCCCACGATCCCTTTGTGTAAATTTCGCCAAGCAGCTTGAGGTCCCACTTGTCGCTCATCGCAAAATAATATCCTCCGTCACGCAGATAGAAGCCGCGCGAGCTCTCGTCTCCGTAGCTCGGCATGATGAATCCGCTTGAATAGCTCTTGGTGAACGGAAAGAATCCGTAAGGAATGGCCAGCGGCAGCGGCACATCTGCCACTACGAGATAGGCCGGACCGAACACAACATCCTTGCCGGGGCGCACCTTTGCACGCGACAGGGCTATGTAGAAGTCAGGGTGAGGCTGGTCGCATGTGGTGTAGCGTCCATGCTCAAGATAGAGCACTCCGCTCGAGTCGCGCTTTGAGTGCTGGCTCGACAGGTAGCCGTCTTCCTGTTCAGTATATACATTATATATAAAGCCTTTCTTGGTCTTGAAATTGAAGGCCATGGTGTCGCTCTCATATTTGTCCTGTCCCATGGTGAACACCGGAGTGCCGGATATGGCTCCGGTTGAGTCGGCAGTACCCGTTGCGCGCACCAGACTGCTGTCGAGGCTCATCTGTATGCGGTCGCTGCTGAGGTCCATGTTCTGATATTTCACGTTTGAGTTGCCGTATAGCCTCGCCACCTTGCTCTTTGCGTCATAGACCATAGAGTCTTCAGACGAGAAGGTAACGGGGGCGTCTAACGCTCCCGACTTCTTACGGTTTATGCTGTCGAGCCTGATCGAGTCGTCCACCTGTTTGTTATGGTGATATATGGCAAGTTGAAGCGAGTCCATGTTGGTGGTGTCGGGCTCGCCTGACTTATCTGTCGAATCTGCCGGAACGGAGTCAGACGACACCGTGTCGCCCACACTCAGAGAGTCGTTCTGCGCGCGCCCGTTGTCATTTTCCTTGAACAAAGGCAAGGAGGTGCCTGCCATCACAAATATGAAGGCAAACAGCAATACAAATATTACGGTTTTAGTTCTCATATAATGCAGGGTGCAAATTTACAGAAATTAAACCTAATAGCACACCAAAATCGCCTTTTTATTTAATATTTAACGTTTTACGTGCACCCGTATGCCTATTGCACCGGCATTTATGCAAGTATGAAAACATAATCGGCACATATATCTGTGCCTTAGACGGTTATGCATTTTTGCATCTAAGAAGCAATTGGCCCGCCCTGCCAGCCCAATAGCTGTTTGCGCCATGACCAGGGTCAGCCTGCCGTGCAGTCAGACGCATGGTCGTTGTCCCTGCAGAAGCGCTCTATGTCGTCCTGCTCGCCGACAATCCAGATAGCCTCGCCGTGACGCAGCTTGTGCGACGGGTCCATCTGCGAGAGGTTCTCCTTGCCTTCCTCAAGTCCTACGACCATACAGTTGTACACATCACGTATGCCGCTGTCACGCAGCGTCTTACCCGCAAAGATGCCGTTGCGGTTTATCACCACCTGATGGAGTTTCATCTCACGCTTCTCTATCTCCGGGTCTTTATCATGCAGCTCTGTGTTCAAGGCCTCGCTGAAGGCTGTAAGCTGGTCGTCGCTGCCGATAGCCTGAATGTTGTCTCCGGGAAATAATATTGTTCCTCCGTTTGGGATGTTTATCCTCTGGCTGCCACGCAATATGCTGCTGATGTGCACCCCGTATCTGTTTCTGAACTCCAGTTCGCGCAGCATCTTGCCTGCCCATAGAGAATCTTCGGGAATGGTGAAATCAGAGATATGCACGTCGCGGTCGAGCAGGCGGCCTTCATACAGCGGACGCCTACGGCCCATGACCTCGGCAACAATCTCTCTTGAACGCAGGTTCTGCATGAACAAGCGCTCCATCTTTATGCTTCTCTTCTTCAGCGAGCGCGATATTATCATAAGTGCCACGGCGGCAAGCGCTATGCTTATCATCAGCGCATTGGTGAAGCGTGTAAGATAATAGCATATATAGAACACAAACGCCGAAGCCACGGCCACTCTCACAATGATTGTCAGAATGAGCGGCAGACGGTTGTAGGGATTGCTGTTCCAAAGAGCCTTAAACTCCTCACTGTGGTTTTTCTTCATCATTATAGCCCTTAGGAAAGGAGATATAAACAGCAGCGTGAGCAGTCCGCATGCCGCATTTGCCCACCAGTGAGGCAGAAGCTGACGCACGAAAGGCAGGAAGAAGGTGAACATAAGGGCTATGGAAGCGCCCGAAAGTATGGAATAAATCACCGTGATGCGCACCATCTGCTTTATCAGGGTGCGCCATTTTGCCTCGGGCTGCGTGGTCTGCTTGGCAAGCGTAAGATTGTTCATGGCCATAATCCACTTTTTGGGCAGGCGGCGTTCGAGCATGCCGTAAGCCGGGGTGGCCATGCGTATCATATAGGGTGTAAGGAAAGTGGTTATCACAGAAACGGCAACCACAACGGGATAAAGGAACTTGCCGATTACTCCGAGCGAAAGGCCAAGCGAGGCTATGATGAACGAAAACTCGCCTATCTGAGCCATGGAGAAACCGCACTGCATGGCCGACTTGAGCGACTGGCCGCCGATAAGGAAGCTCAAACTGCCAAAAATAACCTGCCCGAGAATAATTACAAGTACAAGAGTTACTATCGGCCATGAATATTCTACAAGAATGGCGGGATCGACAAGCATGCCGACAGACACGAAGAACACGGCTCCGAAAAGATTCTTCACAGGCTCTACAACCTTTATTATGCGCTCGGCCTCTATCGTCTCGGCAAGGATTGAGCCCATGACAAATGCTCCGAAGGCGCTGCTGAAGCCTACCTTGGTAGACAGTACGGCCATGGCGCAGCACAGACCGAGAGCCACGATGAGCAGCGTCTCGTTGTTGATAAACTTACGCATTGACCTAAGCATGAGCGGAATAAGGAAGATACCCACCACAAACCACAGGATGAGAAAGAAGCCTATCTTCATCAGGCTGCCTATCATCTGTCCTCCGTCGGGATTCGACCCGTTGGCTATAGCCGAGAGCATAACCATCATGACAATGGCCAGTATGTCCTCAAGTATCAGCACGCTCATAACCAGTCCGGCAAAGCGCTGCTGCCTAAGGCCAAGGTCGTCGAAGGCTTTATATATAATGGTGGTGGAACTCATGGCGAGCATACCGCCGAGAAAGATGCTGTCCATACGGCTCCAGCCGAACAGATGCCCCGTGACTATGCCCAGCATCATCATGCAGAACACGATGGAACACGTGGAGATTATGGGCGAAGCGCCCATCTTAAGTATCTTCTTGAACGAGAAATCCAGACCTAACGAAAAGAGCAGGAACATCACGCCTATGTCGCCCCACGTGCTGATGTCGGCCCTGTCAGCCACCGACATTATGTAAGGCATGTGCGGACTTACCAAGAATCCTGCCACGACATACCCCAACACAAGCGGCTGTTTAAGCTTCTTGAAAACTATGGTCACTATGCCTGCCACCACAAGAATAAGTGCCAGGTCTTTCACAAGGTGTGGAAGTTCGCCCATTCTTACTGTCTGTTTTTGTCAATATGTTTAAATGTTCAGGGCTGAAAGCAGAAGTTATCAACACTGTCTCCTGCATGATTATATACAGGCAAGACACAAAACCACATTCTGCTTTCAGTCCTGTAAAAGTATTTGTATAAGTGGCGGCTCACCTTACACCGCAATGTGCTAAGGCGTGCCGCTTATGATGCCACTGCCGCATGTCGCCGTCGGCCATACCGCATGCAGGATGAATTATGCCATGCAACGGCAGGACAAGGCGTGCGCGCATGCCGCACGATATGTTATCAGTCGTTATATTCGGCCGTAATCTCACATATTTTAACGATTACCTGCATGGCCTTTTCCATAACCTGAACAGAAATAAACTCGTAAGGTCCATGGAAGTTTACGCCGCCGGCAAAGATATTAGGACACGGCAGACCCTTGAACGACAGCTGAGCTCCGTCTGTTCCGCCGCGGATAGGCTCTACCTTAGGAGGCACACCGCTGTCCTGCATGGCCTTGAGCACGATGTCGATAACGTGCATCTTCGGATCTATCATCTCCTTCATGTTGTAATACTGGTCTTTCACGTCAGCCGTAACAGTGCCTTCGCCATACTTCTTGTTCATCTCTACAACGCATTTCTCGATGAAGGCCTTGCGCTCCTCAAACTTATCGCGGTCGTGGTCGCGGATGATATAAGACAGCTTGGCGTTCTCTATGTTCGACTCGATGCCCAGCAGATGATAGAATCCTTCATAACCTTCTGTTGTCTCCGGTGTCTCGTCAGCCGGCAGCATTGCTGCAAACTCGGCAGCCAAGCGGTTGGCATTTATCATCTTGCCCTTGGCATATCCCGGATGAACGCTAACGCCCTTGATGTTTATCTTGGCAGAAGCAGCGTTGAAGTTTTCAAACTCGAGGTCACCCAGGTCGCCGCCGTCCATTGTGTATGCCCATTCACATCCAAACTTCTCAACGTCAAAGTGGTGAGCGCCCATGCCAATCTCCTCGTCAGGATTGAAGCCCATGCGTATGTCGCCGTGAGGTATCTCCTTATGGTCGCGCAACCAGCACATGGCCTGTACGATTTCGGCTATACCAGCCTTGTCGTCAGCTCCCAGCAGAGTGTGGCCGTCGGTAACAATAAGGTCTTCGCCTACATGCTGCAGCAGTTCGGGGAATTTCTTTGTTGATGATATTATGCCCGGTGACAGTTCGATGTCCTTTCCGTCGTAGTTCTTGACAATGCGAGGCTTCACATTCTTGCCGCTGCAGTCTGGAGACGTGTCGTAGTGGCTGATGAAACCTATAGTAGGAACTTCCTTCTTGATGTTAGATTTCAGTGTGGCATAAACGTAGCCGTTGTCGTCCATCTCAACATCATCAAAGCCCTCGTCCTTGAGTTCATCTCTGAGATATTTTGCAAAATCAAGCTGTTTGGCTGTGCTCGGCACGGTCTGGCTGTCCTCGGCCGACTGTGTGTCGAAGCTTACGTAATTCAAAAATCTTTCAACTATGTCCATGATATTTTTATATTATTCAGTTGTTTTTCAAAAGTACATGCTACACCCCACCATATCATGGTGCGGGCTATCAGAATGCAAATATATGAAATTTTATTGAGATACGTCAGTGTTTTTACTGGTTAATTAGTCTTAACTGTTTAACTTTTTACGTATTGTAAGCATCCTTGTCGTTTCTGTCTGAGATTAATATTGCTGACATACATAAAAAAATCTTCATGTAGATGCATTGTGCCATGTCTCAGGTATTGTGCGTAACATAGTTTGGCGTTTATTGTGAATTTCCTCTGGTTAATGACAATTGCAGCGTAGACTGTACCTATATGATGTCGTTGCTACCGCTGTCATTGCCAGTGTGATGCTTGGTGTCTTTGCTGTTGATAAAATATCGCGGCGACATTTTGTGAAGTATTGTGCCGTGTTGAGTTTTTTATTCAACGCCCACAGTGGCTTCACAAATGCTACCGTTCAGTTATCCTGACCCGCTTTGATGTGAACTACATTATTTTAATGTTATTACTGTCCGGTAAACAATCCGATAACCCATTAAAATTAAGGGTTGGCATCTAGAATGATGTCAGCCATTTTGGTTATCTTTTGAAGTCGCCAAACAAAAAAAGATTTAACCATGGATAAAAGTACACATTTCGTTGGACAGCCGTAGGAATGGCGGTGAGGAGTGGATTAGACGGCTGAAAATCACCGATTCAACAACGCTAAGTCTTTTCTCCAACGCTATATTCAAGGGTGTCGAGCGGCATCCTAAGACGAGCAGGAAGAAGGGTGGCATCAAGGTGCATTGCCATCAAGATCCAAATATGGGTCACCCTAATAGCAAGCGACACGCTTTCTGACGTGGTGAAATACAGCTTCGACAGACTGTCGAAGCTGTAATCTGCCCCATATTGGCTGCATATCATGCACAAGCATACTGTGCAGCACTACTGCACGTCGTTCTGAAGGTATATCTTAAAGTCTTTCATTTTTATTTCATCAATGTTGGTACATTCCTTTGCATACTGTTTACAGAAGGTAGATTTTTATTTCTTATTTTCTTTCCTGCATTGAAGTTCCATGTAACCTGCAGATTTATCTGTGTGTTGTGTGACAAGTTCTTTTGTATTGAAGTCCAGTCGCTGCCATATATCGTTTTTTTATTGCGTGTGTATATCAGTTGGTTGCATTTTAATGCTACATTTAGATTATTGTTGAAAAATGACATATATGCTCCTGCGTTCAGCCAGAATCCGCCGTTATAATCATATTCAAGTGATTTACCTTTGTTCTCGGCCTGTATTCCCAGTGTCAAATCCAGCCACCGGCATAAAGTGAAATTATTATCGCTTCTGAAAAATATGCTTGCATTGTTTATGCTTTTTCCTGGCATACTTTCATGTGTAAGTGTAACATACAATCCGTTTTTGTTATACCAAAATTTAAATGGCTTAGTTGTATATCCAATTCTAAAAGTATGAGTTACGGATATTCCCTTATTCTCTGGCTTTGTATAATAAGTCCCGTTGCGGGTTTCGTCTTGATAGGTCATGATTCTTATCACGTCATCACAATAAGTCAGATTATAACTGGCAAGCCAGTTTGAATTAAAAGAATAATATATTTCCATATTGTAAAAGTTCTCTTTCTTCAGATTTGTATTACCTATACTATAAAGGTTGTTGCTTTGCCATACGACAGAAGGAATCCGGTAATTATAATTGGGTAATGAATAATAGTGCTTAAACCCGAATGTCAAATAACGTCCTTTTGCTGAGTTTATAAGCCATTGTGTGAATAACGACGGATAGACACCGTCTTCCCAACTCCTTGTGCTATTCTCAGGCGACCTATAATCACTGTATATGTTCTGTGTGCCGTGATATTGTAGCGCAAAATACACATAGAATTTCTTTTTTATTAAAATATTGTAATCAATCCATGCGCCATAATCATATCCTTTATTTGTATAGTGTCCGGTAGGAATATATCCAAGAGTTGTGGTTCCATTGTCTTCGTGTCTGTCTATAAGATAGTAATATTCCAATCCGATGTTTAAGCCTGAGTTGGCTGTTGTTTTAAAATGTACTATTGGTTGCACAGAGAAGTGGTCTGAATTGCTTTTTAGCGCAGCATTATCAGCAATGCCGTTATATAAATAATCAGCATTCTCGTTTTCTTTGTTTTTTGAATATTCTGCACGTAATCTAAAATAGTTGAGGCTGTCTTTTCCAAAACCTTGCTGATATTGTATGCCGGCATTATATCCAGAAATTTTATTTTTCCCTGATGTTAAAAGATTATTATTGCCGTCCGTGCTGTTTTGGCCGGAGCGGAGCCAGCTGAAATCAGTTCCACCGTAAACATCAAGCCACGTTACTTTATTGAAAGAATACCTTAATGAAAGGTTGTCTCTCAAACTTTTGAAACGGTTATTATTTTTTGTATCAGTAACAGTCTTGTTTTGTGCTGTTTCTGTCTGTTGTTCGAACATTGATGTTGAGCGGCTATAAGGAACTCCTGATAAAAAGTTCTTTACGCTAAATTTTCCGCGGTTATACAGAATGGTGGCCATGGGGCTAGTGCTTTTTATTCCATTGTAGTCTGCTTTACCTGCAAGTGTAACTGATCCGAGAACGCCTCCTTCTTCACGTAAAAATATCTTTATAACACCTCCTGTTGCATTAATGCCGTAGGAGGCATCCGCATGTGGAATGATGTCTATGTGCGCTATCATTGACGGCTGAATGTTTTTCAGCTGTTCAAACGATATTGGCTGATTGTCAAGATAGTATAACGTGTTTTTACGTCCGCGGACACTTATTTCATCGTTTGAGACATCAAGGTCGCGTATAAACTGTAAAAATTCAGACAGAGTTTTCCCCTTGGCAAGAGGGTTTCCTTTCACACGAATACTTGTTTCTCCGTTTGGTTTTATGTCTGAATATTTTGCCATGACTATAACTTCATCGAGCATTTCTGAAACTTTAGTCATGAGGAGCACATTGGTGGATGTGTCTTTTTCCAATGATAAATCATTATTATAGGTCTCATATTCCAAATGGGATACCTTCATGTTGTAGTAGCCAATCGATATGTTTTTTATCTTAAATTTGCCTTCTTTATTGGATACTGTCTGAAACGTGGCCTTGCTGTTGTTTTTTGATGAAATAATTATTGTCGCATTGGATATAGGCCTGTTTTTATCATCCTGAACGGTTCCATCTAAAACTATTGTATTGTTTTGTGCGTACAACGTTGACGTTAGTATTAATATAAAAATTAAAGCAAATGTTCTCATAATTCATTATCTTTTTTGTTGAAAGTTATATTTAAGGCATACAATACAGGTATTGTTATCTTGCCTTAGTCAATTTAAATTATACCCGTGCAATTTGATATGTAGCCACAAAGGTTAATATACCGTTTGATTTGTACGAGTAATTGAATTCAACAGAAAATCTGCCGGAATTGAGTATAAGGATTTTCTGTTCAGCGGTATGTCGGCATAAGCCGTTTCATAACCCAGCGGTGTTGTTCTCACAGTCAGAGTATCGTTGTATTTAGTGTTGTTTACAACGAATTTACCTTCTTTGTCCGTAAGTTCTCTTGTTATCAGATTCGAGTCAGCTGTTTTTATCAGTGCCATGCTGGAATATTCCATAGGCATACATAGATTCTTTACCACCTTGCCTTTTATCTGCTGTGTATTGGCTTTTGTATGTGCAAGAAGCATGATAATTGGTATTGTAAGTTTTTTCATATTTATAATTTTATTGTTCTTTCTGTCAATATTTTTATATACGATTTTCCATATCGTGTTTTTGAAAGATATGGATTAAATATTACCTCGTCTGTTATGTGTATGCATACGGGATGCAAGGCTAACTGCAAGTCGGCAGACACTAAGGTTGTGCTTTTATGGGCAATTTTCTAATTTGTACAATATTTAGACTGCCAAAACTATGCCATAAAACGTATTTTACTGTATATCAGAAAGATAGACTAACACCCCATTTGCGTACATGTCTAAAACTTGGACAGTGGTGTATAAAAATTAGACAGTATGCATACCCGGAAAAGAGAAAATAAAACTTTCAGTGGTTAAAGGAGCATGTTTAAGTGAAGAACGAAAAGTGAAGAGTGAAAAATTCGATACTCTTGTGGA
>ULJB01003157.1_pt1 | contig 20477 bp, 17 predicted proteins | sample 1950771 | NCBI WGS metagenome assembly ULJB01 (sample SAMEA4835461, study PRJEB28245) | human gut metagenome | biome: gut microbiome; material: fecal sample | place: Denmark | collected 2008
TCCGGCGGAGCGCAGATCCGCCGGCACATTAGCTTTGTTGGTTATTGTCGCAAGCACTACGTTAGCATTTGACTTTAACTCCTAGCCAACTCCGTTGGCGATAACTACTCTAACTACTTTAACTCCAAATTACAATATACCCCTCTTACCTCCTTCGCTATCTTGTCCCAGTCATACTTTGTCATGTCGTATTCTATGTGCTGTGGCTCACGGCTTATCACCTCTTTCAGCTTCTTCGCCAGCTCGTCCACGTTGCCCACCGGGAAGTAGTCGTCTTTGTCAAGGCCCACCTCCAGGTTCGCCGGTATGTCGCTCACTATCACCTTCACGCCGTAGCTCATCGCTTCAAGCAACGCTATCGGCAGGCCCTCATGACTCGACGGCAGACAGTAGCACATGCAGTTAGTCAGCAGCGAGTGCAGCTTACGGCCCTTCACAAATCCCGTCAGCACAACGCCGTTCTTCCTTGCCATCTCTTTCAGTCCCCTTGAGTAGTCGTCCTCAAAGTCTGTGTCACCAGCCAGCACCAGCTTTATGTCATCGTCGCCGCCGTCTTTACTTTTTAATTTTTCGTTCTTAATTCTCCCGAACGCTTCCACCAGATGGTGCAGGTTCTTTTCCGGCACAAAGCGGCACATGCCCAATATGTAGCGTCCTTTCCTTATGCCCAGTTCCTCAAAATACTCGGGATAGTCGCACACCTCAGGCTCCGACACGCCGTTATATATCAGATGCACGTTCTTTGTACGTCCGTATTTCTCCTTAATCAGGTTGCGTATCACGTCGCTGATCACTATTACGTCGTCAGCAAACATACACCCCATGCGCTCACCCAGCTTCAGCACCGCTTTGGCTGCCCTGCCCCATTTGTCCCTATCATAGTCAGGACCGTGATGCGTAAACACCACCTTCATGCCCAGCATCTTGGCGTATGGCACCAGCAGAGCCGGTCCTATGGCGTGTATGTGCAGTATGTCTGCTCCCAGTTTCTTCGCCTTGTTTATGGCTCTGTACGTATGTATAATGGCTTCAAACGACTTCTTTTTCGGTGTCTCAATGTCCACCAGCTTTACGCCTTTCCATTCTTTCAGACCGTCGCCGACGTAGCTTTTACGCCTTATCACCGTTACGTCTTCGCCCATGGCTGCTATTCTCGGAAACAGTTCCTCACAGTGCGTCTCCACTCCGCCCATGACATTAGGGATGCCACGGGTACCGGTAACAACAATTTTCATAAAATTTTCCGGATTAAAAATAAATCATTACTTTTGCCTCGTCATAAGCAAAAGTCCATGTCAAAGTTTTTTCTCAATATAAAAGAATCAGCCCAGCACGCCGGCATAATTCTTCTTTCGTGCCTCTCCGCCCTTTGGCTGTTGATTAGAGGCAGAAGGATAAAGTAAATACGTTTATATTTTTATAAACATTATAATCCAAATAATGTACGTGTAAGCTGCCAACGTTTTAAAACATATCTATGTAACAACATAGGAATGATTACACCTACAGCTATAACAACAATCGCTTCAGGCAAAAATACATACCATAAATTGCTGTCTAATGGTAATTTTCTGAATACAGCTTTTGCAAATCCTTCAAATGTTGTGTGAAATAGATATATTATATAAGACGACATAGACACAATCATCAGAATATGATTTTTGCCCACTTCTTGATATTTGCAGATAAGTTTTGATATTTCAATTACAAAGAATATTCCTATGTAGGGCAGTAGAATGTTTAATGTTGTTTTCAGCACATCTGAATTTAAGTCTGAAAAATATAAATATTCACAAACAACAAAAGCCACTATTGCAAAAATAACTTTGTTTATTGAATAAACCTTTAAGAATTTATGTATAAAGCCGTTTTCAAAAGCAAATACGCCTAAAGTAAAAAATACCAACATGTTTTTACATTCTGCTATACAAAACTCTTTAGGCAATGCCATAGGTATGTAATGAATAATTAAGCAGATTAAAAATAATATTGTTCTGCTCCTTTTGGTTTTTAATATCGGTAACAATACGAACATCCACCATAACGCCCATATAAACCACAAGAAATAGCCTGCTTCAGGTAAATAAAACATTTTAAAATATGACGTCCATGTAACAGGATTATCAACGCTCATATTTCCTTGTGTCAACATCTTTATGCTTATCACTATGACAGATGTCGTAAAATATGGTATCATCAATCTTTTTATTTTCTTTACTAGGAAATCACCATATCCGATATCTTTTTTAGTAGCAATATATACGTATCCGCTTGCGAACATAAACAACGGCATGTGAAATGTATATATCACGTCATGTATTAATTTATACCATTCTGGAGAGTTGTCCGGGATGTAATGTCCAACTACTACAAGAATTATACAAATAGCTTTAGCTATATCTAATGAAACAATTCTATTTGTTATCATACTTTATTATTTAACAACTAATATGAAAACACTTTCTATTGAAGAATATGGCCAACATAATTTTTTCATGCCCCCCTTTCATCTGGCCAGAAACAAAAGGAAAGATAATCAAATAATTGCAAAATTGTTTTTAGATAATATTTTACAATTACTTCTTTTGAGGAAGTTTATTTTCAACCTTATTCATCACATAATATTTCATTATGTGAGCAAAACAAATAACTCCACATATTGTTAATATTGACGTAACAATATATAGAATATCATTCTGACTAATGTAATTTTCTAAATGCGCTTTTTCTATAACTCTATATATTATCATATGTGATAAATATATTTCCATACTGATATTACTGAGATATTTCAGAACCCGATTACTTAACAACTTTGTATTTGTTCCTATCGCAAATAATATCCATAGTGCAAACAGGCACAATTCTGCAATATATCCTAAATTGGCAGAAAATAGATGCTTAAAAGCAAAATAACATATAGTGAGTAAAATAGTTACAATTGCACATAGTATATTATATCTTTTGGCAAAATCAACAATTTCATGTCTATACAGATAAATTAATCCCCCTGCTAAGAAATAAGGAGCACAAAATACAAAATTAGTTCTACCTATTTCACCTGTTACAAAATCTGCATTCATTGCTATGATAGTAAATACTATTGATATACAAAAAGATATCCATGCCTTTTTCTTAGTATCAAGCATAAACACAAAGAACGGAAATAATAAATAAAACAAAAATACTATACCAAGAAACCAACCGACACCTATTACCGTGATATTATGTGCAGGCAAAAGTCCAAAACATAAAGTTAGATTTGCATATACCTGATAAAATGTTTCTACGCTTGGTTCAATCAAGAAATCTAACAAACATAAAAATGCGAAAAATGGCAATATTCTCAAATATCTTTTTTTGTAAAAAGAATTTGGTGAGATACTGCCTTCTTTTATTCTTTGATAATATCCACAACACATCGAAAATGCACTTACCAGCATAAATAACAATGTAAAATCTGTAAAAAATGGTATCAATGTTTGCGTACAATAGTTCTCAGATGGCTTTACAGATATATTTGCCAATATGTGCATCAATACTATTCCTATTGCTGCATATGCTCTTATTCCGTCTAAAGATGAGTAATGTTCCTTTGTATTCATGTTTTCTTATATATAGATCTTGCTTTATTGTCTAAATCTGTTTTTAATTACTTCTTATGGCGTCAAAAAGAGTTGGCATATTGTCCCAATGAACTTATGCTCCATCAGAACAATAGCCAACATATTATTTACGAAGAAAAAGAACTTATACGAATAATATTCACAATACAATTGAATTTTTCACTCTTCGTTCTTCGCTCTTCACTTAAATTATTATCTGTCAAAGTTCAAGTCTCCCTGTTGCGGGTCTTGTCCTACTTCGCAGTATTTAAAGTCTAAGCATGCAGGTTTGCCTTGCATTGAACGTAGTTTGTTCTTCAAAGCCCACTTCAGCGGATACTTTATATATTTGTGCATCACAGGACTTGCCGTGCCAACCATCCAGCAGTTCTTCGGACATTTGCGCACCTTTGCGCGCACTCTGGCAGCCTGTTCGCTGTTCCATATAGTCATAAAGTCGGCATCGTGTATGTTGCCCATGCTCCAGCTCTTCGGCGTGTCGCTTCCTGCCGGTTTCAGCTTGTCGTTCGACACATTGTTTGGGTCGGCAGCCAGCTTCTCGTTATACTCCGCCACAGTCATGTCGTCGCCGTCCAGCTTTGTCTTGTTATCGGCATTCTTGTCGTCCATTCTTGTCTCCAGTCCGTTACACGGCATCACCTCTCCCCACGGGTCAATAAAGAAGTTAGCCGTACCAGCCTCACATGGCAGCATACGGCGGTTACCTTCAATATAGTTTATCAGTCCCATGTTAAACCATGCACGGAACCAACTCTTCGGGCTCTTCTCCTTCAGCTGCCAGTCGATGAGTTTCCTGAAGTTTCCGCACACCTCGTCATGGTTTGTAATCTTGTTATCCCCCTTATGGAAATAATAAGAATTGTGAAAAGCTGCTGTCGCAAACTCCAGTCCCATTGACAGAGAGAGCTGATAGAGTTTGAGCATGTCTCCTGAGTTATAGTTGCTCACAGTACAACCAAAGCCGATATCCTTCAAACCCATACTCTGAAGAGTCTTCAATGTCTGGATAGCTTTGTCAAAAGTTCCTTGACGGCCTCTAAGCTCATCATTCTTCTCTGCAAGTCCTTCAATAGATATGCGAATACCGATGTTAGGAAATTTCTTAGCCAAAGCTATTACCCTATCCTGAAACCATCCCGACGTAGATATCACAATGCGGTCAGTATGCTTATAGCACTCTTCAACTATTTCATCCAGGTCTTCACGGATGAAAGGTTCACCACCTGTCAGGTTTATGAATTTTAATTTGGGAAGCGAACGAAGGTCAGAGGCTTTCAGTTCCTCTTTCTTATCAGTAGGATTTTTCCAAATGTTACACATCACGCAACGCATCGGGCAGCGATACGTCAGAATAATACTTGCGTCTGTAGGACGCGGCACATTCATGTTTGCCATAATCTTTTTACTTTATATTGTATTTAAATAAGATGCAGAATTATAAGACTATTTCTGTATTAGTATTTGTAGTTAAAGTAGTTAAAGAAGTTATCGCCAACAAGTTGGCTAGGAGTTAAAGTCAATAGCCAACGTAGTGCTTATTTAAGTGAAGAACGAATAGTGAAGAGTGAAAAATCCAAATGTTTTGAGGATTCTTGTCTCGTTAGACAGGCTATTAGAGTGCGAAAATAAGCTACAAGACATTTGACTTTAACTACTTTAACTCCTTCTAACTACTTTAACTCCTAATTATTTATATACCTCCATTATCCTCTCATAATAGCTTTCGCTGTTATATCTCTTTTGTGAAGTTAGGGCTATATCTTTATAGTCGAATGTATGGTGCCACATGGCTTCAATCTTGTTTGTCAGATCATCCACGCTGCGGCTTTCAAAGGTCATGCCTGTTACGCCGTTTTCTATCAGTTCAGGTATTCCGCCTATACGTGCGCCCAGCACCGGTGTACCCAGACATTGAGCCTCAATCACCGACAGCGGGTTGTTCTCATACCATTCTGACGGTATCACCGTGAAGCGTGCCTTACCCACAATGCTCTTTATCTCGTCCCACTGCTTATAGCCCAGGAACTCAACATTTGCTTTTAATTTTTCACTTTTAATTTTTAAATCTTCTTCAAGCGGTCCTCCTCCAATCACTTTTAGCTTATACGGCAGGTTCTTTGCTGCCTCTATCAGCGTGTTCACGCCCTTTTCGTGGCTCAGTCGTCCCACGTAGCAATAATAGTCTTCCTTGCCGTATTCGTCTTTCTTGCATTTGTCCACGTCAATAAAGTTGCACAGTGTCATCAGCTTCTTCTTGTCAAATCCTCCCTGTGCCATTTTCTCTGCCATAAACTGGCTCGGACATACAAACACATCCGTGCAGGCTTCCAGCCGCTCCCTGTTCCAGGTTACGGCCTCTTTATATCCTATCATCGATGCCAGTGCAGAGCCTTTCATGCACTTATACGTCTTGCAGTTACTCTTGTCGCCGTTGAAGCACAGCTCACATATATCGGTGCCGTTGCGCAGGCAGTCGTATCTGGGGCACAGCAGCTTATAGTCGTGCAGAGTCCATGCCACCTTTATTCCTCGCTTATGCGCCAGTTCCGCCATCACAGGCGACAGCTGTGTGTGTATGTTGTTAAGATGCACCACGTCCGGCTTAAAGTCATCCAGCAGCTTGTTAAACTTCGTCTTCACCTCGTTAGAGCCGAACGGACGTGTAAATGCCATCAGCTTACTCATGTTCTGCGGAAAATATTTGCTCCATGGCGTACTTATATTTTCCGGATAGTCCATCGCAAACACTGCCACTTCATGTCCATGCTGCTTTAACAGCTGCTCTAAGTTGAGCATGTATATGCAATCACCGCCACGGCGGTAATAGAATTTATTGGAAAGTAAGATTTTCATTGTGATAGGTAATAAAAAAAGTACTTATTTCTTTTAATCACATAATATTGATAAATAAAATTAAGCACTATATTTATTGTAATAATATCTGTTTGATTATCGTTTAAATCTTTTTTAATATTCTACGATAAAAATCCATAAACTTTTATGAAATTTTGGCATGCTCCATCCCAAACAAGTTGCATTTTAATCTTATCCGAAGCATTTTTTCCCATGTTTTTCAATATTTCTGGCATAGTAAAAAGTTCATGTATCTTATTTATCCATTTATCAGCATCAAGGTTACCATCAATTATTATTCCATCTTTATTATTTTCTATTAAAACTTCTGAACCGGCTGTCATCGTTGATAATACAGGACATCCAAAATACATTGATTCTAATATAACCATTCCATATATTTCATAGCTAGAAGCTAGAAGAAACAAATCAGCAGAAGCATAAAGAGTTGGTAAATCTTCTTGATTTTTCTTACCTAGAACTATAACATTATTAATGTGGTCATTCGTTATTGTGCATTTTATTTGTTCAAATAACGGCCCGTCACCAACAAGAACTAAGCAATAATCATCAGATAGCTGTTTCATTAGTTTTAATAGAAATAATGGATTTCTTCTTGATTCCATTTTCCCAATATATAGCAAAAGTTTTTTATTTGTCAGCCCATATTTTTGTCTGAAATCATTTTCTATTCTACAATTATTAAATTTGCTTTCATCCAATCCTATAGGAGTAATTACCACTTTTTTATTGCTATATTTATTTACATATCTTTCAGCAGCATCTGTTTTACATCCAATTGCATCAACATTTTTTAATATACTTTTTCCAAATGTACAATTAAAAATTTTCTCAAGTTGCTTTAATACAAGTTTTTGTGTGGTATTATAATTACCTTGTATCAACACACATCGTGTATTGTTATTCTTTGCCCATTTTGAAACTAGAAACGACATATACATGCCAAATTCATGTATTTGTATGACATCAGGCTTTAACAGATTCAAAAGTTTCTTCCAACCATTAAATATACATAAAGATTGATTAATAGAATGATATTTTAGATAGTATATATCTAAATTACAACTACAATTTCCATATTTAATATGATTTGATTCTGGTCCTCCCATAATCAATGAAACCTTATATCCTTTTTTTATGAGGGCTTTAGCTAATCCTAGTTCTTGACAATTGTAAGTGTTGTAATCAATATAGGATCCTGAAGTACGGAAAATAACAATGTGAATATTCTTTGTTTTAATTGTATCCAGCATATTGAAATTAATTTTCAATTGAAAACATATTCGAAATAAATATCATATTTAACGAAGGCATGATTTGTGACTTATCGTATGATAAAAATGATTTTTATATTATTGTTTCTACTATTATTGATAGTAGTTATAAAATCATCTTATATAAGTAATGCAATATAAAAAGACATATAGTCTGATACATTATTATTTGCATTAATTATGTATTAAATACCAAAAATGCAATTCAATCTGTTGTATATCAGAATATTACGTCAAGCCAATTTGAATTTATATTATCTATATTTCTTATTATGCGAATGAAAATAGTATGTCTGCTTATTAAGCTTTTATCTTATTAGCAATATTTATTTTATAAGTATAATTAATTTTAATGGGAAAACAAAGATTTAATTTTATTTATTTTTCTTAATAAAGATTGATACTTAAATTTAAAATATGGAAAATATAATGCATGATGCTTAACAGCATTCTTTAAAAAAGAAATATTTATATTATTTTCATACGATAAAAATTTATTGGGTATAATTATAAATGATTCATCAGGATATATATTTATTTCTAGAATTCTTTTTTGAAAATGGACATACATAATTTCTTCTTTCTTTAAACATTGATTTTCTATAAATACTCTGAACAATTTACCTTTGTTGAAAACATAAATAAATTTCTGTCTTCCTCTATCTTGTTGCTTTTTATGGACGGTATGAAAATTGTATTTTAAGTAATCTATATCATCAAAAAGAATTACATCATAAAAAGTATCTCTATTATTCTTGTACCAAAAATCGCCTATTCCATTTGTTTCATCAAAACAAAAACTTTCTGGAGAGGAAAAAACTTTTTTATACGTAATAGGATGTATTTTTTTAAAATAACTATTTACCTTATCTGTGTTTCTATACAATGAAAAATGACCACGTCTTAAAATTTTATCATACTTGTCTAATATATCATTTGTGATAAACTTTCTGATGTCACCGAAAATAAGATCTTCATCACAATGTCCCCAAAAATCATATTCATTTATGTATTTTTCAAATATATATCCAAACGCAGGTCTGAAATCACATAATTTATAAGCTTTTGGAATACATATAGGAAAATCAAATTTAGATTGTATATAATCGACTAAATCAACAAATGATATATTGATAATCTTTAAGTTTTTAGGAGTATTTATAATATTTGTTTGATCTGTAATAAGAATAAAATCAATTGATGGATTATATTCTATACTTTTTAGCCAAAATTCAAAGTAATTTCTAAACTTACCATACCAAATAAGTAACAATACTATTTTTTTCATCTTTTGCCAAGAAAGTTAAATTATAAAATCATTTATTAAAAGAAATCTATAAGTAAGTTATTATTAGCCCATTTCGTAATAGCATCAATCTGAATATCATTCTTATCATGATTAACATTCTCTATACATAAGGCTGTTTCTTGTGATGATAACACGGTAATAAAGCCAAACCTTGCTCCTGTATGAACTACTTTCGTGCCATTAAGTCTACACATAAAATTCAGCCATAGATCATCACCATTTATACACGTTGATTTAATTGCCTCAATATTAAAAATATTGTTATTATAACAATGTGGCGGATAAAGTACTCCTCCAATACCTGTTGGCATGATATTACTCACGGGAATCATAAAATTATCAACCTTATCCCAATTTCTGTACGATTTTTCTTTATTAATTTTAATCCCTCTATTACATATTACACAATCAGAATATTTATCGTGAGCATCTAATAATGTCCTTAAAAGTATAGGAGAATACAGAACGTCATCATCTACAGTTATAACTATGTTGTTAGGATACTCTTTAAAAGCATAATAATACTTTTTATGAGACTTTAAATCATCACTGACAAAACGTATGTCCAGTCCTTTCTCAATCAAATTAGTCAACGATTTTGGCAATGAATCTAAACCTTTCGGAAACTGATTTTCAGACAGCCATAATATTACTTTAAAATTATCAACGAGTTTCTGATTTAATAATGTTTCAATAACCATCCACAATTTAGATATTCTTGCTGGATATGACGTTAAAGACACAATTAGCGTATCGTCACTAATATAAGTCTTATCCGTTTTTGCCCTCAAAGCATATCGCACATATATATTAGCAGAAACCCTGATTGCATATCTTAAAATTCTCAATAAAAGATAATTCGTTGAGATTTGACTGTACCATTTATCAAAATACTGTAACATATTAAATATTCTTCAATGTTTCTGATAAATCCTGCTTTGTCCACCCTTGTTTATTCATATTCCAAGAATGATATTTTGAATAAAATGGCATAAACTTCTTTATACTATTTTTTATCTTTAATTTTTTGTAATTAATTTTCAATCTATCGATAATTTCTTTTGGCGCAGAAAATTTTGATAAAATATCTATATTTTCAAGAATACTACGATCATAATTATCTGTTGATGCACCAGCATTATTATCAAATAAACCAACTAAAGTATCTATATATTTGTATTTTGCTCCATTCTCAAATGCTTCAATAAAGAAACAATAATCTGCACTGTTCTTATATTCTAAATGAAATGGATATTTTAATTGTAATGTTCTACGAATAAAAGTAGACGGATGATTAACAGGCATTGCCTCAAAGTAGTGACGATGCAATATAGAAGGCTTCATGTCTTTATAACCATAATCTTTGAAATAACGGGAATTACATAAAATAAAGTCCTCACCATTATCTCTATATTCTGAAAACACTTTGTCTATAGCATCGGGAGTTATAAAAAAATCGCCACAATTACGAAATATTATCCACTCACCTGTTGCTGTATTTGCACCTTTCTGCATGGCATCATAAATGCCTTTATCTGGTTCACTTATCCAACGTAGCTTACCTTCATATCTCTTTATAATATCTAATGTACCATCTTTGCTCGCTCCATCAACAACAACATACTCCAAATTTGTATATGTTTGCTTTAATACATTTTTTATTGTTTTCTCTATGTTCTTTACATCATTATAAACCACTGTTATTACTGATACTTTTACATTACTTTTCATAGACACATCTTTTATTTAACAACTTCATTTTATCCATATATACAATTAGCATCATTGGTAAAACTATATTTTCTGTATACGATATTGTAGCTCCGGAAAATGAACCAAAAATATAATTGAATAAATATAAGAACAGGCAAAATACAATTATATCAACCTTCCTGTTTTTATATGCCTGAACAAGCATTATTCCCCATATTACAAGATATATGGCCATACCTACAAATCCTAACCGGCATATAAGATTTCCATAGGCTATATCTGGAGTTGTTAACTGAGCAACTTCTCCTGTTTCCCTATCCCTTAATCCTATATTAAAATGATACATTCTGCGAACTAATTCTTTTTGTTGATCACTCAACAATCCCATACCAAAAATCTGTTCACCGATGGAACGGTTTGCAAGATATTCCATTCTTTCATATACTAGGGCAAATCGATATGTCATAGAGCCTGCAAATTGCCCATTTACATTCATAAAATCTCCATCTATAATAGCTTGCAAATCACCTCCCGTAGATTTATCATCGCTTTCGAAACGTTCCATTAATATTGGCATAAAAGGTGTAATTGCTATTAGTCCTAAAAGCCCATATTTTACTAATTTCTTATAAGAACCATTTAGATATAAGCCAATCAGTATAACCATTATTGTTCCTGCAATTTGAGTTCTACCTTGTGTACATAATAAGGTAACAAACATTATTGCTATAACAATAGTATTTTTCCATCCTTTAAAATATTTTGAATGGAATATAAGTAGAAATAATGAAATATCCAAAAATGGTGGAGCATTATAGTATCTGAATGTTCCGTCTACGCTATCATTTGAATAATAAATGTCACTATCTGGCAATACAGGCCAACCTGTTTGGCATTGAATTATATAAAGTACAGATGTTATAGCTGTAATATAAACTATTTTACGCAATAGCCACTCTACATCTGACGTTTTAATTTTTCGTATAAAGTAAAATGCAAATATTATAAAATATCGTCTACCACCTTGAATTATTTGTATTAAATCTAATTGATAAAAAATTATAGAAAAGAGAACATTAAATAGCATAAAAATAAAAAATACTTTTAACCATTTCTCTATTCTAAAATTGTGTACATACTTTATGTGCCTTTCATTAAATAAAGAATATATAAATATTACAATAAAATAAATCAATGCTGCATCTTGATTTTTTATTCCAAGTACACTGTCTGTAAGTAAATAAAATCCATTACCACAGAATGAAATAAAAATCAAAAAACTCCATTTCTTTATACATTTAATATAAAAAAATATAGATAACAAAAGCAATAATGTTCCAACCATTGTTTCTTGGATAATTATATATTTTAAATAAATTTAGTGGGATTTCCTCCCAAGCATCATTATCAGATTCATCACTAACAATTTCGCTATTAGCAGCTATCATTCATGATTACCAATAGTTACTCTTTTACACATAAAAGGATTGGAACCAATAAATACGGCATCACTAATCTTCATTAGAGCATTTATATTATTTCCTATGTCTTTTCGTATATCTGATATATTTCGCCAATCTGTAGAATGAAAATTAAAATCCATAATAATACAACTAGTACATATTTTTAATAATTATTTTCCCATGATATTATATGATATAATTTTTATTTATCAAATATGCCAGAAGCTGTGCCATTAATTAATCTTTTAATTTGGATTTTTCCTATAATAGCTTGTATAAAAAATATTATTGAAGGAACCAATAATACTCCTTCTAATCCATATTTTTTACAAGATAGACTTATTAATGGTATAGATACTAAAGCAAAACATATATAAGTTATCATCTGCAATCTGACTTTACTTGTGCCATTAATCATATACATATAAACATTTCCTGCTGTTTGAAATAACACATAAAGACTCATACATATTGAAAGAGAAAAAGGTATATGAATAGAACTTCCAATCCAAAACTTAAATAATATATTTGAAAATGCAACCATAAGAACCAATATTGGAATGCACAACAGCCATAACTTCTCTAATTTTTTTGCCATTCTTTTCATCCATATTGTATCTTTCTGAACATAAGCTTCAGTAAATGCAGACCAAAATGGTGTTAATATAATTGCAGCTATCATATTCAATACATTATAATACTTATAAGCCACATTATATTGAGTAACTGCCACAGGACCTTCAATTCGTGATATAATGATATTTATAAATTGAAAAATAAATAACATAGATATCATTATAATAAAGAATTGTCCACCTAGACCTAAGATATTTTTTGTCAAAGAAAAATCTACGCTACCTAACGATGGCCTTAAATATTTATACTTTTTTGTATGGAAAACAATAATCGAAACAACTATTAACAAGAAACATGGTATACCAGAAAAAGCAAAAGCCAATATCGTAAGATTGCCATCAACCGTTTTTGTTAAAATCCATATACATATAAATGCAAGAAATTGGCCGCCAGTTTGAATACAAGACGAATATGCTGATTTTTGATCTGCAACTAACATTGTTGTAAAAACACTAGCAACAATCTGCATGCAAAAGAAACAGGCCAATATTCCAAAAACAACTTTCAATTCTTCATTATATGCGATATCTATCTTTAATATTTCACTCCAATTTATAAAATTATCAACAAAAAGAACTATCAATAAAATAGTGAAAAATATTATAAATAATACAGCATAAGTAGTGCTCACATATTTCTTTGCAAGTTCTATATCATTTTTTGCTTTAGACTCAGCAAAGCGATTTCTAAATCCATGAGCAAAACCTAAATCAAAGTAACTTAACCATGCAATAATAGAACTTAATGTTAGCCATATTCCATATTGTGTAGGATTAACAAAATTAATTGTTAGGGGCACTACTTGTAGCGAAATTAGTATACTAACACATTTTAAAAAAAATGAGCCAACAATATTTCTCTTTACAACTACACTGCGTGCATCACCTTTTTTTAAGAAATTTCTTAAATTTAAATTCATGATTAAATATTATATAAAAATGTGCAGCCAATATATTTAGTCTCTTCTAAATATATCTCTTGTATAAACCTTGTCCTTTACATCATCCAGACAGCTGTCATATCTGTTGGCAATGATAGCTTTAGACATTGACTTAAATTCGTCCATATTGTTTACTACCTTTGAACCAAAGAATGTGCTGCCGTCTTCGAGTGTTGGTTCATAGATAATGACTGTTGCACCTTTAGCCTTAATACGTTTCATTACACCCTGTATTGAGCTTTGACGGAAGTTGTCGCTGTTTGACTTCATCGTCAGGCGGTAAACACCTATAACACAAGGATGCTCCTGTGCAGGGTTAAAGTCGCCACGGTTGAAATAGTCATAATATCCTGCCATCTTCAACACCTGATCGGCAATGAAGTCCTTACGTGTGCGGTTGCTTTCAACAATGGCATGTATCAGATTCTCCGGAACGTCTGCATAGTTTGCCAACAGCTGTTTCGTGTCTTTCGGCAGGCAGTAACCGCCGTAGCCGAAGCTCGGATTGTTATAGTGTGTGCCAATTCGCGGGTCAAGGCATATTCCCTGAATGATAGCCTGAGTGTCAAGTCCTTTCACTTCTGCGTATGTGTCAAGTTCGTTGAAATAGCTTACACGCAGAGCCAGATATGTGTTGGCAAACAGCTTTACAGCCTCTGCCTCTTTGAGTCCCATAAACAGTGTGTCGATGTTCTCCTTTATGGCACCCTGTTGCAGCAGTTCGGCAAATGTCCTGGCTTTCTCCTCCAGATTATCGCCGGCAATGGCCTTTATAGCCTCGTTCTCGTCATCACGTCCTGCAATATGCTTAGGATATCCTACGATGATACGGCTGGGATAAAGATTGTCATACAGTGCCTTGCTCTCTCTCAGAAACTCCGGCGAGAACAGCAGGTTGAACTTCTTGCCTTGCAGCTTTGCGTCGTTCTTGAAACGTTCGGCATACTTAACATAAAGGCTTCGGCAATAACCTACGGGTATGGTGCTCTTTATCACCATCGTGGCATCAGGATTGACATCCAGCACAAGGTCGATAACCTCTTCTACATGACTTGTGTCGAAATAATTCTTCACAGGGTCATAGTTTGTCGGAGCTGCTATAACCACATAGTCGGCTTCCTTATATGCAGCTGCACCGTCAAGCGTTGCAGTCAGGTTAAGTTCTTTTTCTGCGAGATATTTTTCTATATAGTCATCCTGTATAGGACTTATCTTGTTGTTTATTTTCTCTACCTTTTCAGGTATTACGTCAACTGCAGTTACTTTATGGTGCTGGCTTAAAAGTGTTGCGATACTAAGTCCTACGTAGCCTGTTCCGGCCACAGCAATCTGTAAGCTATTAAAATCTTTCATATTTTATATTTTTACTGATATCCTAAAATTCTTATTTAAAAAGTAATCACAATCTTAATCTGATAAATCAATATTCGCCAATGAGTCAGAATAAAATATATGAAATATAATTATCACTAAATTAAATCATATACAATTATCCTGCATTATTTTCTTAAATGATTCTGCCCAAGAATGCCAATTTAGTTTCTCGTTAAAAAGTTTTATTCCACCCTGACCTAACTTTTCAAACTCGTTATTTTTCAAGCTCTCTTCTATTTTGTCAGCAAATTCCTTTCCTTTTGCTGTCAACGGAAGCTTATAGCCATTAACCCCGTCAATGACATAATTACCTATGCCTCCGGTGTTATATGTAAATATAGGCAAACCGTAAGCTGAAGATTCTGAGAATACAATACCGGCACATTCAGCACGTGTGGGCAGAAGGAATATATGCGACTGTCTTATTGTGTCTATATATTTTTTATATTGGTCAGGATAGTTTTTGTTTAAGAAACCTATATTTTCTACGTATGGCAGATTTGCATATTGCTGCGGCACATCTCTTAATCCTACTAAAAGAAGTTTGGACGTTATGCCTCTTTCATTCAGTTGGCGTACAGCGTCAATTGCAATCTCTGCACCCTTGCGTTTCCAGTCTACGCCAGAAAACAGAATGTTAAGAGTTCCATCTGTATAAGGCTTTATATGAAATATATCTTTGTCCTCAAGATTGGCGCCAAATTCTATTACATAATTACGGTCAGGATTGCCATTATAGTCATTTACAACAGAGTCTGCTGCCCATTTAGATGCACGTATGTTTATATAGCTATTTTGTATGCCTAAACGCTCTGTTTTATTTCCTTGCTTTATAATCCATTTTGGCAAATTATACCAATAATAATCCAACATAATACAAAAATTTGCATCGGTGTAATAGATTATTGGCTTGTTGAAATTTCTATATACAGCCATTTGTGCCCCACCCGGAAAAAACAGATAATCACATTTTGACACAAGCTTCATGTCTATTGTATCTGCACATAATTTATAATAATATTTATTATGGTCTTTCAATACATTTTTTCCAAAACGAAGTTTTATCAAACCCTTTAAAACCTTATGTTTAAATGTATCCGCATTATAAGGAATCCAAACAACTTTGTAACCTGCATTTTCTATGCCTTCTCTGATTCTATATATAGTTCCACTCCAAGCTTTTTTATCCTCAAAAGGATTTGCCTGTGAAACATAACCTATTGTTTTCATTTTTGTTTATTATTTATATCTATTATTCTATGAAAAATCATTGATTTCTTAGGTATAAATCATTGAATTTAGAATTATTTTTCAATGAATTATAAATCAAAATTCATAAAGCTTTATTAATTAGTAAAGACAATAAATGTATATAAGAATGGAGTAAAATATATGTAAATCATATCAGATGTATAAACATTTTCCTTGCATACATTTTGCATAATTATTTTACTTGCTATCGTTATAATCACATGAATTATCTTTACATATCTAGAGCATAATCACCTTACTGTAACCTTATCACGTTTTTGCTCATTTTAGTCGATTTTCAACATATAATGAATGTTAATTTTTTGTCATCCAAAATTTGGATATTAACATTGTTAACGTTTTTTTACTCGCTTTTTTCGGCATATTTTCGCATAAAAGTGACAACCTTGCCTGTAAGGTTGCAGTGATATACTCCACGCCATCACGAAGCGCTTTATATCATTTATTATCAACACCTTATACTCGGCACAAGCTCTGAAATCGCAACAAAACAGGCACCATAGTGTAATAGGGTGGCAAGTAGGTTTCGTAACTTTTATATAATATTTGTGTTTTGTCTCATCCAAAATGGATATTAACACTTATATTCCTCGGGCGCGCGCGTAAGGAGTTTATAGAGAAGGTTACCACCCTATAACTGGGTGAATTAAAAATGAAAAATTAAAAGTGAAAAATGCCTGGCGGAATTTAGAGTGAAAAATCCAAATACTTTGCTGGATCTTTTCGCAAGTACTGCGTTTGCTATTGACTCTAACTCCTAGCTCATCTTAGTAAGCAATAACTACTCTAACTCCCAATGACAATAGCACAGGAAGCCATGTGCCTTTGTTGCTTCACGTCTGCTGCAGGACTAACTTTCTTAATTTTAAATTGCGCAAGCCTGCTTCCTTGTTTGCTCTTATGTCCGGTAGTTGCTACAATATAGCACCACTTCAGGTGCTCATAGTTGGCATTGTTACAGGCCGTGGGTGCCACACCCACGGTTACTGAAGTGTAGCCCTTCGGGCTATAAGTTTGTATTAACCTTTGTTCCGGCGGATATGTGCTTTCGAGTCGGGAGTTAAAGGAGTTAAAGAAGTTATCGCCAACAAGTTGGCTAGGAGTTAGAGTCAAATGCTTCGTTGATTCTTTTCATAGCAAGACATTTGGATTTTTCACTCTTCGTTCTTCACTCTTCACTTAAATATGCGGTATTTTAAGCGGATTGAAAATTAGCTACGCTGACCTTCGGTTCTGATAATATCTACCGTCGGATTTTTCGCTATGCTCAACAACTCGTGCAAATCAGCCGGCACAATAGCCTTTTAGAACTTCTCCTTTGTGTCTTTATTTATAAATCTCCTATTTTTTTAAAACTTTTTGTCCCCGTGGGGACAATTTTATTAATGCTACGAAATGTTGTTATATATTTGTGGCCATCGCAGACAGTCTGCGTGGCAAAAAACTAAATCTAAAAGAATAATATGCAATCTACTATCTTCAAAAACATGTACAGCCAGGAATGCCGGAGCATTGAATGGCAAGAGATATTTAACATCGTTACCACAAGCACACTGGCAGAGAACACCGAGAAATACAGATACTATAAAAGCTGCAAACTGGAGGATGACGCCCAGAAGATAAAGAAACATATGCCGGCATTTACGCCTGCCGTGATATGCGACGGCGGCAGAAGGCCGGAGAACTTTGTTTGTCTGACAGGCGTGGGTATGTGCGACTTTGACCATGTGGCAGACGTAGAGAGCGCCAGAAAGACGCTGACTGACGACGGACATGCCATGATGGTGTATAAGACGATATCGGGCAACGGACTGAGGGTGCTGTTCAGATATGAGGTGAAGGGCACCAGACTGACCGACAAGATGACCGCCAACGAGATGAGCACCATATACGGCGCAGCATTCAGGACGGGCAACGAATACTTCGCACGCCTGCTGGGATACGAGACCGACGGACAGTGTAAGAACCTTGGACGGCTGTCGGTGATATGTCATGACGCAGAGGCGACGCTGAACACAGACAGCGTGCCTATAGCGATTGAACTGCCCGAAAAGAAAGCTGCCGCAAAGAAGGGCACCGACAGAAAGTATCACACTACGCTTGAGCGTGCCGTGAGGGCTGTAGGGAAGCAGCTGGAACGCGAGGGCGTGAGATACTGCAAGGGTTCATACAACAGATATGTGTCGAAGGCGGGATATTATCTCAACAGGCTCGGCGTGAACGAGGACGAAGCCACGCAATGGGCTGTGGAGCGCTTCAGCGACTATGACAGCACAAGCGTGAGGGCGATAATGAAGTCGTGCTTTGCCCACACTGCCGAACACGCCTCGATGAGGGTGCAGAAGATTGAGAAAAGCGATGCCAACGACCGCGCCAAGGGCGTGGACATAACTGCTATCGAGAAGTTTCTGGATGAGCACGCAGCGTTCAGGTTTAACGTGATTACACGCAAGACCGAATATAAGACAGAAGGCAGCGACAGATGGCTGGAAGTAACCGACAGGCTGGAGAACTCGCTGTGGTCGGCCATGAACAAGGCAGGACTGCACGTAAGGAGCATCGACCTGCACAACGTGATTCTGTCTGACTACGTGGCTGAATGGAACCCGTTTAAAGAGTATTTTGACAATCTGCCCGAATGGGACGGCACCACTGACCATATTGGCACGCTGACGGCTATGGTGCACGTCAGGAAGGGCGACTTATGGGATGACACCGAAGACCCGCAGGGCCTGTTTGACATGTGTTTCAGAAAATGGCTCGTGGCCATGGTGGCGTCGCTGCTCGACAAGGAGGTGGTGAACAACGTGATAATGGTGCTGATAGGCCGTCAGGGCATATACAAGACCACGTTTTTCAACTATCTGCTGCCGGAAGAGCTGCGGCCGTATTTTTATACTAAGACCAACAGCGACACGATGACGAAGGACGACAGGCTGTCGCTGGCGGAATATGCTATCATCTGTCTTGAAGAGATCGACTCGATGCGCACGCCGGAACTGAACCAGCTGAAGGCTCTCGTAACGACGAAGACGATAAACGAGAGGGCGGCTTACAGCAGATATAAGGAGAACAGGGCGCACATAGCCTCGTTCTGCGGCACGGGCAACAACATGCAGTTTCTGACGGATCAGACGGGCAACCGCCGCTGGCTGCCCTTTGAGGCTGACTATATAGACGACCCGCGCACCGTGAGGTATGACTACCAGGGCATATACAGTCAGGCGCTGGCACTATGGCGCAGCGGCATGGCTTACTGGTTTAACGGGTCGGAGATTAACACCATGGCGCGCCACATAAAGTCGTTCGAGGTGCCTAACGTTGAAGAGGAACTAATAGTGACCTACTACAGGCTGCCGCTGGAGAACGAGCCGTATAAGCTGGTGAACGCCACGAATATCATTGAGCATATCAACATCTTCATCAAACGTGCCCTCTCGACCATCAAAGTGGGCGTAGCCATGAAAAAACTTGGCTTTAAACAGAAAACAACCAGTCGCGGACGGATGTATATGGTGGTAGAGAGGGAAAGGGCGAATTAAAAGCCCCACCAAACCTCCCCCGTGGGGAGGCTTTTGTTTCTCGGTAGTTAGAGTAGTTAAAGAAGTTATCGCCAACGGAAGATTCTATGATGTCTATGTCAGGAGTTAAAGTAGTTATAGAAGTTATCGCCAACGGAGTTGGCTAGGAGTTAGAGCCACATGCAAACGTAGTACGTGTGAAACAGACCAACAAAGCAATTGGATTTTTCACTCTTCGTTCTTCACTCTTCACTTTCGTAAGACGCACTACGTTTGCTAATGTGCCGGCTGATTTGCAATCTGCCGGAATTAAATATAAGGATCTGTGATCCGATTACTTCCTATTTTGTCATTATCATGTTGTATTAAACCTGCTTAGACATTTTGATTTTTCACTTTTAGTTGCGCTTTTGCATTTGCTCTTTACTTAAACAAGCGGTATTTTTAAGCGGATCAAAAATTAGCTACGCTGACC